>JAEEGG010011690.1_pt1 | contig 19073 bp, 17 predicted proteins | sample 9134161 | NCBI WGS metagenome assembly JAEEGG01 (sample SAMN16246543, study PRJNA631951) | gut metagenome | biome: gut microbiome; feature: rumen; material: CR-attached | host: Bos | place: Iran: Karaj | collected 2018-10 | reverse complement strand
GTTGATGGCACTGCCGCCAGCATCGATAAAGGCTTGGGCAATTGCCTCATCGCCTAAAAGGAGTAACTTCGACATATCCAATATTTTAATTATTAATGTATTACTTTTTGATTTTGCAAAGATAGGGAAAATAATTGATATAGACAAATTTATTTTCTGTCACAGAAACCAAACCGCTGAATCAAAGACTGTAACGTTCCAAGTCCTCATACAAAATAAGTCCCCGCCGATGTGGCAGGGACTTATTATAGTGTGCGGGTAGCTTTGCCCGTAACAAAGAGTCTTAATTATTATCTCGTGCAAGGCGCACTGCATACCCAAATTCGGAATCAGTTATACCCGATGCACTGAGGCTGGAGCCTTCAATTTTCACATAGTAGCTTTGAACACTAATCTCGCTATTGTTGGGGTTGGGTGTGGATGTCCAATAGGCGCCCGCTGTATTCACCCTGTTAATTGTGATAATGCCCTGATTTAACGAACGGTTTCCCGCTGCTGGCAGGAAGAGAGCACCGGCAGCCTCCATATCAGCCCACTGGGCGAGGGTATAGTTGTTCGGCCAATTATTACCACTGCTAACCCTGACGAATTCAGGACAACTTGTAGGCAATGTGAAGTTGTCGGGCAGGAGAATTGCACCATGAACACCGTTCACGGTACCGGTACCGCGCTTATTTCTATTGTCGTTACGGCCTCTAACAATATAGTACCACTCATCCTCTGTGAGTGTACGCCAAGCACTGTTGGCCACATTACCTCCGTTGACGATGGCATTGTTACCCCAATCCACGAAGGTGATGTAATCACTATAAGGGTAGCCAGAGGTCGTGGCCGTGGGATTGCTGCCCGTACCCCAGCCGAAGAGGTCTATCCAACCTGTGTAGGTGGCACTGATGTTGACATTGTCAGCACCAATATAATCGTACTGGTTGTCGGCAAAGCGCCACGTGTTGGTACTGGCCTGATATTGCAGGTTACCCTGCGCGAAACTCACCTGATCGCCATTTGCATTGATGGTGAACAGACCGGGCAGCATACCCGGTGTTTCAAACATTAGGTCGTTTCCACCCAACGTCAGCGTGCTGTATTTGCTGCGCTCAATCACCACACTGCCAGTGGCAGGTCCTTTGGTGCACACCCTACCGTCGGTAGTGGTAATCACCAACGTCAGCCCACTATAAGTACCCTCGGGCAAGTAGATGTAGAAGTCGTGCGGCGTGTTGATGCTCTGGTTGCACACCAGCGTCGTAGTGTTGCTGCCCGTCCCGGAAGAGGGAGAAGTTGCTAAAGTGGCTTCGTTGGTAAACTGACTCTGCAACGTGTAATCCCCGTTGATTGGACTGTTCACAGTCAACGCAATGGAGGCGACTGTCATGCCCGTTTTCTGCAGGTTCAGTTTCAACACGCCACATAGGTTGCGGAACTGTAGGTTAGTGGTTCCATCAGCCCAAGCATACATCGGGAAACCCCGCAGCGACCCGTCCTCGCTCACCTGCGTGGCTGGCAAGGTTATCCTATCATACGTCGAGTTGTTGGCTGCAGGATAGAAGGCTATATAGCTGCCCCCATCGTTGAAGCTTGCATCGGTAGTGGTGAACGTTGCCTCGGTGGCTGGGTTCAGCGGCGTAGCGGTAAAGACCGCCACGCTGGTCGAATGAATCTTTATCTCGTCGCCAGCCACCCATTCGAGGGCGGTGCCGTTGAGCACGGTCTTGGCATTATGCACGTCGGCGCAGTCCTCCATCGTGGCAGTAAATGTTACGCCATTCTGGTTCTCCTTCTTGCATGAACTCAGACCAACTAATGATACCAATAAAACTATCGATACAAAAAAATGTAAACTTTTTCTCATCTCTTTTCTCGTTTAAAAGGTTAATAATTAGCTGAACAGTTCATTGGTGTAATTGTTGCCGCTATTTGTAACGCCTTCCATGCTTCTGCTTTGTAGCTGGTCTTCGGTCACGCTTGTCTGAAAACCTTTTTCTACGTGGGCTTCAATCAATTCTACCGTAGGAGCCGTGTACTCCTCTTTCCTTTTTTCAATCATAGTAATTACGTTTTGTGATTATTGTTGTTAATTTTCAATGACCATAAAGACCCATCCCTGCGTCTGTCCGCAAGGCGTAAGGGTATAAACGATTGTTAATAGAGACGATGTATGCTCCTCCACTTTCCGACTTAATGTCTCGGATTATAGGGGGGGGGTAATATGCTGAAATATAGTCTATTGTATTTCATTGTCGCAGAAATTCATGTATGCAAATATACACAATTTCCCCGATATAGCAAAAAAAAATTTAAACCAAAATCAGGAAAAGACACATGCAGTTGTCAACCTTTTCAGGAATTCTGTCAACGATGTCAGGAAATTGTCAACATTTCCAGTACAGCGAGTGGCAACAGCATCAGGAAAAAGGCAAAAAACTGTCAACCAAAATCAGGAAAAGACAATTGTCAGCTACAGTTGTTACAGTGCTACGGTTCGAAAACAGGGTATCCGATAATGGAACTGTAGCACTGTAGCGTTGTAGCTCAATACGCGTTGGGTGTATTCAACCCCGTAGTAGAGTCCCGTTGCAGTCGTTGTTGGGTCGCTCCAGGAAGCGAACCTACAGCGAAGGCAGAGCGAACCTACAGCGAAGGTACAGAACAGGTCGAAAGAAAGAGGGAGCTGTATCAGTTTTTGGTGCGTTCGCTTTGACTGCTAATGGAGTCAAGCCATTGAACCAAAGCACTCAATACACTTTCGTCGGGAGCCTGTCCGAGGGTGGCGTATTCGTCCACAGCACCTGTGTGGCACACCTGCCCCAGATGGTTGACATCCGGCAGCCGTATTGTCTGGCAAGGGATACCGTTTGCTTCGCAGATGTTCTCGATGACCGAAAGGTTGGCATCGGCCGGCACTTGGCAGTCTTTCTCTCCCCCTATGGCCAGCAGTGGGCAGCGCATCTGAGCGATATACTCCGTTGGGTCGAGAGACAGGAATGTACGCATCCACGGGGTGGCGACGGTCACTGCCCAGCCGTAACAATCCCCTGTGGTCAGCCCGCACCGCTGCTTCTGCTCTTTTGTCAGCCCTTCCGAGTATTTCTTAAACAATGGACGGAAGGCCAGATTAATAGTCTTCACGGTGTCGATACCTTTGCCCAAAGAGAGTGTGTCACACACAGCGAACAGCTCTCGCATACAGGCCAGCCGCCTCACGATGAGGCTGTCCTCCAACCCCTGTAGCCGGAATATGGCTTCGTTTTGTTGCAACAGCAATGTACGGCCGTCCACACCTGCTCCGCCCAGCATCGCCACACCTGCGACGGGGTTCAGGGTATAGCGATTCTTGGCCGCCACAATAGCGGCTACTGTGGCACCTTCGCTATGCCCGAAGAGGTAAATGCGATTGGGGTCTATGTCCAAGACTGACCTGGGCGACTGCAAATACATTAACAGATGATCGATATCATGTGCAAAGTCAAGAGTGGTGGCATGTGCCATGTCGCCTGTTGATTCTCCCACACCTCGGTCGTCGCACCGCAATACGGCATAGCCTCGTGCCGACAGGTATTCGGCTATCACCTTAAAGGGCTTGTGGCCCATAATCTCCTCGTCGCGGTTCTGTGTTCCCGAACCAGTGATGAGAATCACGGCAGGAACCTTCTCGGTAACACCTATGGGCATAGTCAGCGTTCCCGCCAGTTGCATGGTGTCGTGCTCATATTCCTGCACAATTTGCAACTGCACCTCGCGTTCGGTGAACGACTGAGCCCACACGCCAATACCTGTAAGCAGTGCCGTAGCGAAGACCAAGATTTTTCTTATCTCCATCGTATCGTCTCTATCATGTGGTCGATATCATCCTGTATGTAGTCCAGCACCGGGGCCAGTGAGTCGTTGTTGGGTGTGCAGTCGATATAGAGCGCGCCGCGGATGAAGTGCCGGGTGCTATCCGACACCCAAAACTGGTAGGTGCTGGCCACGTTCTGACCCTTCAGGTGGTAGGTGGTGCCGGACAGGTGATGTTCGCGGTCCACAAACTTGTTCTCGTCAATTCCCGACGAGAAGGAGAAGTGCCCCTCTACAAACTTATACGACGTGTCAATCTGTGCCCGCAGGTCTCTCACACCGTTCATGGCCTTGTAGGTCATAAACACATAACCCTTGTACTTCGGGTAGGCGATGGTGAACCACTTGTCGCGCGGCAGGTTCTTCTTCCACTGCACTTCGGCCAGGTTGCTCAGCTCGAAGGTGAACGGCAACGCCATTGTGTCGCACACCGAGTAGGTATGCGGCGGCATGTCTATGCGCAGGTAAGCCTGTGGCTTGGGAGTCTCGTTGCCGTCAGAGCAGGCCGCTGCCAGCACTGCCAGGCATATCCAGAGAAAAACACTTCTTGTCTTCATGTGTTATCCGTTTGAGGTATTTATGATTCAATTCATTTAAGCAGAAAATGCTGTCGGTGCATTCGGGGACAGTTCATCAGAAGCCCCACGTCGTACATGTCGATGCTCACATTATACTTTGCGTTGCCCTGCTGAGCCTGCCAGCGCAGTTCACGGGCATGGCACTTATGCGGTCGGCACACCACTTTCATCTCACCCTCAATGAGTGGCTGTCCGGTCTTGGGGTTGCTTGCCTGTCCTGATTCTGGACACAGCACCGCCTCGTCTCCGTCGTAGCACATCACCTTCAGGCCGTAGTGGTCGCGCAGCTTGTACACAATCTCATGGTAAGCCCGCTCGCGCCGTCCTGCCGTTTGCATGACGGCCACAGCCTCCTCGGGCATTCCTTCGGCCATGCGGTCGCGCAGGGACTTGTCCACCTCGGCAAACAGCACCTTGCGGTACATGTCGAACACAAAAGGCGAGTGTATCCTGTACTGCGTGTCAGCCATTATCCAATATTCCAACCGTGTCATAATCGGATGCAAAGATACGATTTTTTAAAAAAAGTTTGTATCTTTGCATTGAAAAAAATAACACTACTTATGGATAACAATCTGAAAAAGAAGATAGACGATATTGTGGCGGAAATCTCTGCCATCAACGACCTCACCCACAAAGTATCCATCCTTGAGTATATGGAGCAGCAGTCTTCCTATATGTTGTGGCAGCTTCAGGATGAGATACACATTGACTACGACTCGCAAAACGTATAAACACCTCAGCGCTGTGAAAAGACTGTTGCTATACTTGTCCCTTGCCGCCGCTTCGCTGTTGCCCACTGCCTGTTCGGGGGGCTACTCCTTTACGGGTGCTTCCATCCCTGCCGAGGCCAAGACCATCTCTATAAAGCAGTTCCCCAACTATGCCTCCACGGTCAATCCCCAGTTAAGCCAAAAGCTATACGACGAGCTGCAGCAGATGTTTTCTTCACAGACTAGCCTCAATGTTATTTCTGACGACGGCGACCTGCAAATCTCAGGCGAGATTACCGACTACAACACTCGCGCATCCTCTATCGGCAGCGACGACAATGTGGCCACCAACCGTTTCACCATCACCATCAAGGTCACCTTTACCAACCGCTATGACAGCAAGGCCGACTTTGAGCAGAGTTTCTCACGCTTTAAGGACTATGCCGCTTCGCGCGACTTCTCCTCTGTGGAACAGTCACTGACGGGCGAAATCGTCACCGAGCTATGCGAAGACATCTTCAACAAGTCCGTGGTGAACTGGTAGTCGGCTGGCTTCTTGCCGCGGCAGCCACCGCTATTTATCTCCTCACTCTTGAACCATCTGTCAGTTTCTGGGACAGTGGCGAGTTCATCTCCGTTGCCTATCTCCTGCAGGTGGGACATCCGCCGGGAGCTCCTTTCTACCAACTCCTTGCTCATGTCTTCTCGTGGTTTTCTTTCGGCAACCCGCTGCTTGTCGCTCCCTGCATAAATGCTCTTTCAGCCGTGGCGGGAGGTTTCACCGTCATGTTTCTCTACTGGACCATCCTGTTGCTCAAGCCGGGGGATGGCCGTTTACGGGTTGCAGCCCTTGTGGGAGCGCTGTGCTATCTATTCTGCGACACCGCCTGGTTCTCCGCTGTCGAGAGCGAGGTCTATAGCCTGGCTATGCTTATTGCCTCTGTTGTCCTATGGGCCATGTTGCGGTGGTATCGCTGTGCCGAAAGCAGGCTGTCGCAACGCTGGCTGCTCCTCATTGCCTTGCTGCTTGGCCTCGGCACCTGCACCCATCTGCTCACCCTCCTCACCGCACCTGTGCTTCTTCTGCTGTTCCTCTTTAAATTCTTCGAGAGGAAAAAGAACGGCACCCTGCGGGGATTCTTCCCGCCAGCCTTGCTGTTGTTTGCGCTGTTATTTTATGCCATAGGACTTTCGCCCTATCTGATTATCCCCATACGTTCCGCAGCGGGCACTCCCATCAATGAAAACCATCCTTCCACTTTCGAGGACTTCAAGGCCTATGTGGCCCGCGAGCAATATGAAAAGGCACCCCTCTATCCCCGCATGTGGCGGCACCGCGAAAATGATGCCCGCTACGCCGCAGACTGGAGTGGCGGCGACACCTCTTTTGTTGGCAACCTTAATTATTACGGCTCCTATCAGCTCACCTATATGTATCTCCGCTACTTGATGTGGAACTTCTCCGGCCGTTACAACGACCGGCAGGGCTATGGCTCGCCGCAAAACGGACAGTTCCTTACAGGACTGCCTCCCGTCGACCGCCTGCTGGTGGGCACTGCAGCACGTCCGCCCGACAGCCTCCACACGCGCGGCCACAATGTGTACTACCTTCTGCCTCTACTGCTGGGCATCATCGGTTTCATTGCGCTAACGCCCCACCGCCGCCGTTTCTGGGTGGTTACGCTGCTCTTCCTCATGGGCGGTTTCATCTTGTCAATCTATCTCAACCATCCCACCTATGAGCCTCGTGAGCGCGACTATGCCTATATCCTCAGCTTTTATGCCTTCTGCATCTACATCGCCTTCGGCGCTGACTGGCTCTTCCGCAGGGTTGAGAAAATCGGAACAAAAAACAGACAAGGTCGCCCCAAGGCTGTCGGTCGCCTGATTCGTAATTCCAAATATCTGGTATTCGCCGTCCCGCTTCTTATGGCATGCCAGAATTGGCACGACCATGACCGCAGCCACCGCTATGTTGCCCACGATGCCGGAGCCAATATCCTCCGCTCTTGCGACCGGCACCCTCTCGGCACAGTTCTCTTCACCTATGGCGACAACGACACCTTCCCCCTGTGGTATCTCCAGACTGTCGAAAACGAGCGTCTTGACATACGGGTGGAGAACGTTGGCCTTATGGGTTGGCGCAAATTCCTCGACCTCCTTGGCGAGAGTATGAGTCTGGGACGTCCCGTCTATTTCTCGCATTATCTTTTCAACCAATACGGACGCCTTTTCCCGCAGCGGATGCAACTCGAAGGCAATGCCTACCGCCTTATGCCGCACGAGTGCGACAGTGTGGCTGTAGAGCCATTCCTGCGACACATTGCCGATATGGAATGGCATTCCCTTGAGGGGGTCTATGTTGATGAGGTAGGGTGTAAATTCCTCGAACAATATTGGCGCGATGCGCTTCTGTTGGCCGAAAACCTCATAACACAGAGCCGTGAAAGCGATGCCGCAGCAGTACTTGACAAGACTCTGGGCGAGATACCCCTCTCCGCTTTGCAGGATGTGCAGCTGGTCTATGGTGTCGGCCAAGCCTTCCTTCATGCCGGCGATACGGCTGTGTGCGACAGCATAAACGGTTTCCTCCACGGCATTCTGCGCGAACAGCTCGACTACTATCACACCATCTCACCCGAGCGCCAGGCTCTCATGCCCTACACCCTGCAACCCCGTGAACAGCTCTGGGATGAGATAAAGGAATCAAAGGTTAAAGGGATTTAGGGTAAAAAGGGAATGTAAATTTCCCTAAGACCCTAAATCCCTTTAACTCTATTATTTTAAATCCCTCAATCTCTATTAGAATTCCGCAGTCTTGGGTGTGCGGGGGAAGGGGATGACGTCGCGAATGTTAGCCATGCCGGTGACGAAGAGCATCAGGCGCTCGAAGCCGAGACCGAAGCCGGCGTGCGGGCAGGTGCCGTAGCGGCGGGTGTCGAGATACCACCACATGTCCTTCATGGGGATGCCCAGCTCATTGATGCGTGTCATCAACTTGTCGTAGTTTTCTTCACGCACCGAGCCGCCGATAATCTCGCCAATCTGCGGGAACAGCACATCAGTGCCCTGCACTGTCTTGCCGTCATCGTTCTGCTTCATGTAGAAAGCTTTGATTTCCTTGGGATAGTCAATCATGATAACGGGTTTCTTGAAATGCTCTTCAACCAGATAGCGCTCGTGCTCGCTGGCAAGGTCCACGCCCCAATATACGGGGAACTCGAACTTGTGGCCGTTCTTCACGGCCTCTTCAAGGATACGGATACCCTCGGTGTAAGGCAGACGGACAAAGTCGGTGCTGATGACACTCTTCAGGCGCTCGATGAGCCCCTTGTCAATCATGTTGTTCAGGAACTGCAGGTCGTCGGCGCAGTGCTCCAGTGCCCAGGTGATGCAGTATTTGATAAACTCCTCTTCAAGGGCGGTGAGGTCGTCGATGTCGTAGAATGCCATTTCAGGCTCAATCATCCAGAACTCTGCCAGATGGCGCGGGGTATTGCTGTTCTCGGCACGGAATGTGGGGCCGAAGGTGTAGATCTTGCCCAGTGCTGTGGCACCCAGCTCGCCCTCCAGCTGTCCGCTGACGGTGAGGGAGGTCTGCTTGCCGAAGAAGTCCTGCTCGTAGTCGATGCTGCCGTCCTCCTTGCGGGGAGGGTTCTTCATGTCGAGGGTGGTCACCTGGAACATCTCACCGGCTCCTTCGCAGTCGCTGGCGGTGATAAGCGGTGTGTGGAAGTAGAAGAAACCGCGCTCGTGGAAGAAGGTGTGGATGGCGTATGCCATGTTGTGGCGTATGCGGCAGACGGCGCCAAAGGTGTTGGTGCGGGGGCGCAGGTGTCCTATCTCGCGCAGGAACTCCATGGAGTGCCCTTTCTTCTGCAGGGGGTAGCTGTCGGGGTCGGCCTCGCCGTATACGACGATATTCACAGCCTGGATCTCCACAGCCTGTCCGGCGCCCTGCGACTTGACCAAATGGCCTTCCACGCCGATGCATGCACCCGTGGTGATGCGCTTCAGGGGCTCCTCGAACTGTGCGGGGTCTGCAACCACTTGGATATTGTTTATCGTCGAACCGTCGTTCAAGGCAATGAAAGCCACATTCTTGTTACCGCGCTTGGTGCGCACCCAGCCCTTCACAACGACGTCGGAGCCAATCAGCTGCTCCACATTGTCGGCGAACAAATGTTTAATTTCAATTCGTTTCATTTCTCAATATTTTGCTTTTTTCAATTTTCATTTTTTCAATTTTACGCGGCTGGACATCAGCTCCACGTCGGATATGTACTTGACAATGCAGTCCTCGTTGTCGCGGCGGCATACGAGGATGGTATCCTCGTTGGCGGCCACGATATAGCCGTCAAGCCCCTGCAGCACCACTGTCCTGTTGGAAGGCACATGCACTACGGTGTTCTTCACATCGTAGAGTAAAGCCCTTCCGGTGACGACGGCATTCTCATTTGCGTCGTGTCGTGCCACGCCATACAGAGAATCCCACGACTCCACATCCGACCATTGGAACGAGGCCTCCATCACATACACATTCCCGGCATGCTCCATAATGCCGAAGTCCACCGAGATGGACTCGCTGAGGGCATATACACTGTCAACCTCGGCCTGGGACGTGGAAGTCTTCAGTGCAAAGTAGTTCTTGGCTATATTCGGCAGAAAGGTCTCGTAGGCTTTCCGAAGCGTGGGCATGCTCCACACAAAAATACCGGCATTCCAGAAGAACTCGCCCGTGGCGATAAACTGGCGCGCCATCTCCACAGGGGGTTTCTCGGTGAACGTTATCACCTTGTGCAGGTTGGTCATCCGCGGGTCGGCGGGTTCCTCGCTGAACTGGATGTATCCGTACTTCACATTGGGGTTGGTGGGGCGCACGCCGACGGTCACAATGCAGTCGTGGGCCTCTGTCACCTGCAGCGCCAGCTCAATGTCGTGGATAAAGTGTTCCATCCCGAAGATGGCGTGGTCCGAAGGTGTCACTATCACATTGGCATTGGGGTTCATCTCATGTATCACCGATGCTGCGTAGGCCACACACGGAGCGGTGTTCCTTCGTGTTGGCTCGCCCAGCACCTGATAGGGCAGCAACCCGCCTATCTGCTCCCGCACACGGTCCACATATATCCTGTTGGTGACAATAATGATGTTCTCCCGCGGACATACACACTCAAACCTTTTGAACGTAGACTGCAGCAGCGACTGGCCAGTGCCGAGAATATCAATAAACAGTTTTGGGCTGTCATCCTTGCAAATAGGCCAGAACCGGCTTCCGAAGCCCCCCGCCATGATAATGCAATAGGTATTGTTGTTCATCTTGCCTTAATATTCAATATTCATAATCCTTGATTAATATCCCTGTCACACACTCACCTCACCCTTGATATGGGGGTGCGGGTCGTATCCCTCCAGCTTAAAGTCGTCATAGTCGAAATCGAAAATATTCTTCTTCTCGGGGTTCAACAGCATTCGGGGCAGCGGCCTGGGCTCGCGCGTCAGCTGCAGGCGGCACTGCTCAATGTGGTTGTTGTAGATATGCGCATCGCCAAGCGTATGCACAAAGTCGCCGTACTGCAGCCCGCATGCCTGTGCAATCATCATTGTAAACAGCGCATACGAGGCAATGTTGAACGGCACACCCAGGAAAATGTCAGCCGACCGCTGATAGAGCTGGCAGCTCAGTCTGCCTTCGGCCACATAGAACTGGAACAGGATATGGCACGGGGGCAGGTGCATCTGCTCCAATTCACCCACGTTCCAGGCAGACACCAGCAGGCGCCGCGAATCGGGGTTGCGCTTTATCTCGTCGATAAGGCTGCTAATCTGGTCGATATGCTGTCCGTCGGCCGTGCCCCACGAGCGCCACTGGTGACCGTAGATGGGTCCCAGCTCCCCGTCGGGACCTGCCCACTCGTCCCAGATGCTCACCTTGTGGTCGTGCAGATACTTCACATTGGTGTCGCCGCGCAGAAACCACAGCAACTCATATATAATCGACCGCAAGTGCAACTTCTTGGTTGTCAAGAGGGGGAAACCGTCGTCCAGATGGAACCGCATCTGGTAACCAAACGTGCTGATGGTTCCCGTGCCCGTGCGGTCTTTCTTGGACACTCCGGTGTCCAGCACATGCTGCAGCAAGTCAAGATATTGTTTCATTCCCTGTATCTCTGTTTTTTATGTTCACAAAGCCACACAACGAACCCCGCCGTATAAGCGGCTTAACTCATTACGTAACGCAGAAAAAACAAAATTATTATGAAAACCATAAATTATGTTTTCAACCCCCAAGATCAGCCTCTATCTGGCTATAAATACCCAGATAGTTGGAGTAACGTTCCATGCTGATAACTCCTGCCTCCACAGCCTCCTTCACAGCGCAATGGGGCTCGTGGCGGTGGGTGCAGTTGGCAAATTGGCACCCATGGAGCACCGCGCGCATCTCCGGATAGAAATGCGACAGCTCGGCCGGTTCGAAGTCCACCATGCCGAACTCCTTGATGCCCGGTGTGTCAATCAAGAATGTCGGGGATTGGAAGTCACCGCCCACGGCAAACATCTCCGCAAAAGTGGTGGTGTGTTTCCCCTTCTGGCTCCAGTCGCTCACTTCGCCCACCCGCAGCTCCAAGCCCGGTACCAGGGCGTTGAGCAGCGCCGACTTGCCCACACCCGAGTGCCCGCAAAACAATGTGGTCTGCCCGGTCATCATGGCGCGCACCTCTTCCAGCCCGGTGCCCTGCAGGGCACTCACTGCATAGACGGGATAGCCCGCGCCCTCGTACATCTCCTGCAGGTTTTTGTGCACGGCCTGCATCGGAATGTCGTACAAATCAATCTTGTTGAAGATGATGCATGCCGGAATATGGTAAGCCTCGGCAGTGACCAGCAGCCGGTCTATAAATCCCGTCGAGGTGCGGGGAAAGGCCAGCGTGGCCACGATGCACAGACGGTCGATATTCGCCGCTATTACATGAGTCTGCTTGCTCAGCTTGGTGGCGCGGCGCACAATGTAGTTCCGCCTGTCGTGCACTTCGGCAATCACGCCTGTGCCGTCCTCCAGCATGGAATAGTCCACCACATCGCCCACTGCCACAGGGTTGGTCTGTTTGTTGCCCCGCAGACGGTAGTTGCCCCGCAGACGGCAGTCCACCGTGCCGCCGTCCGCCTCATCCATCGGCAACACCCTGTACCAGCTGCCTGTTGTGCGCATCACCAATCCTTCCATATCTCGTTTATTGTTTAAGGTTCAGCTTGTAATATCGTTTACGTATAATGATTAACCGTATCAGCCATATGGCGAAGAAGGCGTCGGAAACAATCTTATATCCCCGCGACAGGGGGATAAACAGCGACACAATCCACACCAGCAAGTCCACGTCGAACAGCAGGTTCCACAGCCGCTCGCGGTCGTGGAACTCCACCACTGTGTCACCCGTCACTTCCACCTCCTCTTTCTCCGCACTCACCGACAGGTCGACGCTGCGACCGCTCCTGCCCAGCGGCACGCGTCCGCCGAACTGAACCCGCAGCCGATAGTGTCCCGACGGCATCCGCAGGGAAAACTCGTCGCCCTGCATCGTCCCGGCATAAAGGCCGTCCACAAACAGCAGATGCGGCAGCCTCGGCTCATAGAAGCGGCGCTTGTGGCGTAGGGTAAGCGTGGCAATCCCGTTCATCTTGTCAGTATTTGGAAAAATATTTTCAGACCCCGGCAGCCGTGCCGGAATCAAATTGCAAAAGTACAAAAAAAAAACGATATAATGGATTCAAACCTTTAAACCTTCAAACCCTTTAACCCTCAAACCCTTCAACCCTCAAACCCTTAAACCCTTTAACCCTCAAACCCTTTAACCCTCGTAAGAGGTAAGAACTAAGAGCCATGAACTGTGGCATACAATCTTGGTTCCTATCTCTTACCTCTTACCTTGCTTTCTGCCGCTTCGCGCGAAAGTTACGTTTTATTCTGCGAGGGATTGCGTCACCTTTCGCCAACTTACGTCACCGTTCCGATAGTGTCGCATATTTGTCCCCAACGTTCATCTGAGTGCCTTACAGACCCGCTGTTGCGTCGTTCTTTATCTTATCGTTTTTCGATATGTTTCCCATCGTTTTCCCTTTGTGAAACGGAAAAGAAAGGGAAAACGATCGAATAACGAGCGAATAAATGACGACGCTTGAGAGAGATTGCATGAATGCTTGAATGTGTTTTGTTGATATGTTGATACGTTGATATGATGCGAGCCGTATAAACTTATAAACTTATCAATGGACAACGTATTTACACAATCAAGCAATCTTTGTACAACGTTTTTCAATTATCAATTATTTTTTCGTATCTTTGCAATTTATTTATATTTAATGATACGCATACATTATATTGCTATATGCTTGGTATTTGGTCTGTTGAGCGGTGCGGTGCATACTGTCGCGGCTCAGGGGGACTGGAACGACATTCATGTATGCAGCGTCGGCAAGGTGCCGCCGCACACCAACGTGATACCCTATGCCAACGAGGGGGATATTGTTTTCCTCAGGTATATGGAGTCGCCCTATTACCGCAGCCTCAACGGCACATGGAAGTTCCGTGCCGTTGAAAACCCGTCGGCATGCCCCAAGGATTTTTTCAAGATAGGCTACGATGTGTCGGAATGGGCTGACATCCAAGTGCCGGGCAATATCGAGCTGCAGGGCTTCGGCACTCCGGTCTATACCAATATGCACAACGAGTTTACCTCCAACCCGCCGTATGTGCCCACAGAGTATAACCCCACGGGGTGCTATGTGCTCGATTTCTCGGTGCCCGAGAGCTGGCGCAGCCGCCGTGTGGTCATCAAGTTCGGGGCGGTACGGTCGGCGATGTACTTGTTTGTCAACGGCAAACGGATAGGATACTCCGAGGACTCGAAGTCGCCGGCTGAGTGGGACATCTCCAAGTATGTGCATCCGGGACAGAACCGCCTGGCCGTGGAGGTGATTCGCTTCAGCGACGGCAGCTACCTTGAGTGCCAGGACATGTGGCGCATGAGCGGCATCACACGCGACGTGTGCCTTTATTCCACCCCCAAGGTATATATCAGCGACTACCGCCTGGTGGCCGGCATTGACGAGAAAACGGGCAACGGCACGCTGGACTTGTCTGTCGAAATGCCCGGTCCCTTGACCCACCGCATGTCGGTGGAGGCCGAGCTCCTTGACACGGCGGGCAACCGGGTGTGGATTATGCAGAAATCGATGGGTGAGCACGAATGGCTGACCCAGTTCTCCGGAAAGGAATGCGAGATACCGCAGGTGCACCCCTGGACGGCCGAAACCCCCTACCTCTACACCCTCATCCTGCGCCTGAAGAATGCCGGCGGAGTCGTCACCGAGGTCACGGGCTGCAAGGCGGGCTTCCGCAATGTGGCCATCAAGGAGGTGGAGTACATGACAGCAAACGAAACCGAAACGCCCGACGCACCGTCCATAGTGCTAGGACACACGCTGCTCACCACCCGCCAGCTGTGCGTCAACGGGGTGCCGATTACCATCAAGGGGGTGAACCGCCATGAGCACAGCCCTTACACTGGCCAGTATGTCACCCGTGCCGAGATGGAGTTCGACATCATGCTTATGAAGCATATGAACATCAACGCGGTGCGCACATGCCACTACCCCGACGACGAATACTGGTACGAGCTGTGCGACCGTTACGGCCTGTATGTGTGGGACGAGGCCAATGTCGAGTCGCACGCGCAGGGCTATGGCGACAAGAGCCTGGCCAAGAAGCAGGAATGGGCTGCCCCGATGCAGTACCGAGTGAACAATATGCTGCACCGCGACCGCAACTACGCCTCGGTGATAGCCTGGTCGCTGGGCAACGAATGCGGCAACGGGGTGGCCACCGAGCATACCTACCGCTATCTGAAACGGCTGGACAGCACCCGCCCGGTGACCTACGAGCGCGCCGAGCTGGACTGGAATACCGATGTGGTGGAGGTGATGTACCCCTCGGTGGACTATCTGTCGGATTATTGCAGCGAGTGGCGCGCGTTGGACGATGCCTTTGTCCGCACCGAGACCCCGCCGGCACCGTGCAACCCCGACGAGGACCTGCAGGACAACCGCCGCCGTCCCTATATCATGGCAGAATACTGTCATGCCATGGGCAACAGCATGGGCGGGTTGCAGGACTATTGGGACACTATCGACAAATATCCTCCGCTGCAGGGCGGTTTTGTGTGGGACTGGGTGGACCAGAGTTTCGTTATGGACTCCACCAAGGGTTTTGCCCGCCGCTGGTATGCCGTGGGTGGAGACTTGGGCAGTCTGCCTGGTGTGAGAGATGACGATGCATTCTGCGCCAACGGCATTGTGGGCAGTCTGCGCATACCCCACGCCCACGCCAACGAGGTGCAGCAGGTCTACCAGAACTTGAGGGTGACCCAGCACCGCACTCCCGACGGCGAGGAGTACTATGTGCTGCACAACGGTTTCAACTTCCGCGATGCAGGGGATTTTGTGTGCCAGTACCGCATCTTCTCGTCGCTGCGCGACAGCATCTACAGCGACACCATATACCCCCGTCTGCCCGCCGGCGAGAGCTGTCGGCTGGAGTTCAACATGCCCGAGCTGAGCCCCCTGCCGGGCGAGCGTTTCTTTATCCGCTTCAACTTTACGGGCGACAGCTATGAGGTGGACGACCCCTATGATGCGGGTACGTCATGGATTCTCTCCGAGAACAGCCACGATGAATTCGAGATGACTGTCCTCGATGTGCCTACCGATTCGATAGAACTGCCTGAAGCCAATATGCGCGACTTCTTCTGGGGCTACAACAAATCGCTGCAGCAGGTGTCGCTTGGCCGGGAGGATGTATTCTCGCTGCTGCTGGACGCCCGTAATGGATACATAACCAGCTATCGGTACATGGGAGAGGAACTGCTGCGGCAGCCGCTGCGGTGGAACTTCTGGCGTCCGCCAACGCTCAACGACCTTGTCGACCCCTATGGGGCACGTGCCTGGGAGGGGCTGGACAATATGTCGGCTTCGCTGATTAGCTGCGACGTGACACCGGTCGGTGAGCCAGACCGCATGGCAGAGGTGGACCTGCTGCTGGAACTCTCCAGCCCCGAGGGACGCACGATGACAATGCGCGAAATCGTCGAGGTGGATGCCGAGGGACGCCTTCAGCTGAGCTATATGGTGATGCCCCGCGGCAATTTCCGCACTCTGCCGCGGTTAGGCATACAGCTGGGCATTGACAGCACCTGTGGACAGGTGCAATGGTGGGGCAACTTCTACGAGACCTATCCTGACCGTGGCGAGGCCAAGTGGCAGGGCTATAACTCTTCCGACCCCGACGAAGTGTGCGGCGAACTGCATGTGGTGCCGCAGGAGAGCGGCAACCGCTCGGCTTACTGGGCATCTTTCGGCCTGGGCGGGAAAAGGCTGAGTTTCTGCTCCGCCTCGGGCAGCCCCATCGGCTTCAGTGTGCGTAAATACGACGACAGCACGATGACCGCCGCACGGCGTATTAAAGACCTTTCCGAGGCTGACCATTATATAGTCAATATCGATGCTCGTCAATCGGGAGTAGGCACGGCCACCTGTGGCCCCGGGGTGCGTGAGCAATACCGCATCAGCGGCGACAGCCTCCAGCGTTTCCGCTTGGTCATGATACCCTCCATGCAGGGCGACAGCGTGAACCTGTGGAAGTACTGCGGCTATTATTTTGACACTCCGCCTGCGTTGCGGCAGCAGATGCCCGACCGCCAGCTGAACCGGGTGGAACGCATTTCGGTCAAGGCTTACGGTGACACGCGTGAACCCCAAGACCGCCCCAGCAAGCAGTATGACCACGGATTCCCCGAAGCACTCCACGACGGCCGCCTGGGCATAGCGGGAAACTATAGCGAGGGCTGGATAGGCTTCTCCGGCCGTGACAGCGTCATTTTCACTGTCGAGCTTGACGAACCTGTTACGCTCTCACAGGTTTCGGTGGGATTCTGCCACAGCGGCGACGACTGGGTCGTGCAGCCGCAGCAGGTCGAAGTGCAGTGGTCGCGCAACGGCAGCCGCTATTCCCCCTGGCAGGAGATGAACCCAGTGCGCCCCATAGTCAACGAGCAGAAAGAGAGCCGCCGCCTGATGGTGCAACGCAACTACCTTGGACGGCAGGGGCTCTTCCATCCAGCCGAAGCCCGCAGTGTCCGCTACCTGCGCATAAAAATAGTGTGCCAGCCCACTCTGCCCGACTGGCATGAATACAGCGGCGAGCCCGCCTGGCTTATGATAGACGAAATCACCATCAAATAACTCGTTAATGCGTTAATCGATTCATGCATTCTAACATTCAAACATTCAAACATTCAAAATGACCCTTTTGCTCATATTCCTTTTTGGCGCGATGACCATATCGTTCATCTGTTCGATACTGGAAGCCACGCTTATGTCCACCCCTCTCTCGTATGTGAACATGCGCGAGGACGAGGGCTACAAGCCCGCCACCCGATTCAAGCGATACAAGACCGACAACGCACGTCCCATTGCCGCCATCCTTTCGCTCAACACCATTGCCAACACCATCGGTGCCGCCGGTGTGGGCGCCCAGGCCACCGAGGTGTTCGGGAGCCACTGGTTCGGGTTGGTGTCGGCTATCACCACTATCCTTATCCTTGTGTTTGCCGAAATCATCCCAAAGACTATAGGAACCCGATACTGGAAGAAACTCATGGGTTTCACCACTCGTGCCCTGCGGCTGATAATCATTATTCTCTTCCCCATTGTATGGGTGGTGGAGAAACTCTCCAAGACTATTGCCGACGACGACGACGAGGAAGCCGCCGTCAGTCGTGAGGAGGTGGCCGCCATGGCTGACATGGCCGAGGACGAGGAGGTGATTGATGAGGACGAGAACAAGATTATCCAGAACGTCATCAAGCTCGACGATGTGAAGGCCGAGGACGTGATGACACCCACCACTGTGGCCGCCATCGCACCGGAACAGATGACCCTCAAGGAGTTCTACCGCGACAAGACCTATAGCCATTTCTCGCGCATACCCGTCTATAGCGACAGCGACGAGTACATCACCGGCTACGTCCTCCGCAGCGAGGCATTGGAGCTGCTCACCGAGGACAAGTTCAACATGACTCTCGGCGAGATTAAACGCGACATCGTCATGTACAAGGAAGAGATGCCCGTGTCGGAGATATGGGACTCCATGCTCCGCAACAAGCGCCACATAGCCTGTGTCATCGACGAGTACGGCAGTTTCCAAGGCATCATCACCCTCGAAGACATCATCGAGACCATCGTGGGACTGGAGATTATGGACGAGCGCGACGATGTGGCCGACCTGCGGCAACTGGCTCTCGACCGCTGGCACCAACGCCAGTCCCGTTTCAAAGTCATTGACCTCCCCGACGACCAGACAGCGCCCGGAGACAATAATAATCAATAATATCAACCATGAGAAAGATTATGTTTTTGGCCTTTGGTTTGTGCCTTTTACATTTCATGGCACAGGCTCAGAACACTCCGGCTCCCTTCAAAGTGGCCAAGAACGCCAACCACTTTGTCTATGCCACCTACGACTATGGCGAGCATATCGACACCCATTACACACAGATAGAGATCTGCGGCGGCAGCGTCTATCTCGTTACCGACGGCGACCGCCTGCCCGGCGAGTACCATCCGGGCGGATGGAGCAACGGCCCCTACATACAAGGCTATTCTGTGGAGGACATCTTCGTTGATGAGCGCAAGGACTCCATCACCTACCTCACCACCATCTTCGAGGGCGAACACCGCGAACACTACCGCACTGTGGCTCCCTTCTCGCGCAAGGATATCCATTTCGACACCGACCAAGTGGGCGGCCTCACCCGCTACACCTGCTCCATCAATAGCAACAAGCTGGAATTCTATGTGCAGCCTTTCAAGACCATCTGGCACGGCGGTTCCA
>JAEEGG010011689.1_pt1 | contig 19074 bp, 14 predicted proteins | sample 9134161 | NCBI WGS metagenome assembly JAEEGG01 (sample SAMN16246543, study PRJNA631951) | gut metagenome | biome: gut microbiome; feature: rumen; material: CR-attached | host: Bos | place: Iran: Karaj | collected 2018-10 | reverse complement strand
TTGGTGTCGTGGTTGAATCCTGCGCCCTTGTCGTTCATCGAGTTGAGCACGATGAAATCGAAGTTTTTGCGTTCGAGCTTGCCGATGGCGTTTTCAAGTTCGTTTTCCTTTTCGAGAGCGAAACCGACCAGAACGCGGTCGCCCTTTTGCTTTCCGAGGCTTGCAGCAATATCGTCGGTAGGCTTGAGCGTGATTTCAAGGTTATTGTCCTTGCGCTTGATTTTGGTGTCCGAAACATTCTGCGGTGTAAAGTCGGCAACAGCTGCCGAAAGCACGGCGGCGTTGCATTGCGGAAATTCCTGATTGCAAGCCTCGTACATTTCGCGTGCCGAGTTAACCCTAACCAACTTTATATTGCTGTTGTGGACATTCAGCGATGTAGGTCCCGACACCAGAACGACCTCAGCCCCACGACTTGCACATTCCTCGGCTATGGCGTAGCCCATCTTCCCTGACGAGTAGTTGCCGATAAAGCGCACTGCGTCAATCTTCTCGTAGGTCGGGCCAGCGGTCACCATTACCTTCTTTCCTGTCAGCGACATCTGCCCGTTGAAGAAAGTATCAAGGCTTTCGACAATGCGTTCCGGAGCTGCCAGACGACCTTTACCGACAAGTCCGCTTGCCAGTTCGCCGTCCTCGGCATCAATGAAATGCACGCCGTACGACTTCAGTGTCTCGATGTTTTTCTGCACTGCTGGGTGGGCGTACATGTCCAAGTCCATTGCCGGAGCAACGAAAACCGGGCATTTTGCCGAAAGGTAGGAGGTGAGCAAAAGGTTGTCGGCTATTCCGTTTGCCATCTTGCCGATGGTGTTGGCTGTTGCAGGTGCGATTAGGTAGGCATCTGCCCACATTCCAAGGCTCACATGCGAATTCCACTCGCCGTTTTCGGGATTGAAGAAATCGACGTAGATGGGATTCTTCGCCAACGTTGCAAGTGTCAGCGGAGTAATAAACTGCTTTGCCAGCGGAGTCATCACAATCTTGACTTCGGCGCCCTGCGTAACGAGCAGTCGGACGATGTTCGCAGCCTTGTAGGCAGCGATACTTCCTGTAACGCCAAGCAATATGTGTTTTCCGCGTAGCATCGGTTTATTCCTGAGTTTCTTCCTGTGGTTCTTCTACGGCAGCAACTGGAGCTGCTGGTTCTTCTTCGGCCTCAACCTTCTTGATGTTGATGTCCTGGTTGGTGTAGTAAACGTTGTCGTTCATGAATTCCTCGATGGCGATGTTTGTCGGCTTTGGCAACTTTTCGTAATACTTCGACACCTCAATTTGTTCGCGGTTCTCGTGAATTTCTTCCAGATTGTCGTTCAAGGTTGCGAATTCTTCAAGTTTCTTGTAGAGTTCCTTTCTGATGTCGGCATTAACCTGATCGGCCATCTTCGAGCAGATGACTACCGATTCGTAAACGTTACCGGTCTTGTCGGCCATTTCAACCACGTCGCGTGTGATGCAATTTGTTGGTGCTTTAGTCTTTTTGTAATCCATTTTTACTTTCTATATAATTATGTGAGTTTGTAAAATATCTTTCAGCTTCCTTTAGTTTCTTTGAGTTAGGGAATTTGTCCAAGAAGGCATAGTAGGCCTGTACGGTATTCTTGTGGCGTTCGAGCTTTTTACTTTCGACGCTTTTTGTCGCCAGTATGTGCGAAGCCTTGACCATGGTGAACATTATTTCTTCACGGTACGATGTAGTAGGATAGTCGTAAAGAACATTCTTCAGGGCAACCAGTGCGGCCTTGTAGTCGCTAATCTTGAAATATAGCATGGCATTGTTGTATGCCTTTGTCTCGAGTTTGAAGTTGAGTTCGTCGATACACTTTTGGGCCTGCTCGAGGTATTTCGACTCGGGATATTTATTGATGAACTCCTGCATATCGTTGAGTGCTAACTCTGTGTATGTCTGCTCTAGAGAAACGCTTGGAGAGATGCAGTAGTGGCAGTATGCCGACATGTATTCGGCCTCTTCGGTGCGTTCTGTGTTTGAGTAGAGGCGTGCATATTCCTTGAACAGATAGCCTGCTAGCGAGTATTCCTTCTGCTGGTAGTTGCAGTATGCATTGTAGAAGCAGAGGGTCTCGTATTTGTCGGTTCCCTTGTACACGGCTTTTATGTCTTCGATGAGTCCGAGAGCCTTATAATAGTCCTCGGCTTCGTAATATTCGAAGACCTTGCGGTATTTCATGTCGCTGTCGGGGCTTTTCATTATCTTGGAATATTCGCTACAAGATACTGAGAATAAAGCGATTAAGCTTACAAAAAGATAATATGCACCTTTCCAATTAAACATCTTGCAAAGATATACAATTTAGTTATTTAAAATACTTAATTTTTTAATAAAAAAATCGTTAGTAATAACGGAATTTTAGGTGGAATATTGTAGTAGGAAAAACAATAAAGAACGGCAGACTCAAAATGTATCTGCCGGTCTTTATTATGTGGTTTCAGAAAATATATTTACTTTGAATCAGTCGTCCTATGTACACATATAGTATCTGAGACTTCGCAATATGCACCAAAGATACCATAGCCATTTTCCACATTGCTGTACACATAATTTGCTTCCGATGCACTTAACCCAATAGCCGGTTGTCCCAAAGCATCGCAATAAAACTTGTAGTAGTCGTAATTCACAGCTCTGAAATGCGGAACAATGTAGGCGGAATCAACTACAAGATACAAGTCATTATTTAAGAATCCATAGAGGTCGGGGTCATAATCAGGATTATAAATTTTATATTCGCCAAGACCTACCTCATATTCGTATCTGGTGCCATCAATATATTTGTCGTGAAACATAATGTTGCAATAGCCGCCTGTGCTTGTTTTTTCAAATATAGTGAACATTAATGTGTAACTATTATCAACCCAATTCTTTGGCAACGTAATTTCTGCTTTTTCGAAATATTCTTCTTCATCCCAATACTTAATCATATCTACGTTGTACCAATAATAGTTGACCAAGCCTACTGGATCATCAAAAACTAGATTCAGTTTATCTTTATAATAAACCGTATCATATTCATAAACTGGTTCTTTAATAAATGAGAAACTTGCAGACACCTGCGATGGCATTGTCGTTTTCGCCACGATAGTCGAATCATACCCCGGAACATCTATAGCTATCGAGTATTCCGTATTCGCCTTTGGACATATCCCTGTCAACTCATATACACCATCCGAAACAAGCGACAATGTGCCTAATATGTTTTTGTCCTCATAAAGTGCAATCTTTGCATCGTTTATTTCGGGTTCGTCGTTGTCGGATACATACGAAGAACTCCAGAATAGGCGTACCGTAGCCTTATCATCTGCAAGGAAAGCATACACTACAGGCTTTACCATTCCATCGTCAATATTGTAATCAACAATCTTCTCGCACGACGAAAGCACCATCATTAGAACAAACAAATATATGACGCACCTCTTCATTTCCTAAAATTTAAATTCATAATTAACAAACGGCATAATAGGGAAAATACATACATATTTCATGTAGGTTTTGCCTGTATAGTCGTTTTTGTCCGGATACATATAATAAGGATTTTTCCTGTTGTAGAGGTTATAAACGCCTACACTCCAAATGTTTGTACCATGCTTTTTCTTCTTGGTGAAACTTGCGCTTACATCAAGCCTATGGTAGTCGGGCATACGATAACTGTTGCGTGGCGGATATTCCTTTACAATTCCTCCTGTATCGCTGCCATCTGGACACATAAGTGGATAATAAGTGGCTGGCATGGTATAGGCTGCACCTGTATAATAAACCCATGTAGCAGAAATATTTACCCAGTCGCACACGTTCCATATTGCGACAACCGATAGGTTGTGCGGACGGTCGTACCTATATGGAAATGGCTGACCATGGTTGAGGCTTTCAAACTGACGAATGCTCCGCGAATATGTGTATGAAATCCAACCCGATACAACGCCCGACTTTTTCTTGAAAAGAAACTCCAATCCATAAGCATTGCCTTTGCCTATTGACACAAGACTTTCCCAGTCGGTCTGCTTTTCCAGACCGTTTATACCCTCTTTGTATTCTATCAGATTCGACATGGTCTTGTAGTAGCCATCGAGGCTGATGCCGAACTGCCGTGCAAACTGCCAGTCGATTCCGGCTGCCACCTGCCGTGCATACATAGGCTTTATATTTGAGGTTGACGGCAACCATGCATCGAGCGACAATCCCAATGAATTATGCGACAGAAGATGCACATTCTGAGTCATCTCGGTATAAGAAGCCAGGAAAGAAAGTCCTTTGGCTGCATTCACTTTCATCTGCAATCGCGGTTGAACCTTAGGATATAATTTTCCCCCTACCAAATAGCCTGACAAGTTTAAGCCAATATTTGCTTCGAATCTGCCATATTTCATTTCGTCCTCTGCATATATGTAGCCATCTCCTGATATGGTACCAGGCATGCTAAATATTACTTCATGTTTTTCTGGTTGAATATAGGTTCCTCCAATTATAACACCATTATTTGCCAAATTTACATAATTATGTATAAAAGTATTCCCAGGATTAAAGAATATGCTCTGGCAATTAAAACCAAACCTTAAATCGTTATGCGCATCAATTTTCCAGTCCCAGTCCATGCGAAGCATAATGTCCTGCAAACGGTTTGTAAACTCCGAATCATTGCCTTCTACTATAGAATCGGTTACGATACTAATACCACCATATAATATGTTGCTTATATAATACATTAAATTGCTTTCAAACATCTTGCCCCTATATCGTCCATACGAAAGCGACAACTCGGAGAACAATTTCTTGCCATACGAATGTGTCCACATGGCATTGGCTGCAATGTTCCCCCATTTGTGTACTGTTTTGTGTCCATATCCATTTTGCATAATCTGCTCCTGATAGTAGCGGTCGTCGCCCATATAAAACGACAAAGCAAGTTTGTCATCATTTTTAAAAGTATGGCTTAGCTTTAAGTTCGTATCGTAAAAATAATATGATTGCGCAAGTTTTTTGTCCGGTAACGGCTCGGTTAATTTACGGACGATAGCATTATAAATTGGAAAGCCAGTCAAATCGATCAATGTCCTTCGTGCCGATACCATAAACGAAGTGCGTCCCTTCAGGATTGGACCTTCTACAAGGACATTCGATGCCACTAATCCTACCGACACATTTCCATGTAGCCCGTTACGGTTGCCGTCCCTTGTGCGGACATCGACCACCGACGAAAGTCGTCCGCCGTACCTTGCAGGAAAACCACCGCTATACACTTTAAGTCGGGATAGTGCATTGCCATTGAAAATGGACAGAAAACCATATAAATGATTGATGCCATAAAGTTGTACGCCATCGAGCAAAATCAGGTTCTGGCTGTCGTCGCCACCGCGGACAAATATGTTACTGTTGCCGTCGCCGCCAGCGCCAATTCCCGGCAAAAGCTGCATGGTACGTATTACATCCTGCTCGCCAGCCAGGCTTGGCAGCGATTTTACCTCGGCAGGTGTCAGCGACATAGCTCCCATATCTTTGTGAAGAGAAATGGCCTTGTCGCTTATCACCACTTCGCCAAGCATTATCGAAGGTTCGAGGGAAAAGTTCACATTGCTGTTATCACCTTTGCCCACTATTCTGTATATGGTAGAATATCCGATATACGAAACCTCCAATACTGCCGAATCGCTGCTTACACTCAAGCTGTAGAAACCATGCTCGTTGGCGTATGTTCCGACTTTCGAAATAGTATCGAACACAACGGCATCAATAAGCCTGTCGCCAGTCTTGGCATCGGTAACATAGCCACTTATGCTTATCTTCTGCGAAAAAAGCGAGCAAGAGAGTAATAGAAGAATTATTGTATTAAAATGTTTTTTTATCCTCATTATCTAATTTTGTGCGATAACAGAAAAGTATTGCAAAATTATGTAAAAAATGAGCAATAATTTTTTTTTAACATATATTTATAAGTTAAGGACTATTATGTTGATTATCATTTAAATGGATATTATAAAAATCAGAATCTGCAATGCCTATCATGTTGCCCATAATTTGATATTGCCCCGAAGCTATATTTTTGTATTTTTACGGCAAAATTTTGCACTGATGATTGAAGTACAAAACATAACCAAATCGTATGGTTCGCTACGCGTGTTGAAGGGCATTGACCTGCACATCGGAAAGTCGGAAATTGTGTCGATACTTGGCGCAAGCGGGGCAGGGAAGACGACCTTGCTGCAGATTGTCGGCACCTTGCTAAAGCCGGATTCGGGGAAGGTGCTAATCGACGGCATCGACACCTTTGCGCTCGGTGAAAAGAAACTTTCGGCGTTCCGCAATTCGCACATTGGATTTGTGTTCCAGTTCCACCAGCTGCTTCCCGAATTTACAGCCCTCGAGAATGTTTGCATACCGGCCTTTATTGGCGGAAAAAGCAAGAAGGAAACCCGTACACGTGCACTCGAACTGCTCGAGGCTCTCAACGTGCGCGAACGTAGCGAACACAAGCCGTCGGAACTGTCGGGTGGCGAAAAACAGCGTGTGGCCATTGCCCGTGCATTGATAAACAACCCATCGGTGGTGCTTGCCGACGAGCCATCGGGAAACCTCGACTCGCAGAATGCCCGCGATTTGTACAAGATTATTTTCGACCTGCGCGAAAATTTCAAGCAGACATTTGTAATAGTAACGCACAACGAGGAGCATGCACGTCTTACCGACCGCATGTTCACCATTTCGGACGGGGAGATACGCTGATGAGATTCTTTTACGACAATACAATTTCGGGTCAGTTCCACACTCTCAGTGAGGAGGAATCGAACCATTGTGCGCGTGTATTACGGCTAAAGCCAGGCGACGAAATCTTCATTGCCGACGGACAAGGAAATTTGCACCGTTCGCAGATTGAAACCATTGACCATAAGCGCACTACGGTACAGGTTGTGGAAACAATAGCCGAATACAACAAGCTGCCGTATCGCTTGCATATCGCCATTGCGCCGACCAAAAACATGGACCGTATGGAATGGTTTCTCGAGAAGGCTACCGAAATAGGAATTTCGGAGATTACGCCAATAATCTGTCACAATTCGGAACGCAAGGTTGTGAAGACCGACCGTATGAACCGCATAGTGGAGGCGGCCATGAAGCAGTCGTACAAGGCTTATCATCCGATTGTTAACGAGGCCGTGAAGTTTTCCGATTTTGTCAAAAACGACTGCTCGGAGCAGAAATTTGTAGCCCATTGCGAGGACGATGGCAAGCGCATTTATCTTGCCGACGTGGTAAAGCCTAAAACGTCGGTTACAGTGCTCATTGGTCCCGAGGGTGATTTTTCGCACGACGAAATCGAGGCGGCATTGCAAAAATATGTTCCAGTAACGTTGGGTAATAGCCGTCTGCGCACAGAAACCGCTGCATTGGTGGCTTGCGATATTGTGTCGATTGTAAATCAAATGGCAATGGATAATTGACAATTAACAATGTGATAATGGACAATCGAATTATCAAATCATCGAACCCTTGAATTATCAAATCGTAAATAATATTGTACTTTTGCAAAAAAAATAATTCGAATTATGTTTTCAGGAATAGTAGAAGAAACCGCAAAATTGGTCAGAATCGAGAAGGAACAGAGTAACATTCATTTTTATTTTACCTGCTCGTTTGGCGACCAGCTTCGCATCGACCAGAGCGTTGCACACAACGGCGTATGCCTCACCGTAGTTGAAATCGACAAGCCTACCAAGACCTACAAGGTTACGGCGATGAAGGAAACTCTAGACAAGTCGAACCTCGGACTGCTCAATATCGGCGATGAGGTAAACATCGAGCGTAGCATGACCATGGACAAGCTCCTCGACGGCCACATGGTGCAGGGACACGTTGACCAGACGGCCAAGTGCATCGACGTTACCGAAAACGGTGGCAGCTGGTACTATACCTTCGAGTACGACAAGTCGAAAGGCAATATAACTGTCGAAAAAGGTTCGGTATCGGTAAACGGTGTGAGCCTCACAGTCGTAAACTCGAAGGCAAACACATTCTCGGTGTCGATAATCCCCTATACATATCAAGTTACTAACTTCCATTGCTTCAAGGTAGGAACTATTGTGAACCTCGAGTTCGACATAATCGGAAAGTACATACAGAAGATTATGGCCGGTTACCTCGAAAACCTCGGTAAATAACAAGTGTCGTTGCTTGCCAAATACCTAACCAGTGTCAGGGCACTGCAGTTCTTGCAGTTGTTCCGCTTTGTCGCGCTGTTGCTCATAGGCATTGTACTGTCGAAGACTGGCATAGGCATTAGCCAGATAGGAACCTACGAGACTTTTCTGCTTATTTCGGGGGCATCGTGCTTCTTCTGGACAGGAGGAATGCTACAGACAATGCTGTCGCTCAAGCAAGAAAATAGTAACAGGAAATCGGAAGCTTATTTTAATATCTTCCTTATCTTCATGGTTTTAGCAGTGATTACTGCTCTCGGCGTTTTTCTGCTCCAGTCGCAGATTGCTTGTTTTGTCGGTTTCAGCGGGGGACGTATACCATATTTAAAAATACTTTTGGCATATATAGTACTGTCGTGTCCTGCCAATTTGGTAGAATACATATACCTTATCGAAAACAGGCCTTGCAGGATAGCCGTTTATGGAGCCATAGTGTTCACGTTGCAGATTCTGGCGGTTACAATTCCTGTAATTTATACCGACGACCTTGGCTATGGCCTGTACGGACTTCTGCTGGTGACGGCAATAAAATTTGCCTGGCTTGTAATAGCGGTTTTAAGATTCTCGCGATTAAAAATATCGGGGAAGTACATTGGAATATTTTTGAGATTATCTGCACCGTTTGTGCTTAGTGTGCTGATTGTAAAAGGAATACAATATGTGGATAGTCTCCTTGTCGCCTATAAGTTTGATGAGGGGACCTATGCAATGTTCCGTTATGGAGCCAAGGAATTTCCGCTCATACTTTTGCCAGCAGTAGCATTGTCGGAAGCCTTTTCGGCACGCATAGCGAACAGCAGGGACATAGGTGAGGTTGTCGAAAATCTACGGCGCGAAAACAAGCATATTATGCACATTTGCATACCTGTTGCAATGGTCGCCATAATTACAAGCAAATTCTTGTATCCGCTGGTTTTCAACGAAGATTTCTACGAAAGTGCATTTATTTTTAATATCTATTGTTTCGCTGCAATTTTCAGGTTCATAGTGCCCGAAAGCATACTTGTAGGCAAGAGGCAAAGCCGTCCTATACTTGCGGCAGCATCGATAAACATATTGGTCAACATTGTGCTGGGACTAGTGCTTATGAATTTCATTGGAATTGTAGGCATTGCCATAGCTTTTCTTGTCGGCAACATTGTCGAAAAGGTTGTGCTTGTATCTGTAGTCAAGTCGCTCTACGGCATAAGGCCAAGCCAATATCTCGATACAAAAATATTCATGTACTACACAATCCTTTTGGCTGTATGTCTTGCCGTAAGCATTGTAATATAATGGTATAACAAAAAAAGGCGCATTTGCGCCTTTTTTATTGTTGATACTAAAATTACTTATTTCCTTATTATTGGAGCCTCGTAAAGGTTCAGTTCTTTCACGACTGTATTGTAGTCTGATGCCCTGAGTTCTTCAACCGACTTTGAGACAACTGCGATATTCGGTATCTTAATAATTCTATATTTCTTTGAGAAATTATTTGTCCATGTATAGCCATCTCCTGCATCAGCAGTGAATGCAAATATACCATTATCGGTATATGCATACTCGTATGATTCTGTGCCGTTGAGCAATGGGAGTGGCATCCACATCTCTTCTCCAGATGAATTGCCAATGTAAATGTACGCGATAATAGCATCTCTAGAGCTGAAATATGAACTGAGCTCGTTTGTGGCTTTTGTTGCGAGCTGATTGCCTGCTGCATTATCAAAGGTAATTGTAATTTCGTGAATACTGCTTTGTGTAACCGTTTTTGTACATCCTGAAGCAAATACCAATGCAATCATAACGCCAATAACAAAAAATAAACTTCTTTTCATTTTACATTGTGCCGAGTTATATACCATGCGGCCCCGTCGGTTTTAGATTAATAATTTTTTTGACGGAGCAAATGTGGCTTATTTGCATGAATGTAATGTGGAGCTTGTAAACAGATGCTTCAAAAACGATATCTGATACTAGTATTTTGTAATTTGCAATTTATCGGGTGTGCAAAATGCTAATTGATTTTCCCGATTCTGACATCAAACTCGTCCTTGCGGTTTTCTGACACAAAAAATGGTTTCGGTATTCCTGCAAGGTAAATTTCGCAGCCTTGAATCTTGTGTATCTTGTCGAGGTTGACAATCTGGTTCTTGTTTATCTGCATGAAGTTGCCCGTAAGCTGTTCGAGTATTGCATCGAAAGTGCTGTAGACCGAGTCGGTCTTCGTTGCGCCCGAATAATGTATTACTTTTATCCTCGAATCGCCGCCCTCGGCCATCTCGAACACCTGCGACGATATATAAGATATTGATGCAGCCTTGATTTTCAGGTTGTTGATGTTGAGCAGTTGCTTCGATGGCTCCTCTTTTTCGTTCGCAAGTATATGAATTTCCTTCGAGATGTATAGCTGCTGTTCGAGTGCACTTATACGGCGTTCCATGTCGGCGATGCGATTGGAAACCGAGTCGCGGCTGTCGTCGTCGTTATTGTTTTTGCCTTTTACAAAATTCCTTATTGTCGGGAATGTTGCTGCTATTAAAAAAATCGAAAGTGTAAGGAATAGCAGTACTAGTGAAATGTTTAGGATAATGTCGAACATACTTTTTTTGTTTGCAAAAATAAGCAAAAATGCAGGATTGCAATTTACAAAAAACAAATCTGCAATTACAAATTAGGCGTTTGTAATTGCAGATTATCCTTTCAGACAAATAAATAACAACGATTATCTTGCAAGCAAGATTTTTCTAGTTACGGCATTGCCCGAAGTTACAATACGTAGGAAATATTCGCCGTTGGGAACGTCGAGATTTATTTCGGTTAGTTGTTCGTTTATGTCGAATCTACGAAGCAGCCTTCCGTTTATGTCGGTTATTTCTACCGATTCGATATTGTCCCCCTCGACAAATATTGTTCCGTTCGACGGTACAGGATAAACGCTTATGTTAGCTTGTATGTTGTCTATCGGAGAAAGATTGTTGATTGCAACGAAAATTGTGTCGGCACATTGATATTCGCTGTAGCCTACAAGAATAATAGTGTCGTTTGCGGCTACCATGGTAATGCTGGCAGATGTTTCGCCGTTTTCCCATTCGTAAGTCGACGCTCCTGTAGCCGTAAGGGTTATTTCGTCGCCATTGGCTGTCTGCGATACGGAAATTTCCGGCTGTTCGTGGACTGTAAGGTTTACAATCACAATATTGTCGCATGGCGTGCCTGGCGTTGTATATGTGTATGTGCCGGCTTCGGTTAGTACGTTGTCTCCATAGATATATGGCATGTCGTATTCGCATACATTTACGTTGATGGTTTCGGCATATCCATCATATATGTTGAGTGTGAATGCAACTATGCTGTCGCATCCGTTTGCTGCCGGAAGCGATACATTGTATGTTCCTGCTTCGTTGAATGTATGTCCGTTGTATTCGTATGGCAGTTCGCCTGGGCAAATGGTAGCACCATCGGTGGACGAAACCGAATGCGACAATGTAAGGTGCAGGGTTACTATGCTGTCGCAACCATTGGCGTTTGCGAGAGTGTATGTGGGTGTATTTGTCGATTCGGTGTAGGTTGTTCCGTCAATCCATGTGTATGAGTCGCAGGCCGACACTTCATCGATACCGTATGTCGACGAGTGTACGGTAACGTAAACGCTCTCGCTACGGTTGCAACCAGTAGATGTGTTTGATACGGTAAGTGTATATTCTCCAGAATTTTCAGCGAAAGCATTGTTTATGTTGAAATTTGCAAGATAAGTATGTATGCCTGGACCAGTCCACAAATATGAATATCCGCTTCCCGACGATGAGCCCTGCGAATCGAAACTTATAGTATCTCCTTCGCAAACCGATTCCGACGATACCGACAGAACCACATTGGGACGTGTAGCTGTAGTTGTCACACTAACATCTGCTGTCTTTGTACAGAAACCATTACGTACCGTAACTGTATAATCTCCTTCCATGAGATCGGTAAACAATGGCGACGACTGGAAATTGATGCCGTCGATGGAGTATTCGTAATTGTCATTTAGTGGAGATGTTATTTCTATACTTCCGTTGTATCCTCCAGAGCAAAGAGTGTTAGCTGTTGTCTCTATTTGAGGATCGGCAGGTGTTGGGTATACTGTGAGATGTGTTGTAACAATACTGTCGCAGCCGTATTGTGAAATGTATCTCCTTGTGAAATCTCTTGATTGGTCATAAGGAATTCCGTTGATCAAATAATAATCGCAGGCCTCTATATAAATATGAGTAGTATCGTGAGAAGAAACAGTAAGGTGCAATGTAACTATGCTGTCGCAGTGTGCGGTTGGGAAGACGCGTGTATATTCGCCAGTACTGCTGTATGATTGGTTGCCCCATATGTTGTCATGCCAAACAAAACTGTAGCATACCGTTGTGTCGAAAGAGTAGGTGACAGAGTGATTAATTGTTAGATGTAATGTGACAATACTATCGCAGCCGGAATTGCCAACAAATGATTTGGTGTAGTCTCCGCTTGTAGTGTAGGTGTCGCCACCCCATGTATAGCTGTCGCAATGTGTTGCAGAGATTTCATTATACTTGGGTAGGATTTCGAACATTGGTGAATTGTTGGCGAGTACAAATTCATAGAGTTCGCCGGCATCAAGTGAACCGAGTGTATATTGGTATGTTCCAGTCGATTCTCCACCTTCGCGTGACAATTCTCCGTTTATTTCGTTTATGTTTTCCGAAAGAGTGTATTGGAATTCGGGGTCATTCTGTCCGCAGGTCTTATGCTGATTGGTGTGCGGCGTTACTATTATAATGGTAGGTTTTACGTATAGAGATATGTTTATTACGCTGTCGCAGCCATCGTTGTTGTGGAATGTCCATTGCAGGTGGAAGTCGCCTATGTCGCTGAAACTTATTGTGCTGTCGCGATAAGAATAGGTTTGTCCGAGCATAATAGTGTCGGAAACAAAAGACTCTGGCAGTGGCGTCACTGATATACTATGAGTATCGTATGCTCTGCATGTTGTGGAATTGCGGAATAATATGAGGTTTGAAATGCTAGTGGCAGTTACAGGACGTACCTTGTGAGAAAAAGATTTTGATTCGTCTGTAGTTCCTGCTCCAACAGCACACCAAGCTCTGTCGGCGTTCTTTTCGGTAATTGTCCAGTAGTACGAATTGTTGTCTATTTCGGTTGCAGACAAAGTCGACAAACCGTAATTTACATCTGCAAGCTTAAGCCCTAAAGCGTACATTTCGCCTGAAGCCGGAAGATACCATGCTTCGCCTTTTTCGCGTGCTTTTAATGCAGCTACATAGTTAGGATTGCCTTGCGAATTGTCGCTTGCAACAATTGCATCGGTCATTGCTTTGCCGTTCATTTTTGTATGTGCAATGTCTATGTTTGCTGCATATTGTCCTGTAGTACGTGATGCACCCCACGGAATATTGTCGTATTCGTCGAGTCCGACTAAACGTACCGAATCGCTGCTGATATGGTAAACAATACCCACAGCCTCGAGGTTGTGCCTCATGGCAATAGCCCATTGCGAAGGCCTTACTACGATGTTGTTGTTGGTGATTATGTCTCCTTCGTGAATATCGTTGGCAGTTGGAGTCGGACCGGAAGTCTTTGTAGCCCTCACGGCAAACTGTGAGTCATAGTACAAATTCGGAGAAACCAATGTGTTTTGATTGTCAATAAATACATCGGTGTCGGCATTATACCACTGGTAGGTTACCCTCTCGGTGTTGCTAGCTGTGGCCAGCAGTTCAACATTATTTCCGTAGCATACAATGTTGTCGCCCGATACCGAAACCGAAAATTCGGGAGCGACATTAATGGTTATGCTTCCCGTTCCAGTACATGCGCCACCGCTGACGCTTACATTGTAGGTTGCCGGTGATGTAAGGTTTGGAGTCGTGAAATTACATCCTGTCCCAAGTGTATTGCTTGGGTCGCCTTGATACCATGTGTATTGCAATCCTTCGGATTCGGGAACTGATAAAATGCCTGGGGTATTGTAGCAAACAACGCCTTCGCCATTTACAGGAACATCTGTTTCGATTACAGAAATATCGAATGGGGTATTGTCGGTACAATATCTTTCAATAATTTCGAAGTATTGGCTTACATTAACGGAATATTGATGAGGTTCGTTTACATTTGTGAGTATCAGAGTACTGCTATTGCCAATTGTTTCGCCTGCATTCTGTTCGTCTTTCCATGAGTATGTAAAAGTTCCAGCATCATGGTTAACAGAAATTTCAGCATCGGAACCCATGCAAACCAACAGGTTGCCAGCAATTTCATACTGAGGTTCAAGCACATGTATGTTTATACCTACAATACTGTCGAATCCTTGGTACGATTTGTATGTGCACGACAGGAGGGTGTCGTTTTCGGCAATGAAATCATTTCCTAGGTCTGTGACTTTCTCGCCACGGCAATAGTATTTGTCCTTTACAGTGTTGCTTACAAAGCCAAAATTGCGGATAGGCCTTACGTAGTAAGTCCGATCGTAATATGTAGGCTCCAGTTTTCCATCTTTCCCGTTAAGAGTAATAGGAGATGTATCATTAGCTGCTGTAGATGTCCAGTATTTTCGTGATTGCAGCCAAAAACCGCCGGCAGATCTTAATGGTTCAAGTGTTAAGATTTTCGACGAATACAGTTTTCTCATTTGTCCCGCCGATGGCAGATACCAGCCTCCGTCAAAATCTATGTCAAACAAGGCTGGGAAAAGTACCAAGTTCGATGGGTTGATGTCGTATAAATAATCATGGAAACCTTTTATCTTTTTCCATGTATCAACATCTTCCATGTATGCAGCATACGACGAAACAGTGCTATCTGTTACAGAAACTTGAAAACTTGCAGGTGTTGACGAAGCTACTGTCCAGAATTTTTGTTGCGGATAGTCGTTAAGCGAAACCGCCCATCCGTGGTTGCCGTCGTCGAACACATAAAACACAACAGCTTTTTCGTTTGCTGGGGAATAAACGATGTCACCTATATGGTATAATTGCGCGAATGCCAGAACTGGCATCATGAATAATATTAATGTCAATATTTTTTTCATAACTCTTGGTTTTAAAAGTTTCTAATTGCCCTTACATTTGAGTAGTCTCCTTTTGGTGTTGCAATTGATGCCCCGGCGAAGTTTAGCATCCAGGCGCTGATAACGCCGCCATTTTCTTCGGTACACGACCAGTATTGCCGTCCGTTCATTCTGCTTCCTCCAGCAGCATCGAGGGCTGCGTTTATTTCGGGCATATTGCCGTAAAGGACTATGAGTTGCCCAATAGCAGGCAGGTACCAGCCGTTGCCATATTGTACAGCCGCATTTACAGCAGACGAATATTGTTCCAAAGTCCAGCCCAACCGTTGTGCGGTATGTGTTATAGAGTCGCAGCGCATAGAACCAATTGTATCGTTATAAATAGTCTGTGGGTTGTTGTTATAGCCTTGTAGGTAGCATAAACTTCCTTCGTTACCCCAAGGCATAGCTCCCTGCCCAGCATCGTTAAGCGCTAGCGCCCAGCCGTGCTGTTGAGTGTTGTCAACAAAAAACACAACGCCGAGTGCTGTCCTGCCGCTTGCGACAAAATCGTTGGATGAAACTACCGAGTTGTCGGTGCAAAGTATGTCGCCAACATGAACTTGGGCCTGTGCATATACAACTATGGACACAAGTGCCACAAATATTACAATAAGATGTTTCATAGTTTTTCCCTTTTTTATTTGGAGCAAAGTTATATAATAATTTGTTATATAACAACAAAAAAATACTTTCGTTGCCACGTAGACGAAAAAACTATGAAAGAAAGTCAGTATTACAAGCTTTCGGCTATTTTATTTTACCTTCATGTCGATCAGCTTTTGTTCGCCCATGTAAGCCTTGAGCTTGTCGCCGATTTCGAGTTTGCCAACTCCAAGAGGAGTGCCGGTGTATATAAGGTCGCCGATTTTCAGGGTCATGTATTTCGACACGTGTTCAATTATGTCGTCGATTGAGAAAAGCATGTCGGAGGTATTGCCATGTTGCACCTCTGCGTCGTTGCGCAGCAGGCGGAAGTCGATGCTGTTTTTGTCGGGCAGTTCGTCGAGCGGAACAAATTCCGACAGCACAGCCGAGCCGTCGAACGACTTGCATATTTCCCACGGCAGACCACGCCTGCGACAGTCTTCCTGCAGGTCGCGGGCAGTAAGGTCGAGGCCAAGAGCCACGGCATCGTAGTAGCGATAGGCAAATTTTTTCTGTATATGTTTGCCCAGACGACTGATGCGATATACAACCTCGAGTTCGTACTGCAGATTGTCGGTCCAGTCGGGAATAAAGAAAACTTTGTTACCTTTCAGTATCGACGAGTCGGGCTTCATAAAGAATACTGGTGCCTCGGGATAGGGGAGGTTTAGCTCGGCAATGTGAGCCTTGTAGTTCATTCCTATGCAGATAATCTTCATTGACGTAATTTTTTTTCGCGATGCAAAGATGTGAAAAATTATTGATTTGATGATTTGAAGATTTGATTTGTAGCTACGTGCCATGGCACGTAGCTACAAAAAAACATTGTATTCTACATTTTTTGTTTATATTTGCACAGTTTTTATAAAGATTGTACAATATGAAGACATACACCAAAACTGAGAATATCATTGACTACACCGCAATGGGACTGCTCGCAATAAGCGTAATATTGACAGTGTTAAATATTCCGTATGCTGTTATATGTTTTATGATTGTGTGGTGTTTGTCTATAGGCGTATTTATGGGGACCAGCGTAAATAGCAAATTGTACAAGGTTAGCGTTCCATTGTTCGTTCTTGACCTTTTCTGCAAGATTAACATATTTTCAGGTATTAAGTTCTGGAATATTGACTCTGGCAGAAATTATATTAGTATTGGTATGACATTAATATTCGTCATCTACCTTATTGATGCTATAATGACAAAGAAAGCACCCGTTTACCGTCCATTATCGTACCTGCTGATATATGCGGTGATAGCTGGCGTTTGCGCAGCGATAACGATGTAGGCCTGATTTTGACTATTTTTCGCGGAAGCCATGTTTTTTCTCAATTCCCGAAAAATAAACGATAATGATTGATGATCTTTGTGCGACCTCTCTGAGGTCGTTTTATTTGTAATTATTTATTCTATAGATATTTGACCTCTCCGAGGTCTGTTTTCACTCTACACATTCCCAGCGACCTCTGTGAGGTTGGACATTTATCATTGCTGTCCACAAATTATGCAAACCCGTACAAAACACACTATGTCAGGTTGTTATGCAGGCAAGAATCATGTGGGCTTGTTAATTGGATGGACATAATAACCTCAGAGAGGTTACATATATATTGTTGTCCGCTAAAATTTCAACAAAATCACATAAATTAAAGTGTATCATATTGTTACATCAACAACAAAAATAGGCAGGCTTGATTTTGGAAAGAATATATCAACCTCGGAGAGGTTGCATATATATAGATAAAAGAGTGCATTTGTGGGCGTTGGCGCATATTTTTGCTGCGGAATGAAATGGAGCAATGCAAAAATTGTGACAACGCGGAATTTTGCAGGCATTAATAGGTATTTATAAAAACATTGCAAGCAATAACAGCGACCTCGAAGATGTCGGTATAAAAAGTCAAATCCAATAATTTTCCATTCCTAATAACATAAATGCTTAAATTTGCCGTTTTATTGTATTTGCAACTCGGATGATTCTTCGCAACGGCAACGGCAACAAACGAAATTCCACTATGTGGATTCGCTTGGCGTACATAATTTTTATGCTTGCCGTGTTGCCTGCGTTGAACTTATCGGCACAATCGCTGATAAGCCTGAAAAATCTGTCGGTGCAGGGCGATACACTGGTTCTCGACTCGATGAGCGTAGTGCAAAGTTCCATAAAATTCGTCGATGCCGACGGAAATCCAGTGGAGGCAAAATACCATTTCGACTTCGAGACCTCGACCATTGTGTTCGACGAGAAGCCACCCGCAGGAACAAAAGTCAGTTTTAAGACCTTCCCCGTAAACTTCTCGAAGCCGGCACAGAAATTCGACCGTAGCAAGTATATGCTTTCCGACCACGAGCACGAACGCACTGGCTACGACCTCATTCTTACCAAGGAAAACTACGACGACTTTTTCTCGCAGACCGAACTTTCGCGCAAGGGAAGCATTTCGCGTGGTGTGAGCTTCGGGAACAGCCAGAATGTGATTATGAACTCGAACCTCGACCTGCAACTCGACGGACGGATTGGCGACAACCTTTTCATTTCGGCTGTCATAAGCGACAACAACATCCCCATCCAGCCCGATGGCAACTCACAGAACCAGCAGGAGTTCGACAAGGTTTTCATCAAGATTTACAATTCCAAGTTTGCGCTTATTGCCGGCGATTTCGAACAGAAGAAACCACAAGGATATTTCCTCAACTACTACAAGAAGTCGCAGGGAATACACCTGTCGGGCAAAAAGACTTTTGAGACGGCAAAGCATGGCTCTGGCGAAATAAACGCTTCGTTAGGTGCGGCGGTTGCCAAGGGCAAGTATCACAAGATGCAGATTTCGGGCGTGGAGGGCAACCAAGGTCCGTACCGACTTACTGGTGCCAATAACGAGGCGTATGTGGTGGTGCTTGCTGGAACCGAAAAGGTTTACATCGACGGAATCCTGATGTCGCGCGGAAGCGACCGCGACTATGTCATCGACTACAACCTCGGTGAGATAACCTTCACGGCGCACCAGCCCATCAACAAGGACAAGCGCATTATCGTCGAGTTTGAGTACACCGACCAGAACTACACGCGGTTTCTCGTCACCTCGTCAAATAGCTTAAAAATCGACAACACCGAGGTCTGGCTCAACCTCTACCACGAAGGCGACAGCAAGAACCAGCCCATCAAT
>JAEEGG010011687.1_pt1 | contig 19079 bp, 19 predicted proteins | sample 9134161 | NCBI WGS metagenome assembly JAEEGG01 (sample SAMN16246543, study PRJNA631951) | gut metagenome | biome: gut microbiome; feature: rumen; material: CR-attached | host: Bos | place: Iran: Karaj | collected 2018-10 | reverse complement strand
ATCGTGAACGTGACGACTTTCAGGTTCTCTGCTTCAAAAATCTCTTCCAGTCTTTCTCTTTCTTCGATCTTCACGCTTTCGGCAATGGAACCGATGGCTCTCTTGTCGATGTTTCCGTCAGATCTCAATGTGACTGTGATATGCAGATCATCGAAATCACGGTAGTAGGTATCGATATTTTTCGAAGAAGTCCCGCCGACAACAATAATGCCTTTGTCAAGAATTCCTTCTTCCAGAAGCCTGTCCGCAAAAGCCGCCTGAAAGGCACGGAAAAGATTGCCACTGCCGAAATGGACCCATTCCGGTTCCTTCCTTGTTTCTTCGATCATGGCATCCCTGTCATACTCGAAGACATGATAACCCTTTTCTCTCCAGAGCTCTTTCTCCTTACAGACACTGATCAGTTTCATCTCTCACTCTTTTCTATCGCTTCCCAAAGACCGCAGATATACGCCGCTCCCAGAGCCCTGTCATAAAGGCCGTAGCCGGGCATTGCGACTTCATCCCAGATCATTCTGCCGTGATCAGGCCTGATCGGTCCTTCAAAGCCGATATCATATAAAGCCTTCACGATCTCATACATGTCGAAGTTTCCGTCAGCCGAAAGATGGGCCGCTTCTTCAAAATCATCTTCGCTGTTGAACTTCAGATTCCTGACATGGGCGAAATGGATCCTGCCCTTCAGCGATCTGATCATATCGGGAAGATCGTTGTTCAGATTGGTCCCGTAGGAACCCGAACAGAAGGTGATGCCGTTGTGGACGTCATCGACCATTTTCATCATCCGCTGGATGTTTTCCTTGTTGGTGATGATACGGGGAAGTCCGAATACGGACCAGGCGGGATCATCTGGATGGATGGCCATCCTGATGTCATATTCGTTGCATACCGGCATGATCCTCTCCAGGAAATATTTCAGATTCCCGAAGAGCTTCTCCTCATCGATATCGCTGTACATCTCAAAGAGCTCTTTGACATGCGCCATCCTCTCCGGCTCCCAGCCGGGCATGACGGTGCCGTTCATCTCGCCCGAGATCGATTCAAACATCTTTTCCGGAACCAGTCTGTCGACCGCTTCCTGCGTATAAGCCAGGACCGTGGAACCGTCTGGCCTGACTCTGGCCAGTTCGGTCCTGGTCCAGTCGAACACCGGCATGAAGTTGTAACAGACCATGTGGATGTCTTCTTCACCCAGATTCCTCAATGTCTCGATGTAGTTGTCGATATAGAGATCCCTGTTGCCCTTGCCGGTCTTGATGTCGTCATGAATATTGACGGATTCGATGCCGGAAATATGAAGACCGGAAGCCTCCACTTCTTCTTTGAGAGCTCTGATCTCTTCCCTGGACCAGACTTCTCCGGGCTGCTTGTCATAAAGCGTCGTAATGATCCCGGTCACATATCTGGTCTGTCTGATCTGTTTCAGAGTGACGGTATCGAATTCTGAACCGTACCAGCGCATCGTCATTTCCATCTTATTTCTCTCCCTTCAGGACCAATACCGCATTTTTCAGTGTGTCATCGTCTCCGACATTTCCCGGGAATATGATATAGGGAACACCGGGAAAACGGGAGTCAGCTTCCAGACTCCAGACCGGAACACCGGGCTCTATCTGGCCAAGCACAAGTGCTTCTTTGATCTTTAATCCCTTGACGGCCACATCAGCAGATGTGATGCCGCCCTTTGCGATCACATAGGAAGGTCTTGTACCGATCGAAGATACGATCCTCATTAACGCATCGGAGATGGCCACGCTCTTGCGTAACGCTTCCTCCTTGTCGCTTGTCGGGATCAGGACTCTCTCGGTATAGATGACAGGGGTCTTTCCTTCTGTGATCAGTTTCTCTGATAATTCAACGCATCTTGCGATCTCTTCTTCCAGCTGATCGCTTCCTTCATTCACCAGTGAAGACCGGAAGGCAACATCCTTCGTTCCTTCAACTTTCAGCAGTTCGTTCAGCTGCCGGTTGGTCTTGTCGGTATGGGAACCGACGACGATCAGACCGCCGTTTTCATTTTCTTCCCTGATCATGTCTTTCCGTTTCAACCGAGTCCGGTCGCTGATGCCTCCCCGGCATTTGACGAAACTGGCAGCTGTGCGGAAGCAGTAGATCTTTCCCTTTTTCAAAGCTTCATAGACAGCGATCGAGAAGATCCTGGCATCGATGTCATCGACGGCATTGACAATGATCCTGGCGCTCTGTTTCGCGCTGAGCAGTTTCTCACTCAGTGATGCGATGTCCGCTTTGCGAAGTTCTTCCAGAGAAAAACTGACGACATCTTCTTTTTTATATGCACCCGATGTTTTCTCTTCTATATACTCCTTCAGATCGCTGTGACTGTAGCCGAAGGTCTCATCCTTCGCGAACTCCGTCTCCGCGCAGGGGATCAGATCGTTACCATAGCGCACATAGTGGATATCATCGATCGTATAGCGTCCGCCTTCTTTGAAATACGGAAAGAGGATCTGTCCGTCGACTTTGCCGAAATCTTTTTCCAGCCACTTGGAAAGGATGTCGCACTCCAGAGGATAGTGGCCTCTGAGCGTGGAATCGGAACGGGACAGATAGAGATACTTTTTTCCGGTCTCCCGATAGACTCGGGAGACATTTTCACACAGTTCATTGTGAAGTTTCTCTGTCTCTTTTACCGAAAGTCCTCTGGAATTGGTGAGGATGAAGAAAAGCTTTTCGCTTTCCATCGCCTTCTTTAATGTCTCATAGGACCAGTCGGTGCAGACACGGATATCGTGAACGCACTGCGTTCCCGTGGGATCGTCATCAAGCACGATGAAAACATGATCATCGTCTCTGACATATTGACGGATGATCGCTTGCGCATCGATATCCGGATCGGGATATTTATGTAATTCTCTGATGTCTTTCTTCATCTAAAGACCGAGTTCCTTTTTCACTCTCTCTACAGCAAGTCTCGGTGAAGTCAGAACCGGCTTCTTTGTCTCTCCAAGCAGCGGCAGAATGGCTGTCATCGAACCCTGTGCCAGGACGACGACATCGTTCTCCGCTTCGGCCTTTCTGATCTGTGAGATGACCAGTTCATTATGTTTGTCCACATCGCCGCTCATCAGGATGTCAAGGGCTCCGTCCACCAGATACTCCGTTACGGTAACATCCTTGCCGGCATCCTTTGCCTTGGTGCGGACAAGATTGCAGCTTGGTGCAACAGTTGAAGCGACAGTCGCTACGACTCCGATCCTGCTTCCCAGTTCAACGGCTTTCTCCGCCATTGCTTCATCGATCTTCAAAGTCTTGCATTCAGCCTGTTTCCTGGCGATATCGAAAGCTTCGCCGACTGAAGAACACTGATTGAAGATCAGGTCCGGTTTAAGGGTCTTGGCGACCTGCACATAGGCGCACATCCGGGAAATGATGGCCGGAGTGATATGGCCGGCTTTCTTGACTTCATCCAGCAGGGAATCATCGATGATGTTGACCATTTCAACATCGGGAACGATCTCCTTGAATAACGCTTTGAGATCATTGAGCGAGACTGGGCTCGTATGGATCAGCACTACTTTCATGTTTGTTCTCCTTTTTCTTTATTACGGCTGTGAATCGTTGTAAAATACAGTTATGGTAAAAACGTTGATCCTCATCAGAGACATCATCATGTACGCCGGCATGCTGGTGGGACTCTTCCTGATCGGCTATGTCAGAGTATCCTTCTCTTCCAGACAGAAGAAGACTTCTGTTCCTCTGGATTATGATGAGAGGGAAAAGAAACTGCGCAAGACCGCGATCATCATCCTGGTGATCACCGTCGCTCTGGCGCTGATCCCGACGAGGTATCTGTAAAGAAGCGGTCGCTTCTTTTTTTATTGATAATCCTCCAGTTCGTCGATCGCTTCTCTCAGCATCTTCTTTGTGACAGGATAAGGAACATGTTCCAGTTCCGGATTGATCACCGCCGCATCCAGGATGTCATCAAGCGGATCGCTCTGTTCAAGATCGAGGTCTTTCAGACAGACAGGAAGAGAAACGGCCTTGTTGAAATCATAGACTCTTCTGAGTTCCTCATACTGATGATCCACCAGCAGCTGGATCAGTGTTCCATAGGATACGATCTCACCGTGCAGGTGTTTTCTTTCCATCCATTCCCTCACCGTCATGCCGTAGTACAGGGCATGGGCGACAGCGGAATTGTAGGCGGGATCGACACTGAGCGAGACCGATCCGGTCGCGATGATGATCGACTTGATCACATCTTCGACTTCTTCCGATACTTTATGATGCTTCACATCCTCATAGGCTTTGACGCCTTTTTCAAGGATGGGTTCATAGCACAGGACCGATATCGTCCTGCCGTATTCACTTTCAAAGTCCAGCACATCGTTTTTTGCCGAGAAGACACATTCGACATGTTTGGCCATCGTATCGCCCATGCCTGCCCAGAAGTATTCTGACGGGGCACTTACGATGATCTGTGGGTCGATGAAACAGTGGACCGGCGCCTGCTTGAGACGGTAGATCTCCTTAAAGGAACCATCCTCGTTATGCAGGATCGCGATCTTGGTCACGGCTGCACAGGTCGAAGCGATGCTGGCAACGGTGAAGACCGGTTTGCCCAGTTTGTCTCCGACCGTCTTGGCAACATCCAGGCATTTGCCGCCGCCGATCGCAATGATCAGGTCGGCTTTCTTCAGATCCTTATCGGCAACGAGTCGGTCTATATTTTCATAGGATGCTTCCTTGCCGTATATCTCGCTGTGGACGATGTCAAAAGCCTCCAGTTTGCTTAAGAGCTTATCTTTGCTGGCGGCGAACGCTTTCTCGCCGTAGATCAGCGAGACCTTTTTTCCGTAAGGTGCAATGACATCGGCGATCGCGTCGAAACAGTCGACACCGATACTGTAGCGGGGCAGGTAGTTCTGTTTCATAATCGTTTCCTCTTTATTTCTTCTGTCTTATCTTCCTTCAGGAAAAACAAGAAAGATAAAACAGGCGGCCTGTGATCAGACCGCCTTTTGCATCATCTTATAACAGGCTGTCGACGAAGGCTTTCAGTTCGGGATCTTTGCATCCTTCATTGAAACATGCCAGGAATCTGGGTGTCAGTGATTTTCTGACGATATCCTGATCCATGTCGCTCAATGCCTGTACCAGCGGTTTGGCGATGGCCTTCTTGACCTCGTCAAGCTTGGCTGCATTTCTGTTCTGTGATTCCTTTCTTCCGGGTTCATTGGGATAGCCCATGCCTTTCGGAGAACCGAAAGCGACCTTGAAGATGTTCTTGAGGTTGACATCGGCACCCCAGCCGAAACCCTTGGCATAAGGAAGTGACAGTGCATTGCCGTTGTTGATCTGCAGGAAAAGATAAGCATCGCTTGGTTCGATGCAGTATCCGCAGACGACGCCCGGCATCATGTTGCAGGCCATCAGAGCACCCTGTCCGGTACCGCAACCCGTGACAACGAAGTCGACTGCACCGGAATTGAGCAGCAATGCTGCCTGAACGCCGATATTCAGATAAGTGAGATATCCCGGTTCGCCCAGCTGCAGCGGAGAATCTTCCGTGTTCATGCCGGTATTGTATACGGTATGTCCCATCGGCTCGACGATTTCCTTGAGACAGCTGAGAACGATGTCGTTCTTGGCAGACTGTGAAAATTCATTGATCAATGCGATCTTCATATTTTCTCTCCTTTAAGAAAGGCGGTTTTTTACGCCGCCTTGTTTCTTATTCCTTACTGCCGTTATCAGCAGCTTCGAAGGTATAACGGTCGTTGGACCCGATCAGACGGATATAATCTCTGACAAATTCCTTGACTGCCTTTTCGGCAACCATGCATATGCCCAGATAATCAGTATTCGGTTCCTCTTCCCATTTTGCCTTCATTGCCTTTTCGGCTGCATGGAAAGCGTCAGTGCAGACGTTGATCTTGTTGATGCCGCCCGCAACTGCCTTCCTGATGTTTTCTTCACCGGAACCCGAACCGCCGTGCAGGACAAGCGGCATCTTCAGTGCTGCCTTGAGTTCAGCCAGACGGTTGAAGTCGAGTGTGGGAACAAAACCCTCAGGATATTTGCCGTGAGCAGTGCCGATCGCAACAGCCAGCGCATCGCAGCCTGTAGCCTTGACAAAGTCTACAGCCTGCTGCACGTTGGTGTACATATCAGCGGTTCTGCCGTCACCGGCCGCGGCCTGTCCGACATGACCGAGTTCAGCCTCGACGCTGATGCCTTTTGCGTGAGCGAGGTCAACGATCATTTTCGTGCGCTTCACATTCTCTTCGTAAGGAAGAGATGATGCGTCGATCATGACGTTGGAGAAACCTCTCTTGATCGCATCCAGTTCAGCTTCGAGAGAAGGACCGTGGTCAAGATTCAGACAGACAGGTACATCAGCTCTTTCAGCCATATCCTTGATCATCGGGACCATCTCTGTCGGATGAGCCAGTTTTGCCATCTGTCCGACACCGAACTGAACGATGATCGGAGAATGCTCTTCATTGGCTGCCTCGATCGCAGCTCTGGCCATTTCCATATTGACACAGTTGATCGCCATGACAGCGTAGCCGTCACGGTTCGCGTTGTCAAGGATATATTTCATATTTACATACATAGTTGACTTCTTTCTATATGAATGTTTTGCTCAATCTAATTCAAGTCGCGGCAGAATTTTAGATATCGATATCCAGATCGACAACTTCTTCTTCCTGTACATCTTCTTCAGAAGGAACTTTCTTGATCAGGGCGTAGAGAACACCGGTGATAACAGAACCTAATGCCAGACATACAAGCCACATACCGAGGTTGTCAGAAAGCGGAGCGACGAAGATACCACCGTGCGCAGCCGGAGTACCGATACGTAATGCCATTGCCAGACCGGAAGCGATTGCGGAACCGATCATGGAAGCCGGAACAACTCTTGTCGGGTCTTCAGCAACAAACGGCAGGACACCTTCAGTGATGAAGCATAAGCCCATCGGGATGCAGGTGTAAGCAGCGTCTTTCTGCTGTCTCGTGAATTTCTTCGGAGCTAACAGAGCAGCCAGACCGACACCGATAGCCGGAGTCATACCGCCGATGATCTTTGCAGTTTCAGCAGCAGCACCGATACCGCCGTTGGAATCGTTGTCAGCATACAGAGCATTTGCAGCCATGGAAGCAGTCTTGTTGACAGGACCGCCCATATCGAAGCCCATGCAGGCACCGATAACAGCACCGGCAACGAACAGTGAAGAATCAGACAGACCTTCGATCCACTTCTGGAACGCAATCATCAGAGCTGATAACGGTTTCATCAGAACGCCGAAGAATACGAATGTAGCAACACAGGTTGCAACAACAGGAATGATAAGGACAGGCATCAGACCCTGGAGAGCCTTCGGGAGTTTCCAGGTCTTCATCCACTTGACGAAGTAACCTACGAAGAAGCCCATCAGCATAGCGCCGACGAAACCGGTCTTGGTAGGACCGCCAGCGTAGTAACCGATCGCGAAGCCCGGAACGATGCCCGGTCTGTCAGCGATAGAGAACGCGATACCGGCGCATAAGAACGCATAAGCCCAGTTGAAGCCGTTGCCGTTCATTTCGCCAAGCATGTGGATATAGTCAGAGATCTTGGCAATGGAGTAACCTGAATAGTTCAGACCACCGATCGTCGGATCTGAAAGAGGTACACCTGACCAAGAATAAGCCTTCTGGATCGCACCTGTAATACCGGCCATGACGACCATCGGAATCAGGAACGAAATACCAGTCATAATGTGTTTTCTGATTTCAGTTAATTTCATAATTGATAATATTTCCCCTTCTTTAAATTATTTCGCCGCAAGTTTCTTTTCGATCGTTGAGATCAGGGACTTGGGCTGTTTCATTGCTGTTCCGATCGGAACATCAACGACCTTCTTGCCTTTGAAACGCTCAGCTCCGCGGATGGCGATATCATGAGCATAGATGACGACATCGGCGTTAGCGATCTCCTCAGCTGTCAGCTCATTTTCGACGCCGGCAGAGCCCTGTGTCTCGACCTTGCAGTTGTGTCCGAGTTCTTCTGCAGCTTTCTGCAGTTTTTCGGCAACAATGTAAGTGTGGGCAATACCCGCTGTACAGGCAGTAATTGCAACAATGTTCATATAGAAATCTCCTTTCTCTGCTTGAATTAGCTTACTTTAATTTTATTGTTTCGGCCTTTAAAAGACAATATTTTGGACCGGTTTACAATCAAATTGATCACATTTATTGAGGTTTTGACAACCTTTTGAGCAACTTAGAAATCAATATCGAGATCGACGATTTCTTCCTCGTTCAGAAGCTCATCGACTTCGCCGAGTTCATCGTCTTCGCACAGGATCAGATCCATGATTTCTTCCTTGCTGGAAGCCTGTGAAAGCCTGGTGACACGCACGTCATTGCCCAGTTTTCCGGCCAGTTCCGACAGCAGCATCATGTGGTTTTTCGCAAACTCCTCATCGGCGCTGACGCAGAACAGGAAAATGAGATGTGAATCCTGGAAACCGTCATCGGACATACTGGATTCCCAGCGGATCGGATTCTCTGTCTTGCCGATCATGATGCCGTTTCTTAAGACGCTCAGGCTCTTTCCGTGAGGGATCGAGATCCCTGCGCCCATGCCGGTAGGACCCTCGGCTTCTCTTTCATAGATGTCATTGACGAAGACATCCGTGTCATTGATATAGCCGTTGGCGTAGAGCACATCTGCCATGTAATGAAGCACTTCGTCCTTCGTATTTCCCTTAACTTCCAGATCGATAATGTCTTTGTTGAGAATATCTGCTAATGGCATAAGTTTTTACCTCCTTAGAATTCCTTTACCAGTTCGCCGCTTTCCGCTTTCGCCTTTGACAGGGCAGCTTCGAGTGTCGGAAGATCGACCAACGCATCGGAACAGGAGTTGCAGGCGACCGCCAGTGAAGCGGAGACCGTTGCCAGTTCCAGACAGTTCTTGATCTGTCTTCCGGAAAGAACGCCGAAGATGAAGGCTGATGAGTAGGCATCGCCGCCGCCTGTGGATTTCACGGCATTGACCGGAGCGATATCGATCTGATATCTCTTCCCGTTTTTCTCATAAGCCATGGAACCGTCCTTGCCGTGCTTGATGATGATCAGCTGCGCATTCTCATCAAACCAGCGCTTTGCGGTCACTTCATCATCGTTTCCTTCGTGATAGACAGAGTCCATCAGATCGAACTCTTCTCTTGAGCCGATGATGATATGGGCATATTTGGCTGCCAGTGTGTAGTAGATGCTGATCTCTTCCTTACAGCGCCAGATCGGAGCGCGGTAGTCGATATCGAAGACGATCAGCAGACCGTGCTTCTTCGCCAGCTCCAGGATCTTGAAACAGGCATCCCTGGAAGGGGCGGCAGCCAGAGCCGTACCGGAGATGATAACGCTGCGCGAAGATGCGACATAATCCTCATCGATCTCTTCCGGTTCCAGCAGCATGTCCGCCGTGATCCGGTCCCTGTACAACATCAGGTTGGTCTGCCCGTCGATGACCTCCGTGAAGGTGACACCGATCGGGATATTCTTCTCAGCACGGAAGATTCCATTGAGGTCGATGCCGTCCTTTTTAAAATACTCGTAGCAGAAATCGCCGAGGGAATCATCCGTGATCTTGCCGATGAAGCCTGTCCTGGCTCCCAGTCTTGCCAGACCGACAGCCGTGTTCGCCGGGGAACCGCCCACATATTTTCCGAATTGCGTACATTCCGCAAAGCTCTGCGGCATCTTCAGCGGATTGATGTCGATCGCCAGACGCCCGACAGGGATACAGTCAAATTTTCTTCCTTCTGGTATTTGAAACATTTTTTTCACCTCTCTTTATTTATATATCAGTAATAGACTTCAATATGATTGGATTCAAAGATCGACATGAACTGATCATCCGGACGCCTGTCCGTGATGACAGCGTCGATATTCGTCAGCTGCGCAAAATGATTATAGGCGATCACGCCGAACTTGGAATGATCGGCCACAAGATAGACCTTCTTGCTCTGGGAAATGACATGGGACTTCATATAACCCTCTGAGACATAGGTATTGGTCAGATCCTTGGCGATCGAAATGCCGACCGTCGCGATGAACGCCTTGTTATAGTTATACGGATAGAAACTCGTATCGATCACAAAAGTTCCGTTGGAGTGAAGCAATGTTCCTCCGGCACAGATCCCGGTGATGTCGGGCATGTCTCTGACGGCATTCATCACATCCAGGCTGTGGGAGATGACTTTGATATCCTTGAGATCTTCCATGTAGTGCAGCATCCTGTAAGCCGTCGTCCCCGAATCGATGAAGATGACGTCGCCGTCGCTGACCATACGGGCAGCCTGTCTGCCGATGTATTCTTTCTCTTGGGCAAACGAAACGCTTCTCTCCTCATAGGAACTCACTTTGCGTAATGGATCGGGAGAAGTCTCGTTGAAAACGACACCGCCGTAGACCTTGGTGATCACACCTTTTTCTTCCAGAGCGGCGAGATCTCTTCTGAGAGTCTGTATGGAAACGCTGAACTTGTCCAGAAGTTCCTCATTGCGGACTGTCTTCCTGTCCCTGATGAAGATCTCCATTTCCTGCAGTCTGTTATATTTCATATTTTTATTATAAAATGTTATCATAATATTATCAATATGTTTTCATTATTAAAAACAGATTGAACAGATTATTAGAAAGTTTGAGGTAAAAAACATATGGCAAACAACTTCCTGACACCTAAAAAGATCATTTCCGGCAATAATGCGCTCATCGAAGCGGGAGAAGAACTTACAAAATGCGGCCGAAAGGCTTTCATTGTCACCGATGAAACGATGGTGAAGCTCGGCAACTGCGGAATGCTGGAAGAGATCCTGAAAGAAAAACAGATCGATTATGTCGTTTTTCCCGAGGTCAATTACGAGCCTGATGACAGGATCGTCATGAAAGCTGCAGATTCCTACAGAGACAACAACTGTGATTTCCTGATCGCTTTGGGCGGCGGATCGCCGATCGATACTGCAAAGGCGTTATCCGTTCTCTTAAGCAGCGATGCAGATCTTTCCTCCTACATGGGAAAGATCATCGACATTCAAAGACCTGCACTCATCGCCGTCCCGACAACGGCCGGGACCGGTTCGGAAGCGACCAGGTTCACGATCATCAACGACACCAAGACGACCACCAAGATGCTGCTGAGCGGTCCCTGTCTGATCCCTGATCTGGCGATCATCGATCCCCGTTTCACGATCTCGGCACCGAAGTCCGTCACCTCCCACACCGGCATCGATGCTTTGTGCCATGCGATCGAATCCTACACATCCAGAAAGGCCCAGCCTCTTTCCGATACCTTCGCCCTTTCCGCGATCAAGAGGATCTTTCACAATCTGCCGGTCTGTTATGAAGACGGAAGCAATACGGAAGCAAGGATACAGATGTCGCTGGCAGCACTTGAAGCCGGCATCTCCTTCAACAACTCTTCAGTGACGATCGTCCACGGCATGTCCAGACCTATGGGTGCTCTCTTCCATGTGCCCCACGGCTTGAGCAATGCCATGCTGCTGGAAGGATGCATGAACTATGTCGCTGACGGAGCATATGAGCGTTTTGCCGATATCTCCAGATACCTGGGCTATGCAAAAGACGAAGATGACAAGACAGCCACGGAGATCTTCTTACATGAACTCAGCGGCTTACTGAAGAAACTCAACGTTCCCACGATGTCGGAGTACGGTATCGACAAAGACGTATATTTTGCCAACATTGAAAAAATGGCCTCTGATGCCTATGCATCCGGATCGCCTTCCAACACGATCAAACAGATTAACGTTGAAGACATGGTCAGATTATACAAGGAGATCTACCGCTGAAGATGTGCTTTATAAGCGTATCTTAATGTATGATATAAATGAGATCACGGAGGATCGTTATGACATACAGATTACTGATCGAAGAAAGCGGATCTGCCAGCAGACTGAACACACTGTTCTACATCATTGCCCTGTCAATGCTCATGATCTTTCTGTTCCGTGCGGCAGTCAGCTACGGACACTATAAAGGTTCCATCTTCCAGCACGTCTACGACAACTATCTTTTTGATTACTTCTACAAACTCAACATCATGCAGGATGTTTCAAGATCATCACTGGTGAAGAAACTCATCGGCAATCACCGCATCACCTATGCCTCCATCACCAACAAGGAAGGAAAGCTCGTATCCCAGATCATGACGCTGATCCATGCCAGAGGTATCCTCTCCATCGCCTATCTGAACACTTCCGGAAAAGTCTCGGGCAATCTCAGCGGCGACTGGCTGATCAGAAGGACTGAAGACGGAAAGGAAAAACGCTTTAAGATCGACAATCCTGCCGTATATCTGAAAGAATACATCACGCACCTGTCCGATACGCTTGAAGGAAAGAAAGTCGATACGGCAATCGCCCTCAACGATACCTGTGACATTTCAGACATCCACGTCGACTTCAAGGTCGTCCATTACTCCGAGATCCCCGAACTGATCAAGAATACCGACTGCGGCTACGGACTTAACGATGCCCAGATCGAAGAGATCTACGAAAAACTCGGCGGCAGAAAACACTGATCACAAACGGTATATCAAAAGGCACTTACAGAAGTAAGTGCCTTATTTATTATATTGTTATTCTGATCAGGGCTGCTTTCCGATATAAGCCAGGATGCCGCCGTCGACATAAAGGATATGTCCGTTGACAAAATTGGACGCATCGGATGCCAGGAACACTGCCGGACCCATCAGGTCTTCGACATCTCCCCATCTGCCTGCCGGCGTCTTGGAGACGATGAACTGATCGAACGGGCTTCTGGAACCGTCAGGCTGTCTCTCCCTTAACGGAGCAGTCTGTTTGGTGGCGATGTAGCCCGGGCCGATGGCGTTGCACTGGATATTGGCACCGCCGTATTCGGAACAGATGTTCCTTGTCAGCATCTTGAGTCCGCCCTTGGCCGCAGCGTATGCGGCAACGGTCTCCCTGCCCAGTTCCGACATCATCGAACAGATGTTGATGATCTTGCCGTGACCTCTTTCGATCATGCCCGGGATCACTGTCTTGGAACAGATGAACGGCGCATTGAGGTCGGTATCGATGATCTTGCGGAAATCCGCAACATCCATTTCCGTCATCGGCACACGCTTGATGATGGCCGCATTGTTGACCAGGATGTCGATCGGTCCCAGTTCCTCCTCAATGAGCTTCACATACGCCTTGAAAGCTTCCTCGTCCGTGACATCGCAGACATGGCCTACGGCTTCCACGCCTTTTTCCTTGTATCTGGCGACCGCCTGATCCACTTTTTCCTGCGAACGGCTGTTGAACGCGATCTTCGCTCCGGCATAAGCCAGGCCGCAGGCGATACCGAATCCGATACCGTCACTCGCACCGGTCACGACAGCTACCTTGCCGTCAAGTCTGAATTGATCCATTGAAAAATCTGCCATATTATTTACCTCTGCACTCTGCCTGAAGCATCGCCGCCCGCCAGGGCATTGACCTCCGCCTGAGAAACGTGATTGAAATCAGTCGGGATCGTGTGCTTCAAAGCACTTGCGGCTACCGCGAATTCCAGAGCTGCAGCCTGGTCTTTCATCGTCAGCAAGCCATGAATGACACCGCCTGAGAAAGAATCTCCGCCGCCGACCCTGTCGATGATCGGGAAGATATCATAGTGCTTGGATTCATAGAAATCCCTGCCGTTATAGATCAGCGCCTTCCAGCCGTTGTGTGTTGCTGAATAAGATTCTCTTAATGTGGAGATGACATATTTGAAACCGAATTCCTCAGCCATCTGTCTGAAGATCTCCTTGTAGCCTTCCGCATCCGTCTTGCCGGAACTGACATCGGCATTGGGTTTGAAGCCCAGACACAGTTCCGCATCCTCTTCGTTGCCGATGCAGACATCGACATACTTCATCAGCGGACGCATGATGGAGATGGCCTTTTGCGAAGTCCAGAGTTTCTTGCGGAAGTTCAGGTCACAGGATACTGTCGCTCCCGCTTTCTTGGCAGCGATCAGTGCCAGTTCCAGGTTCTTTGCGGAAGCATCGGATATCGCCGGCGTGATGCCTGACCAGTGGAACCAGTCAGCACCTTCGAAGATCTTTTCAAAATCAAAGTCTTCGGGTTTTGCCTCGGCGATCGATGAATGCGCCCGGTCATAGATGACCTTGGAAGGACGCATGGAAGCGCCGGTCTCCAGATAATAGATGCCCAGCCGGTCTCCGCCTCTGGCGATGTAGTCGGTATGAACACCGAATCTTCTCAGTTCATTGATTGCACACTGACCGATCTCATGTGCAGGCACTTTGGAGACAAAGTAAGCATCATGGCCGTAGTTAGCCAGCGATACCGCGACATTGGCTTCTCCGCCGCCGTAGCAGACATCGAAACTGTCGCATTGCACAAAACGTGAATTACCGGGCGAAGACAGCCTCAGCATGATCTCACCCATCGTTACGATCTTCATAGTATCTTATCCCCTTTTTTATTTTACGAGGTGGACGGCAAAACCGCCGATCTCATCTTTGAAATAGATAAACTTCAGATTGCCCTTCTCATCATAGGATGCAGTCGATTCATCAAACTGATAGCCCTGTGATTCGAAGTATCTCTTCGCCCTGTCGACATTGTTGACCTGAACGCCGATATGTCCGTGTTTCCCAAACGGATGGCTTTCATCCATGATCTCGACAAAGTCCGAACCGAACCAGCCCTTGGATGTTTCCCTGACCTCACCGCCGAAGAGTTTTGCGAACGAAGAAGCCAGCGCAGCGCCGTTGCCATTTTCGGAATTGATGCCGACGTGTTTGATCTTCAAGCCCAGCATCGCCTTGACGGCATTTCTTGTCAGTTCCTCGATCTTGCCGAAATCCTTTTCGGCGATCGCCTTCTTGTCGATCATCCAGGTACCGCCGCAGGCCAGGATCACCGGATCGTTGAGATAGTCGTTGACGTTGTTTTCCTTGACACCGCCGGTCGGCATGAATTTCATCTTGTTGTAAGGCGCAGCCAGAGCCTTGATCATCTTGAGACCGCCCAGCTGTTCCGCCGGGAAGAATTTGACGACATTCAGTCCGTAGTTCAGCGCCATCTCCAGATCCGCGGCATTTGAGGTACCGGGCAGGATGGGAACGCCCTTTCCCTGGCAGTACGCTACGGTATCGGCATTGAAACCGGGCGAGACGATGAATTCCGCTCCGGCATCCAGTGCCGAATCTACCTGTGCCCTGTTGGTGACAGTCCCGGCACCGATGATCATTTCCGGACAGACCTTCCTCATCTCGATCATCGCATCATGGGCGGCATCCGTACGGTAAGTCACCTCGGCGACCGGCAGTCCGCCGGCACACAGGGCTTTTGCCAGAGGCGCGGCATCCTCCACCTTCTCTAAGGCGATGACCGGTACGATACCGATGTCATGGATCTTTTTGTAAATATCGCTCATATTTCTCCTCCTGATCTACTTGCCGAATCCCAGATAATTGACAGCGTTATTGTAGGAGATATCTTCGATGATCTCCTTAAGGATCTTCTCATCATTGGGATACTCTCCGTTTTCCACCAGCGTACCGATGAAATCACAGAGGATCCTGCGGAAATATTCATGTCTGGTATAAGACAGAAAACTCCTTGAATCTGTCAGCATGCCGATGAAGTTTGCCAGCATGCCGTCATTGGCCAATGTCTCCATCTGTTCCAGCATCCCCTTCTTGTGATCGTTGAACCACCATGCCGAACCATGCTGCAGCTTGCCTCTGATCCCGTCTCCCTGGAAGCAGTTCATCGTCGTCACGATCGCAGCGTTGTCGTTGGGATTGAGGGAATAGATGATGGTCTTGGGCAGATCGCCTTTCTCATTCAGACAGTTGAGGAAATCCGCCATTTCAGAACTCGGGGCATAGTTGTTGATCGTATCATATCCCGTATCGGGACCGAGTTTTTCAAACATCGCTTTATTGTTGTCTCTCTTGCATCCGTAATGCAGCTGCATCGCCCATCCTTTTTCCTGATAGACATGAGCCAGATGTCTCATGAAGGCCGTCTTGAAGATCAGTTCTTCCTTCTTGTCGACAGCCTTTCCGGAAAGTCTCTTTGCGAAGATCTTCTCGATCGTTTCTTCATCCGCCGGTTCATACATGATATATTCCAGAGCATGGTCACTGGCCCGGCATCCCATCGATGCAAAGAAATCGATGCGTTCATCGATGACTTCGCACAGCTCCCTGAAACTTCCGATCTTTTTCCCGCTGACTTCCTCAAGCCTTGCGATGTAGTCAAGATAATCCGGCTTTTCGATGTTGTTGGCCTTGTCCGGACGGAAGCAGGGAACGATCACTGTATCGATCGAAGGATCTTCCTTCAGGAGCCTGTGATAATGCAGATCATCACAGGGATCATCGGTCGTGCAGATGATCTTCACATCGGAATCCTTCAGGATCTTGCGTACCGTGAGGGTCTTTAATACTTCGTTGCAGCGGTTGAATATTTCTTCCGCGTTGTCCTCTGTCAGCGGTTCATAGATACCGAAATACCTCTGCAGCTCCAGATGAGACCAGTGATAGAGCGGATTACCGATCAGATGCGACAGGGTCTTTGCCCAGGCTTTGAACTTCTCCAGATCGGAAGCATCACCGGTGATGTATTTCTCATCGATGCCGTTCGCCCGCATCTGTCTCCATTTGTAGTGATCGCCGCCCAGCCAGACTTCGCTGATCGTCGAAAACTGTCTGTCCTCATAGATCTCCTTCTGTGAGATGTGACAGTGATAATCGATGATCGGCATCTTTGACGCATAATCGTGATACAGATGCTTCGCCGTCTCACTGTTCAAAAGAAAATCTTTCCCCATGAATTCCTTCATTTTATTTCTCCTGTCTGTTCACCTTCATAGTACCACAAATTCTATACGCAGCCCGTGATCCTCAGCAGATAGATGATCACCAGCAGCGACAGGATCGAAAACAACGTCGTATAGACGACGATCTCGCTTGCCAGATCACTGTCCCCGTTCATCTCATGTGCCATGATCGCTGAGCTTACAGCCGTCGGCGAAGCGAAAACGGATACCAGGATCGCGTATTCCACACTGTCCGCCGCCCGAAACAGGAAAGCAGCCAAAAGGAAGAGGACCGGGAAGACCAGGTCTTTGAGCAGAACGACTTTGGCCAGTTTCCCGATGTCTCTGACGCTTCTTGAAAAATCCATATCCGCTCCTACCAGCAGGAAAGCCAGAGGTGTTGACATCGAGGACAGATAAGACAGTGCCTGATAGACCCAGGGCAGATCGTTCTTCACAAAAAACGAGACCGAAGGGATAAGGATCCTGAGCAGCAGGACCGTCATTCCCGCAAAGACCGACAGGATGCAGGGATTCCTGATGATCCCGTTGAAGGATCTTTTCAGCATCCCTCTTCCGTCTTTCTCTTCTTTTCCCTTCAGCAGGGCGATCACCGCAAAGACATTGAACAAAGGGATGACGAAGATCGAAGCCAGGGAGATCTCGGAATTCACTCTCTGTATGAGTGCCTCATCCGTGAAAAACATCGCCGCCAGCGGAAAACCGATATAGGCGAAATTGCTGCGGAAAGACCCCTGGGCGATGACACCTTCTTCTTTTCCGTTTTCAGCAATCAGCTTTGCGAAAACAAAAGAAAGGATGATCTCAAGCAGTATGGATATCACCAGAAAGATGATGAAACGGTAAGGCAGTCTGTCGAGTTTTGAATCATACAGATTCTTGAACAGAGAACAGGAAAGAAGGACATAGAAACAGAACTTCTTTGCGCTGCGCAGAAAAGGATCGTCAAACAAGCCGATCCTTTTGAAGATATAGCCCAGCGCCATCATCAGCGCCATGGGCATGACGATATTCAGTGAAAACAGAAGATCGTTCATTGTCTAAAGTGTCACGCCTTTCTTGAAGATCGCCAGATCATGGTAGCCTTCCTCTTCCGCCCTGACTTTCTTTCCGGAAGCCGTCTCGATGACCAGGTCGTAGAGTTTTCTTCCGATCTCTTCAAGACTCATGTCCTCACTGTCCACGAGTTCACCGGCATTGAAATCGATCCAGTTTTTCTTGTGTTCATATAAAGCCGTATTGGAAGAGATCTTGATTGTCGGTACCGGGGAAGCGAACGGCGTTCCTCTTCCCGTCGTGAACAGGATGATCTGAGCACCGGCTGCCGCCAGCGCCGTTGAAGCGACCAGGTCGTTGCCCGGTGCACTCAAAAGATTCAGTCCCTTTTCTTGGACCTGTTCGCCGTATTTCAGGACATCCCTGACTTTTGAAGTACCCGACTTCTGCACGCAGCCGTTGGACTTGTCTTCCAGTGTCGAGATGCCGCCCTTCTTGTTGCCCGGAGAGGGATTCTCATAGATTGTCTGACCGTTGCTTCGGAAATAATCCTTGAAGTCATTGATCAGAGACACTGTCTTGTCAAAGACTTCTTCATTCACCGCCCTGTTCATCAGCAGCTGTTCCGCTCCGAACATCTCCGGCACCTCCGTCAGGATACTGGTACCGCCGGCAGCGATCAGGATGTCTGAGAACTTTCCGACTGTCGGATTGGCACTGATGCCGCTGAGCCCGTCGGATCCGCCGCACTTGAGACCGACGATCAGTTTTTCCGTCGATATCTTTTCGCGTCTGAAGGTCTTTGCGTATTCGCTCAGCTGTCTCAACAGTTCAAGTCCGTAGGCGATCTCGTCTTCATGTTCCTGACAGATCATGAACTTCACCCGATTTTCATCATAGGAGCCAAGATGTTTTCTGATCTCATCGACGCCCGAATTCTCGCAGCCCAGCCCGACTACCAGCACGCCTGCCGCATTGGGGTGTGCTGCCAGATCTGCCAGGATCTGTCTGGTATCTTCCTGATCATCTCCCATCTGCGAACAGCCGTAGGGATGATTGAAGGAGATGATGTCTTCAAGACTGCCCGAGATCAGCGGTTTCGCCAGCATCTCCATCTTCCTGACGATGGAATTGACGCAGCCGACCGTCGGAATGATCCAGATCTCATTGCGCACACCGGCACTGCCGTCTTTTCTCAGATAGCCCATCCAGGAATCTTCTTCCCCTGCAGGGTC
>JAEEGG010011686.1_pt1 | contig 19079 bp, 17 predicted proteins | sample 9134161 | NCBI WGS metagenome assembly JAEEGG01 (sample SAMN16246543, study PRJNA631951) | gut metagenome | biome: gut microbiome; feature: rumen; material: CR-attached | host: Bos | place: Iran: Karaj | collected 2018-10 | reverse complement strand
CGTAATGCTTTATCGAAGAGTATCAATAACAGATTCAATATTGATATTTCCGAGAAAAATCTCTTTATGACCGCCGGAGCCGCAGCCGCGATTACGATTACTTTTAAAGCGTTAAGCGAGGAAGGGGACGAGTTCATCGCGTTCGCTCCTTTTTTCCCCGAGTATCGCTGCTTTGTCGAGTCGGTCGGCGGGAAGCTGACGGTAGTTCCCGCGCGGATCGAAGACTTCCAGATAGATTTCGACGCGTTTTCACGCTGCCTGACGCCAAGGACGAAGGCCGTGATCGTCAATTCGCCGAATAATCCCAGCGGCGTCGTGTACTCTTTGGAGACGATCCAAAAATTGACGGACTTGCTGCGGGAACGGGAGAAAGAATACGGCCATCCGATTTTCTTGATTTCCGATGAGCCATATCGTGAAATCGCTTACGACGGCGTCGAGGTTCCTTATCTTACGAAGTATTATAAAAATACCATTGTCTGCTACTCCTATAGTAAATCTTTTTCACTGCCGGGCGAGCGTATCGGATATATCCTTGTTCCCGACGATGTGTCGGATTTTGAGCGGGTTTACGGCGCGATTGCCGGCGCGGCGCGCGTGTTGACGCACGTAAACGCTCCGTCTCTCTTCCAACGGGTGATTGCGCGCTGCGCGGATATGAAGCCCGACCTTTCCGCCTATGAGAAGAACGGAAAAATGCTCTATCAGGGGCTGATGGATGCAGGATTTTCCTGCGTCCGCCCCCAGGGCGCGTTTTATCTCTTTCCGCGAGCGTTGGAGTCGGACGATTACGCTTTTTGCGAACGTGCCAAGAAGTACGATTTGCTCTTGGTGCCGGGAACCGATTTCGGATGTCCGGGACATTTTCGCGCCGCTTATTGCGTAAAAACGGAAATGATTGAACGTTCACTGCCGTTATTTAAGAAATTAGCGGAAGAATATCGTTAAAAATGCAATTATAATAACGAGTTCGTTTAATGAATGACAGTAAAAATACCGCGAGGAAACATGACAGACGTTTCTTCGCGGTATTTTTTCATTTGTCTTTAGTCAAGAATAACTGTTTCCAACCCGATGTGAGCCATGTCGTTGAATGAGGTCTCACGGTCGCTGGCCGATGTTTCGACGCCGGTCAAAATATGGTTGCTGACTGTGAATATGCCGAGAGCTTCAATTTTGTATTTTGCGGCGACGAGGTAAAGCGCCGCGGTTTCCATTTCGGCAGCCAGCACGCCATAGGCGGAGAGCTTTTGGAGATCGATTTCATCGTCGTACAGACGATCCTGCGAGAGCACGTTGCCGACATGGAATGGCACCTTTAATTCGCGGGCGCTTTGGACGGCTTTTTCAAGCAGGGAATAACTGCTCGTCGGTGCGAACGTCATGCCGTGCGTGAAGATGTTTCTCACCATACTGGAATCGGTGGTCGTGGCCTGCGCGATAACGACGTCGCGAACGTGAATCGTGGTTTGAAGCGCGCCGCAGGTACCGGTGCGAATGATTTTTTTTACGCCGAAGTCCGTGATAAGTTCGGTGGCGTAGATGGACATGGACGGCATGCCCATACCGGAGCCTTGTATTGAGACGCGTGTTCCTTTGTACAGACCGGTGAACCCCAACATATTTCGGATGTGCGAGTATTCCTTCACATCTTCTAAAAACGTTTTCGCGATATGCTTGGCACGGAGCGGATCGCCCGGCATCAGGACTCGTTCGGCAATTTCGTCTTTAGATTTTGCGCCGATATGCCAACTCATTTTTTTATCCCCCTTGGAAAGTGATTTCTAAACCTAATGTATTATAGCATTTTATAGCGTCTTTGTCTGTATGGCGCGACTCCTTTATAAAAGGATATTTACAGCGGAATCTTGCCGATTGAAAAATAAAATGGCAAAAAGTCAAAAAAAGTACTTGATTTTTTATTCGCGAACGATTATTATATGTCATGTGGTTAGCACTCGTTAAAGATGAGTGCTAACAAAAACAGAAAGTACAGAAAGAACCAAAGGAAACAGGAGGCAGGTAAACATGATTAAGCCATTGGGCGAGCGTATTGTGGTCAAGGTTAAGGAAAAGGACATGACGACGGCGAGCGGCATCGTTCTGCCGGATACGGCGAAAGAAAAACCGCAGGAAGGCGAGGTCGTTGCGGTCGGTTCGGGCAAGATGCTCGAGTGCGGCAAGGTTGCGCCGATGGAAGTCAAGAAGGGCGACCGCGTGCTTTTTGCGAAGTATTCGGGCAACGAGGTCAAGGTCGACGACGAGGATTATCTGATCATTCGTCAGTCGGACATCCTTGCGATCCTTTAATTTTTTACGCAAACGCTTTATATTTTAGGAAATAATGGAGGCATAATAAGATATGGCAAAGCAGATTTTGTTTGGTGAGGAAGCTCGCCGCGCGCTGGGTCGCGGCGTCGATGCGCTGGCGGACGCCGTAAAGGTGACGCTTGGTCCGAAAGGCCGCAACGTGGTGCTCGACAAGAAGTTTGGCGCTCCGACGATTACGAACGACGGTGTGACGATCGCTCGCGACATCGAGTTGGAGGATCCGTTTGAGAACATGGGCGCGCAGCTCGTCAAGGAAGTTGCGACGAAGACGAACGACGTGGCCGGCGACGGCACGACGACGGCTACGCTTCTGGCGCAGGCGATGGTTCGCGAGGGTATGCGCAACGTGGCTGCGGGCGCGAATCCGATGGTCCTGAAGAAGGGCATCGAGATGGCTGTCGATACGCTGGTCGATGAGATCAAGAAGAAGGCGAAGACGGTCAAGGGCGACGACGTGGCGCAGGTCGCTACGATCTCTTCCTCCGACGAGACCATCGGCAAGCTGATTGCCGACGCGATGAGCAAGGTCGGCAAGGACGGCGTCATCACTTCCGAGGAGTCCAAGACGATGAAGACCGAGCTGAAGGTCGTCGAGGGCATGCAGTTCGACCGCGGCTACATCTCCCCGTACATGGTTACGGACGCGGACAAGATGGAAGCGGTTTTGAAAGATCCGTACATCCTGATTACCGACCGCAAGATTTCCACGATTTCCGATATCCTGCCGATTCTCGAAGAGGTCGTCAAGCAGGGCAAGGAACTGGTCATCATCGCGGAAGATCTCGACGGCGAGGCGCTTGCCACGCTGGTTGTCAATAAACTCCGCGGCACCTTCAAGGCTCTGGCCGTCAAGGCTCCGGGCTTCGGCGATCGCCGCAAGGCTATGCTCGAGGATATCGCTATCCTGACGGGCGGCACGGTCATCAGCGAAGAGCTGGGCCGCAAGCTCGACAGCGTCACGATTGCCGACCTCGGCCACGCGGGCCAGGTTCGTGCGACGAAGGACGAGACCACGATCGTGGACGGCGTCGGCGACAAGAAAGCCATTGCCGCTCGCGTTGAGCAGCTCAAGAAGCAGGTTGCCGAGACGACTTCCGACTTCGACCGTGAGAAGCTCCAGGAGCGTCTTGCGAAGCTGTCGGGCGGCGTTGCAGTCATCGAGATCGGCGCTGCTACCGAGGTTGAGATGAAGGACAAGAAGCTCCGCATCGAGGATGCGCTGAACGCGACCCGTGCGGCTGTTGAGGAAGGCATTGTCGCCGGCGGCGGCACGACCTTCGTTGACATTCTCCCGGCGCTGGATGCGCTGAAGGCTGAAGGCGACGTGCAGACGGGTATCGACATCGTCAAGCGCGCCATCGAGGAGCCGGTTCGCCAGATCGCGAACAACGCGGGCCTCGAAGGCTCCGTCGTCGTCGAGGAAGTCAAGAAGGCCGGCAAGGGCAAAGGCTTCAATGCGCTGACGGGTCAGTATGAGGACATGATCAAGGCCGGTATCGTCGATCCGGCGAAGGTCGTTCGCTCCACGCTCCAGAACGCGGCCAGCATCGCGGCTATGGTCCTGACGACGGAGACGCTCGTCGCGGACAAGCCGGAAAAGAATCCTCCGATGCCTGCAGGCGGCGGAATGGGCGGCGGAATGCCGGGCATGATGTAAGAAGCGTTAGGCGATAAACGTATAAAAAATCAATCCCTCCCGTTTTGGAAGCATTCCAAGCGGGAGGGATTTTTTGTGTCGTTTTGTCAGAGAGTACGCTTTCGTGACAAAACTGTACTGATAGGAAAGGGTGGTCGGCTTTAGCGTTACGGCTTATCGCCCAGCAGCAGGCTTGCGGCGGTGCAGGCGAGAATTTTGGCGGCGTTGGGCAGCGCGTTTTCATCAAAATTGAAATGGGAGTCGTGATGACCGGCAGCAAGATTTGCGCCAATCATCAAATAAGCGGCCTGTCCTCCGTGGGACTGCACGCGTTCCATGAAATAAGCGAAATCCTCGCTGGCGCCGAAGTCGCAGTCGCTCACGATTTTCGAGAAGACGCCCAGATCTTCGGCGCGTTTCGCGACAAAAGCGGCGAGTTCCGGCGTATTGTTGCCGCCGGCGGCACCGCCGACTTTTTCGATGGAAACCTCCACGCCGTACATGGCGGCGGCGGCTTCGATGACGCGTTTCGCCTCGGTTTCCATGAATTCGTTGATAGCGCTGGTGGCGCCGCGGGTTTCGAGCTTCAGCAGCGCCTTGTCGGCGGTGACGTTTCGCCCGGTGCCCGCTTCCAGCACGCCGACGTTGATGCGGGATGCGCCGCCGGAGTGGCGGGGGATGGCGTGGAGGTTCAGCGCGGCGCAGGCGGCGGCAAGGAGCGCGTTGCGTCCCGCCTCGGGCGCAGCTCCGGCGTGGGAGGCCCGTCCGGTGAAGCGGGCGTCGTATTTGCCCGTGGCGAGGAAACCGGTGACATTGCAGGCGATGCTGCCGGTTTCTTTCATCTTGAAGCCGAAATGGGCGCCAAGCATATAGTCGGCGTCGTCCACGACGCCCCGGTCGGTCATGGCCTTTGCGCCGCGCACGCCTTCTTCGGCGGGCTGAAAGATCAGCTTCAATGTTCCGGCGAGGGCGTCTTTGCGCTCGGCGAGGAGCTTCGCGACGGCGAGGCCGACGGTGGTGTGGCCGTCATGACCGCAGGCGTGCATCGCTCCGGCGTGGCGGCTGGCGAAGCCCTCGCGGTTCGGCAGATGGTCGGGGGCGTCGGTCTCGTCTACGTCATTGGAGTCCATATCGAAACGGAGCGCAACGACGGGACCGGGCTTCGTGAAACGGAGCGTGCCAACAACGCCGGTCAGGCCGCCTTTCATGCGTTCCAGCCAGCGCGGTTCCGCACCCTCGGCAGCGGCGCGTTCCTCCGCCGCACGCAGGATTTCGGGCGAGGGGAGCCCCATCATTGACGTCCGCGCTACGGCGTCCTCTCCGGCCGCAACGTCATAACCGAGGGATTCCAGCGTGGTCGCGACAAGAGCCGCCGTGCGAAACTCCGTCCAGCCCGGCTCCGGGTGGCGATGCAGGTCGCGCCGCCGCGCGATCATCTCGTCTTTCATCGCGTCCGCGCTTTGCATGATTTCTTGGTCGAGTTTCATGGTATCACTCCTTACAGATAAAAGAGACGCCGACGGTGCGGCGTCTTTTTCATTTTTATTCTATATCAGCCCTGTGCCAGGAAGAAGGTTCCGACAATCAGCGCCAGCACGATAGGAATACCGTTGCGCTTGGTGATTTCCACCGGATTGACGCCGGCGAAGCCCGCGCAAATGATCGTCGCGCCCGCGATTGGGGAAATGGTGCGGCCCAGCGTGCCGCCCAACGTCGCCATACTGCCCATCTGCACGATGGACATGCCGAATTCCTGGGCGTGGGGCGTCACCGCTTCGTTGAACGCGAATGTGGCGGCGTCGCCGGAGCCGGTCAGGAAGCCCAAGAGGAACGGGCCCACCGCCGCGCAGATTTTCACGATGGCCGGGTTGTTCAGCATCGCGGCGATGAACGCCTTGACGAGGCCGGTAGCCGTCAGGCCGGAGACGAAAACGCCGGCGGCGATGATAATGCCGATGATGGAGCCGTAGGCCGAGCCCATGCCGTCGAAGAACGCTTTGCCGATGTCGGCGGGCTTCGTGCGGGTCACGGCCAGAGAAATCAGCGTACCGATAATCATCGCGTGGGGAACTTCCATTTTGAACATCGGTACCAGCTTCGTCGCGCCCAGCAGCAAGATAACGATGGGAAGCGCGGGCATCAGCGCATACAGGTAGTTGATCTTGAAGTCCTTCTCGATTTCGAGGCCTTCTGCGACATAGCCTTTTTCTTCATGCATAAAATAGCCGATGACGGTAATCGCGATCATCGCGGTGAACAGCGAGGCGAAGTTCGCGATGTAGTGAAAGCCGATGACCTCCATGACGTCCACGCCCGCGATCTTCGCCACGAAGGGATTGTGGGCGAGGCCGGGGTTCAGCATACTTCCGTAAGTGCCGCATTTGACCGCGGCCGCCGCGATGGCCGGATGAACGCCGGCGCCCATCAGGAGCGGGATGAAGATGGCGCCCGCCGCCGCCGCCGTGCCTGCCGCGCTGGGGAGCGCGATATTCACGAGAAACGTCCCGAGCACCACGCCGGGAATCAAAAGCGGGCGGACCTTGGAAATGACGTTGGCCATGGCGTTGATCAGATGCTTATCGCAGCCCGTGAAGCGCATGACCATCGCGAAGCCCATGCACGAGCAGACGGCTTTGATAAGTCCGGCGTTCGTCATGCTCTTCGCGAACGCGTCCAGCGCCTGCATGGGCATGCCGCCGATACAGGCCATCAGGATACCGGCGCCGATCAGTACGACGCGCGCTTCGTGGCCCTTGACCAACAGATAGATGACGGCGGCGACAATCACCGCGCCGGTGAACATCATGAGTTCCAACATAATAATTACTCCTCCTTTGTTCTTGACGCACGGAAGGGTATCCACACCATTTCCGATGCGCACTTTATTACTATATTTCTCATGCGGCAGCATGTCAACGGCGTAGCGGATGTATACAATATTCTTTTCGCTATGGCTTGCCCCGCGCCGGGGAAAGAAATACAATGAAACGCGGACTATGATTTGCGGAGGGAACAGCATGATTTCAAAAGAACGGCTGACGGATATGTTTGCCCGGATGCGGGAATTTTCGGGGCCGGGGGACGGCCCGGGCGTTTACCGGCTGGCCTTTACCGACGCCGATTGGCAGGCGCGCAGCTATTTGATAGGCTTGATGCGCGAGGTCGGGCTCGCGGTGCGGGAAGACGCCTTCGGCAATGTCGTCGGGCGATGGGAAGGCGCGGAGCCGTCTCTCCCGGCGGTGATTTTCGGCTCCCATTGCGACAGCGTGCCGAACGGCGGGAATTACGACGGCGTGTTGGGCATCCTCGCCGCCATTGAAACGGTGCGCAGCTTGAAAGAGGAAGGCTTTCATCCCGAGCATTCGCTGGAGGTCGCGCTTTTCATGTGCGAGGAATCCAGCCGGTTCGGAGCGGCGACATTGGGAAGCCGCGCGATGCTCGGCGAGCTCACTGTGGACGACGTGCGACGGCTGAAAGATAAAGAGGGCGTGACGCTCTACGACGCGCTCAAGGGACGGGGATTGGCGCCCGACGCGCTGGGGAAGCCGCTCTATGAGGGAGACGTCAAGGCCTTTTTTGAGGTGCACATCGAGCAGGGAAAGGTGCTGGAGCATGAAAAAAAGAGCGTCGGCGTTGTGACGGGCATTGCCGCGCCCACACGGTTCCGCGTGAAATTGACAGGAAACGCCGATCACAGCGGCGCTACGCCGATGTCGCTCCGCCATGACGCGGCCTGCGCCGCCGCCGAAATCGTACTGGCCGCCGAGCGTCTGGCTGCGGCGGAGAAAGAGCCTCCGGCGGTGGCAACGGTGGGCGTCCTGCAAATTGCGCCTGGCGTCATGAACGTGATTCCCGGCAGCGCAGAGTTGGGCGTCGATATACGAAGCATCGACGCTGGGACAAAAACGCGTGTGGCGGAAAATTTGAAAGCCGCCGTTTCGGAAATTTGCGGACGGCGCGGCGTCGCCTCCGAAATCGTGCCGATTTCCGACGAGCGGCCTGTGGCGATTCGTCCGTCGGTGCAGGATTTCTTGGAAGGCGTCTGCCGCGAGGACGGTTGTTCCTATATGCGTCTGCCCAGCGGCGCGGGTCATGACGCTATGCATTGGGCTGAACGCGTGTCTACGGGGATGCTGTTCATTCCCTGCCGGGACGGCGTCAGCCACAACCCGGACGAATACGCGGCGCCCGAGGATATCGCGAACGTGGCTCGCCTCTTGGAAAAGGTCGTTCGCGACGCGTCGAAGAAAAAAGTGACGTTTGCGTGACATGAAAAACTCCCTTTCGCTGGGAAACTTCCACAGCGGAAGGGAGTTTTTATCTGCTGGTAATCCTTGCCATCTCCGGCGGTTCGTCTTTGGTAAACTCCGTCATGTATCGCCAATAACGTTTTGGGAGCAGCGTCATGCGGCATTTCTCATTGTGGCGCGGCTTGATTTCGATGGTATCGTAAAAGGAGCGCCACAGGGCGCGGAACTTCCGTTCCTCCTCGTCGGGCGGGGCGGCGCGGAAATCGTCCATCGGGATCACCGCGGATTCATAGGGGCGATAGACGAGAGCGGCGTGGTGGTTTTCGTCGTAAATCAGGATATGCTCATCGGGAAAGCGTGAAGCGAAATGGGGCGCGAGGAACGGCAGCACGAAATTCTTCGGTCCGATGGTGGTGACGAGGACTCCCTTTTGGTCGGAAAACCGGATGAAGCCTTTCAGGAGGTGCGCTTCGCTGTACAAATGCTTGACTGCTCCGGTGAGCCGCCAGACTTCTTCGTTGCCCGCGAAGGAAAGGAAACGCGCGCCGTAGCGGTAGCCCTGCCGCAAAAAGCGCAGCATGGTCAGCTCCTTTTCAGGCAGGCAGGTCAGAAAGGCATGGCGGAGAAGCTCGTCGGCGGCGCGGGAAATGCGCGCGGGGATGGAACGGGCGACGCGGTCGGCTCGCTCTTCGTCGGTCCTGATTTCCTTGACGCCGAAGAGCGGAAGCTCCGCTGCATTCGGGCCGACAATGGCGGCGGGCAGTTCATGCGCCGTGTAGCTCTCGAAGACGCAGCAGAGAAAGCCCTCGAAGCTGCCGTCGTAGCGATAGGCCAGGGCGGCGTCGGAGGCGGTTTTTACATCGGGGCGGCGAGACATGAAAGCTCCTTCCTTTCTATGGGAGAAAGCGTCGGCGTTTCTTCTTCGAACAGGGATAGCTGGCGTACGGGGGCGGTTTCCTCGCGGAAAAGAGCGCGTTCCCGGGGCGACATCAGGTCGAGCAGCAGGTCTTCTTTTGCGGCAGGCGTGTCAAAACAGCGTTTCCCGTTCGCGACGAGGAAATGGCGGGCGCGCTTCGTGACGACGCCGATTTTTGCCAGGGCGTCCCAGGTCAGCGTGGCGGCGCGGCGGGCGCGGGTGATGCGCCACGCGCTCTTGACGCCGACGCCGGGCACGCGGAGCAAAAGCTCATAAGGTGCGCGGTTCACTTCCAGCGGAAATATTTCCTTGTGGCGGAGCGCCCAATGGCATTTCGGGTCGAGATACGGGTGCAGCCGTCCTTCCGTGCCGTGAAACAGCTCGTCGGAGGAAAAGCCATAGAACCGTAAAAGCCAGTCGGCCTGATACAGGCGGTGTTCGCGCCAAAGCGGCGGCGGCGTGCCGACAGGCGGCAGGGCGCGGGCGTCGTTCACGGGAATGTAAGCGGAATAAAAGACGCGTTTCAGCCGATAGCGTTCGTAAAGGGCGGAGGTCAGCGTGAGGATTTGGCGGTCGGTTTCGTTCGTCGCGCCGATGATTATCTGCGTGCTCTGTCCCGCGGGGGCAAAATGGGGCGAGTGACGGAAGCGGACGAGATCGCGGCGGTTTTCGTCGATGCCGCCGCGAATCAGCGACATAGGGGCGAGTATGGCGGTTTTCGTCTTGTCCGGCGCGAGACGTTGAAGACTCTGTCCTGACGGCAGTTCGATATTGACGCTGAGGCGGTCGGCCAGGAGGCCGAGACGGCGGACGAGGGCGGCGTCAGCACCAGGAATCGCTTTCGCGTGGATATAGCCGGAAAAGCGGTACTCATCCCGCAGGATGCGGAGCGTTTCGATCATCGTTTCCGTCGCGGCGTCGGGAGTTCCGGCGACGCCCGAACTTAAGAACAATCCTTCGATATAGTTCCTTCGATAAAAGGCGATGGTCAGCTCCGCCAGCTCGCGTGAGGAAAAGGAAGCGCGGCGCGTATCGTTGGAGCGGCGGTTCACGCAATAGGCGCAGTCGTAAACGCAGACGTTGGTCTGCAAGACCTTCAACAGCGAAATGCAGCGGCCGTCTGCGGCAAAGGAGTGGCAAATGCCGCAGGCCTCCGCGCTGCCTATACCGCCGCGCTGCGCGGACTTCTGTGCGCCGCTGGACGTGCAGGCCGCGTCATATTTCGCCGCGTCGCTCAAGATGCGCAGCTTTTCCATCGTGTCCATAGAGTTCCGTCCTTCCGAAAATATGTTCTTCCTGTATTATATAAGGAACAAATGTTCTTGTAAAGCCTTTTTGGTTGTGAGAAAGCGTGCTTTCGTGTAAAATTATGGGCAGGAGAAAGTACGCTTTCGTATCACCGAGTCAGGAGGGAAAGGTATGGGATTTTTTGACAGCCTGTTTGGAAAAAAGAAAGAAGACGCCGTGAGCAGGAAAATATGTCCCGTATGCGGCACGGAGTTCTCCGATAAAGGCATGGACGTATCCGACGGAACGATCTGCCTCTCCTGCTGGGAAATCGTGATGGATGACTTCGAGAGCGGAATATTGGACGAACAGGGTGATTTTTTCATCGCTCCGATCAAGGCGGCGGTGCAGACTAAAAAAGCGGAGCAGGACGCCATCAGCCGCGCGAAAGCGCAAAAGCCGGAAAACTGTCCGATTTGCGGCGGCAAGATGCCGAAATTCATGACAATGGAAACAAAAGACGGATATATCTGCGACGCCTGCTTCGGAAAATTCAGCGATCTGGAAGACCGGAAAGAAACGGAAAAAGCGCTTGAGGATATGACGATAAAGGAACTGTCGGCGCTGTTCGCTCTGGCAGAGAAAAAGCAGGAGGCAAAGGCGCTTCGGATGGAGCAGGACCGCTGCCCCGTCTGCGGGGGCGACGTGTCCGAAAAATCGACCGGCTCCCTCTGGGGCGACGTCAAAAAATCGGTCAAGGAGGGATTTCCTGCCTTCGTTGTGCTGAAGGACAACTGGAAAATCTGCGGCGAATGCGCCGATAAAGTGCGTGCCGTGTATCCTGTTGCGCATTCGAGGAAACCGGACGGCGATGGCGGATACGAAGACGTCTATGTTGACCCGCTCAACGACGTCACCTTGGAAGCGTTCAAAAAAGCGTTGGCGGATGAGGAAGCAAAAGGCTGAAATCGTTGGCTCCGAGGAATTGGAAACGCGTAATTATGGCAGTACCCGCAATTTTATGTCGCTGTCGGAAAAATTGGTATGGATAAAAAAGCCGTGCGATTGTGGTCGATGACAGATCGGAGTTTATGGGTTCAAGATAATGAAAATTGGAGTTATACAGGCAAGCTCTCAAGCTGAAAAGAACGAGCTTATATTTCATACGGCAAAAAAATATGCGCCGAGTGGAGCTGAAGTAATAAACTTTGGCTGCACAATTGACGAACCGGATGCTTATTCCTATATTGATATTTCCATTCTTGTCGGATTGTTGCTCGCAGGTAAAACAGTAGATTTTGTTGTTACCGGATGCTCTTCGGGACAAGGCATGATGCTTGCGTGCAACAGTATGCCGGGCGTACTTTGCGGATATGCTCCAACGCCGAAAGACGCGTTCCTGTTTGCGCAAATTAACAATGGAAACGCTGTTTCGCTTCCGCTGGGCGAGGATTATACGTGGACCGGCAGTGAGAATTTCGACAAAACCATAGAAGCCCTTTTTTCGGAACCGTTTGGACAAGGGTATCCGAAAGGGGAGGCAGAGAGGAAACTCAAAGATACGGAGAAGCTTAAAGGGATACGGAAACAATCTCAGGTTGAGACGATAAGTCTGATGAAGAAATTAGACCGTTCTCTGCTTGATAACGTATTGAAAAAGCAAGACGTCATCCAGTATATCATGATGCACGGAAATTCGGAGATTGTTGATTATTTGAAAGCATTATGTGAGTAGCAGATGGAAGATGCGACGGGGCTGTTGCAGGAAGATGATTTCTTCTTGTGGCAGCCATTTTTGTAATTGCGAAAATTTCCATCAAGTCTCAAATTCCTTATCTGGTATGCAATATCTTCGTGTCTGTTTTGTCATGAAAAAATTTTGAGTAAAAATTTTGTACTCTAAAAATTTGCGCGGCAGAAACGAATTTGCGAAAAACGCTTGGAATACAAGCGTTCTATAAATTGACAGAAAATATTTTAATTACAAAATTGGACTGCTGACGGAATCAAAAATTCTTCTTGCGACAGCCCCGCTCTTTATATGAAGGTGACTTCGTTTCCTTTCCGCTCCAGCGGTTTCCTGTTGGGCAAGCCGCTTTCGGTGGCGGCATATCCGAGGACCATGGAGGCATAGACGCGTTCTTCTTCTTTTAAGCCAAGCTCGCGCAAGGCTGCCAGCAGGGAAGGGTCTTCGTTCAGCCAATACAACTGATTGATATAGCAGCTTCCGAGATCGAGGGCGTTGGCGGCAATCATCATGTTTTCAACGGCTGCTACAGAATCGGCCATGTTGTTGCCGTAGTCCTTTCGGTTCGCTACGATGATCAGTACGGGCGCGCGGTAGGTGAACACATAACCGCCTTTTTGGGATGCGAGAATGGAATTCCGCAGGCTGGGATAAGTGTCCTCGGTTACCGTCATTTTTGTGAAAGCGGATTCCGCCAGCAATGTAAGTTTTGTGAGAATATCTGCGTTTTGTACCACGAGAAAATGATTTGTCTGGTTGTTTCCGCCGCTGGGCGCGTAACGCCCGGCTTCGATAACTATTTGCAGTTTGTCCGGTTCGATTGCGTCCGGTTTGTATTTTCTTGTGCTTCGCCGGGTGACGATGGCTTCGTAAACGTTCATGTCGCTGCCTCCTTTTTATAGTGTTATTGTATAGGATTTGCTTAAAAAAACAATATGCTGCGCAAAAAAATGCCCCTCCGAGAATCTTGCGGGATTCTGGAGGGGCGATCTTTTTGTGGTATTTAGTTGTTGAAGATATTCTTGATTGCCTGGATATTGACGTCCCGATTGAGCTGGGCGAGGTAAGTCGTCAGCTTGATGTTCTTCGGGCAGGCGCGGACGCAGTTTTGGCTGTTTCCGCAGCTTGTGATGCCGCCCTTTTGCATGAGCGCCTCCAAGCGTTTCGGCTTGTCGTATTCACCGAGGGGGTTGATGTTGAAGAGATACGCCTGAACGACGGGAGCCGGGCCGATGAAGTCGGATTGCGGGCCGACGTTCGGGCAGGCCTCCATGCAGCAGCCGCAGGTCATGCAATGGGAAATCTCATAGGCCGTGGCTGCGGTGTTAGGGTTTTGGCGCGGGGCTTCGTGCACTTTCCACGAGCCGTCCACGTTGATCCAGCCCTGAATCTTTTTCAGGCTTTCGAACATCGACGTGCGGTCGATCAACAGGTCGCGGATGACGGGGAAGGTGCGTGCCGGAGCAAGGTGGATCGGCTGCTCCAGATCTTCGACGAGCGCGCAGCATGCCTGCTTCGCCTGTCCGTTGATGACCATCATGCAAGCGCCGCAAACCTTTTCAAGGCAGTTGCATTCCCAGACGACCGGGGCGACGCGTTTTCCGTCGCGGGTGACGGGATTCTTCTGAATTTCCATCAGCGCAGCGACTACGTTCAGAGCGGGGCGGTAGGGGACGTCGAATTCTTCGGTGTACGGCTTTCCTTCGGGGCCGTCCTGCCGCTCGATGATAAAGGTGACCATTTTTTGTTCTGCCATTTTCGTCCCTCCCTTCCTTACTTAGAACCGTAGGTGCGAGCCCGCGGCTTAATCAGCGAATGATCGAAGTCTTCGTAACTGATGATTGGCTCTTCGGTCTGCGGATCGAAGTCCGCAATCGTGATCTTCATGAAGTGCTCGTCGTCGCGGTTCGGGAACTCGCGCTTGAAGTGCGCGCCGCGGCTTTCGTCGCGCATACGCGCCGCCTTCGTGATGACGAGAGCGTAGAGAATCATGTTACGGAGCTGACGGACGAAAAGCGCTTCCTGGTTCGCCCAGTGGCCGTGATCGGTCAGGCCGATGTCGTTCCAGCGGGCGAGAATCTTCTTGACTTCGTCGAAGCAGAAGTCGAGGTCCTTGTTCACGCGCTCGATGGTCACGTACTTGTTCATCAGACGTCCGAGCTCCTGATGGAGTTCGTGGGCGTTTTCTTTGCCGTTCATGGCGAGGATGCGCTCAAATTCGTCGGCGCATTCCTTGCGCGCCGCTTCGAGCTCGCCGTCGGTCAGGTCGGCGCCCAGCTCCTGACGGAGCGCGTCGATGCCTTCGAGGGCTTTTTCCTGTGCGGGCATCAGCGATTCGCCGTGGTCCTTCTTCGCTTTCCACTCTTCCAGCTCTTTGAGCTTCGCGCACTTGCCGGCCCAAGCCATCGAGACGGGGCCGACGACCGTGCCGGAGTACGCCGCCGAGAGGAGCGAGTTCGCGCCGAGACGGTTCGCGCCGTGGTACTGGTAGTCGCACTCGCCGGAAGCCATCAGGCCGGGAATGTTTGTATTGTGCTCGCGGTCGACCCAGATGCCGCCCATGGAGTAGTGGACGGACGGATAAATCAGCATCGGCACTTTGCGCGGATCCTGTCCCATGAATTCGGAGTACATTTCAAGAATGCCGCCGAGTTTCTTTTCAAGGTAATCCGCCGGGATGTGCGAAAGGTCGAGGTAGACTTTGTTTTCGCCATCGACGCCGAGTCCCTGGTTGACGCAGACGTCGTAAATCTCGCGGGACGCGATGTCGCGCGGGACGAGGTTGCCGTAGTCCGGGTATTTTTCCTCGAGGAAGTACCAAGGCTTGCCGTCCTTGTAAACCCAAATGCGCCCGCCCTCGCCGCGGCACGCCTCGGACATCAGGCGATTCTTGTCGGTGCCGGGAATCGCGGTCGGGTGAATCTGAATGAACTCCGGATTGCCGATGCGCGCACCCTGCTGATAGACAGCGCCGACGGCGGAGCCGTTGCAGATGGTGGACGCCGTGCAGAGGCCGAAGATCTGGCCCGGGCCGCCGGTGGCGAGAATCACGCAGTCCTCGCGGAACGCCTTGATTTCCATCGAGTTCATGTTCTGTGCGACCATGCCGCGGCAGACGCCGTTCGCATTTTTAATGATCTTGATGAATTCCCAGAAGATATAGGTATGGACTTTGCCCTTCGTCTCCCATTTCCGCACCTGCTCGTCCAGCGCGTAGAGAAGCTGCTGGCCCGTAGTGGAGCCGGCGAAGACGGTGCGTTTCTTCTTCTGTCCGCCGAAATTGCGGAGATCGAGTACGCCCTCAGCCGTGCGGGTGAACGGCACGCCCATACGGTCGAACATCTCGACGATGCCCGGCGCGGCTTCGCACATGCCCTTGACCGCGACCTGGTCGGCGAGGAAGTCGCCGCCATAGACGGTGTCGTCAAAGTGCGTATAGGTCGTGTCGCCTTCGCCCTTCGTGTCCATGCAGGCGTTCATACCGCCCTGCGCGCAAAGGGAGTGCGAGCGCTTCGGCGGGCAATAGGAAAAGAGATCGACTTCGCCGCCGGCTTCGCAGATTTTGAGCGTCGCCATCAGGCCGGAAATGCCGCCGCCGACGACTGCGATTCTGACATTCGTTGCTGCTTTTGCCACTTGTTTTCCTCCCCCTTACATAAGATAGACGGCCATGAACGCCAGCGAAACGAGGCAAAGGAATGCGCAAAGCCCCATCGCGCCCGCGTTGATGACTTGCTGAATGCGCGGTCCTTTGGCGATGCCCCATGTCATGCAGAAGGTCGTGATGCCGTTGCAGAAATGGAAAATCGCCGCCCACATGCCGAGGAGGTAGAGCACCCAGTAAACCGGATTCTCAAAATAGCTCTGCAAAAGCTGGAAGGAAATGTGCGTGCCGCCGCCCTTGACGAGAATGCGGAGGTAGAACACATGCCACGCGAGGAATACGACGAGGAACCAAGCCGTCAGACGCTGGAGGAAAAACTGGATGTTGTTGATATAAGCGTAATGCTGCGGGTTGTTCTTCGCCTGCCATGCGATGTAAATGCCGTAAATCGTATGGAACAGGAACGGCGTCGCCACAAGGCCGATTTCCAGCGGCAGCATGATGTACCACGGAATCGACGCCAAAAGGTCGACCGCCGAGTTGAAAGACGCGGGGCTGATAAGTACGCGCGCGTTGGTCAGGATATGCTCGAGCAAGAAGCCGCCGAGGCAGACGAGACCGGCAATCGAATGAAGCCGCCGCAAATAAAACGTCACATTATACATGCTAAGCCTCCCTTGATTAAGAGAGTTGAGAGTTGAGAGTGAAGAGTGAAGATATTACGCTTGCTATTTTTTTATCTCCACACTCCACACTCCACACTTCACTCTTGGTTTAGATTTCCCGATACGGTTTTTGCCCGATTTCATAGAAGTTGTTGCCTTCGGTGTCGATGACGACGATGGCGGGGAAGTCCTCGACGGTGAGAGCCGCCAGCGCTTCCGGGCCAAGCTCAGGGTAGGCGATGACTTCGTATTTCTTGATGGACTTCGCAATCAGTGCCGCGGCGCCGCCGACGGCCGCGAAATACGTCGTGCCGTTCTTCTTCATGGACTCGACGACTTCCGGTTTGCGGGAGCCCTTGCCGATCATGCCCTTGATGCCCTGATCGAGCATCGTCGGCGTGTAAGCGTCCATGCGGCCGGAGGTCGTGGGGCCTGCCGAGCCGATGGGGTCGCCCGGTTTCGCCGGCGACGGGCCGAGGTAGTAGACGATCTGGTCGTGCCAGTCGATCGGCAGTTTCTCGCCGCGGGCGAGGGCCTCGGTCATGGCCTTATGCGCGGCGTCGCGCGCGCTGTAAATCGTGCCCGTAATCAAAACGCTGTCGCCGGCCTTGAGCTTTCTCGACTGCTCCTCGGTCAGCGGTGTGGTGATGCGAATTTTTTCAGCCATAATTCTTTTCTCTCCCCTCAATCACAGTACGCACTGCGCGTGACGCGCCGCATGGCAGCAAATCGTAACGGCAACCGGCAGACCGGCGATATGCGTCGGGTACCACTCGACATGGACGGCCAGCGTCGTGGTCGTGCCGCCGAGCTGCGGGCCGATGCCCGTCTTGTTGATCATTTCAAACAAGTCTTTTTCGAGCTTCGCGTAGTTCGGATCGGGATTGTGTTCGTCGCAGCGATGGAGGAGCGCCTTCTTAGACAGAACCGCCGCCTTGTCCATCGTACCGCCGATGCCTACGCCGATGACCGTCGGCGGGCAGGGATTGCAGTCCGCGTGCTTGACGATGTCGAGCACGGCCTTCTTAACGCCCTCGACGCCGTCCGCCGGAACCAGCATCGCGAGGCCGGACTTGTTCTCCGAACCGAAGCCCTTCGGCTCGACCGTGATTTTCAGCTTGTCGCCCGCGACGAGCTGCGTGTAGATGACGCCCGGCGTGTTGTTGCCTGTGTTCTTGCGGTTGAAGAGCGGTTCGGCGACGACGGATTTACGCAGATAGCCTTCCGTGTAGCCTTTGCCGATGCCTTCGTTGATGGCGTCCTCTAAAAGCCCCCCCTCGATGTGGACGTCCTGACCGATCTCGACGAATACGATCGTGAGGCCCGTGTCCTGGCAGTACGGACGGTCTTCGGCTTTCGCGATCTCGGCGTTCTTGATGATCTGTTCCAGCACGTCTTTGCCCACCGGCGACTTTTCCGTCTCGCGGCCCTTCTTCAGCGCCTCGTAGACGTCGTCCGGCAGGTAGTAAGCCGCCTCTTTACAGAGCTTGGCCACGGCCTCGGTGATTTCGGCTGTCTTGATAGTACGCACAATAAACCCCCCTTATAATTTTGGAGCATAGAAACATGCGCTGAAGCATGTTGTTTGCCGCAGCGACATGTTAATCCCTTGATTTGCGGAAGACTGCTCTTCCAAAGTTGTAGATTCATCGGCCTAAATTCAGAATGATATTTATACATCTGCTAAAGGACGATTATAATTATTTATATATTAACATATATTAACCAAAAAATAAAAAAATCCTGCTATTTTTAAAAATTTTATTCATTTTTTTGTGAATCCGATTCACTTTTTTACTGCGAGGTATTTGGAAAGGTGCCGCGCCATTTGTCGCAAAGCAATCCCACGATGACTGATGGCGTCTTTTTCCGTCAATGTGAGTTCGGCCATCGTTTTGTCCTCGCCGATGTAAAAATACGGATCGTAACCGAAGCCGCCGCTTCCTTTGGCCTGGGGACGGATGACGCCGGAGCAGCTGCCTTCGGAGGTAAGGATGGTTCCGTCAGTATCGGCGAATGCAAGTACGCAGCGATAGGCGGCAGGGGAGGAAGAAGCGCCTCTGCCGGTTATTTCGGCAATCAGTTTTTCGTTGTTATCTTCGTCGCTTGCGTGTTCGCCGGCAAACCGTGCGGAATAAACGCCGGGAGCGCCGTCGAGGATCTCGACTTCGAGGCCGGAGTCGTCGGCCAAGCAGGCGGCGCCGGTTTTTTCCATATAATATTTCGCTTTGATTTTCGCGTTGGCCGCAAAGGTGGTTCCGTCTTCCACCGCTTCCGGCAGATCCCCGTAATCGGAGAGGGGGCGGAGTTGGACGGGCAAATCGCGGAAAGCCTGCTCCATTTCCCGGATCTTTCCTTTGTTTTTGGTGGCGATGACGATGGTCTTCATTGATTCTTGTCCTCCTTGGGGACGTCTGCCCAAACAGTTTCGTAAGCAGATTCCACGTCGGCGGCGTATTGCGCGCCGTCGGATAAAGGTGAATTTGCAATAAATCCCCGCAGTTTTTTTCTCAGAGAGATTAAAAGGTCTGTTTCCGTCGCCAAGGCAACGGAAGTTTCGATATATTTCTCTTTGGTGGAAACGGCAAGCTCTCCTAAACCGATATTTTGCAGGATACTGAGCCCGAATCGCGTGCCGTGCCTTGCGCCGTAACGCGTTACCACGGGAACGCCCATAGAAAGCGCCTCGAAAGTGGTCATGCC
>JAEEGG010011685.1_pt1 | contig 19079 bp, 11 predicted proteins | sample 9134161 | NCBI WGS metagenome assembly JAEEGG01 (sample SAMN16246543, study PRJNA631951) | gut metagenome | biome: gut microbiome; feature: rumen; material: CR-attached | host: Bos | place: Iran: Karaj | collected 2018-10 | reverse complement strand
GAAGTAGCCGGCGATGTCGTCCCACTTCTTGAAAGTGTCGCTGCCGAAGCGTATCAGCGTGGCCATGCTCTCCGTCTCTGCGGCGTCGATCAGATAGTCGCCATAGAGCAACTGTTTCTGATTCGTGAAGACGGTATGCGCGTAGGCGGGCACGTTCACATATTCATACAGCCAACGGTTGATCTCTGCGTAGTAGTCTGCCTCGGCAGGGGCTGCAGCGACGAAGTAGAGCTGATAGGTCTCCAACAGCGTGCGGACGGTCTTCTGCGATGAGCTCTGCGGTTTGTTATAATTGTCGATGAGCGTATTCACGTCGATATAGACGATGGGCCGCTCCCTACCCTCCTGCCGGTCGCCGATCCAGCGGATGACGGGCACGACGGCATGCATGAAAGACTGGTCGTTCATCCTGTGCTCGCCGTGGAAACGGATGGCGGTGGGATAGTGGCTGTGGAAGAGGTCGTAGGTATTCACCGTCGTATCCTCGTCACCGAAGAGTCCCCACACACGCGCCCGTTCCTCTTCTGTGATGCCAGCGAAGCACTGTTCCGTCATCTCCTTGTATTCCTTCACGAGGGCCTTGGTGACGATGAAGTCCTGCACGCCGTCCTGGCGGGGATTGGAGAAGTGCTGGGCACCGATCATCCCGTGTTCCTTCATCGTGTCGCCCATCTGCAAGGCGGGGTTCACGAGGATACGGTCGTAGCCGTACAACATCTCCGTGTACATGCCTCCCATCGACGTGCCGATGATGAGGTCGGGCTTTTCCTGTTCACACAGCTGGTGCAAGAGCGCCATCGCCTCCGCAGGGACGATGGGCAGGTCGGGCGCGATGACCGTGGCATTGGGCAGCACCTCACGGATACGGCTGACGGTACCCGACTGTCCTGACGAGCCGAAGCCGTGGACGTACATGATCTTCTTCCCCTTCATCAACTCGGGGAACTGCTTGATATAAGGATTCGTCTGTTCCATAAACGACTATTCTTTGGGTAAGAGCACGACACCCTCCTGCTTCTTGCCGTCCATCATGATCTTCATCGGACGGTCGAAGCGCACGTGACGCACATATTCCGTCTCCTCAACGGCAGGCATCGCGTCGAGCAGGGCCTTCTGGAAGATCTCGCTGCCGGCATAAGTATTGATGGTGAAATAGCCCACGCCGAACGAGGTGAGGTTCTGGAAGAAGTGAGTTCCTTGCGAGGGGTCAACGTGATAATTCTTCAGCGCCGTCTCCACAATCACCCTGGCAGCAGAGATATGCGGCCATTTCACGGGGATGCCGAGCCAGGGATCCGACGAGCCCCAGCGGCCTGGTCCGATGAGGACATAAGAGCTGTTGGCATCGAGGAACTTCTGGTTGATGCGTTCGATATGATAGGCGATGGTGGGGTTGTTGGCTGCCGTGTAGTTCTCGTCGGTCTTCACATACACCACGTCCTGCACGTCCTCCGAGATACCGTGTCCGAGCGAGTTGTGTGAGCGCAGCAGACAGACGTCGTCGGCAATCTTCAGGAGGTCTTCGTCGAGCACTTGCTTCGAGTCGACGATGGGACGCACCTGCAACAGATACAGCTCGCCTTTCACGTCACGCCCGTCGTTAGTAAAGAGGTTACATGCGAACTCTATCTCCACCGGCCTGCGCATCTCCTCAGAGCCGTACTTCTGTGCCATCTGCAACAGCTCCGGCAACGGGAACACGCCCTGCTGGAGCACGCCACAGAAGGTGATGACTTTCCGTCCGCCCTCGTAGAGACCGTCGCGGATCACCTGGTCCATCGGGTCAAAGGTCGAGGCGATGAAGTTCAGCGAACCGTCGGCATCGGCCTGCTTCACGCGGAGCTTCTTGATGTTGAAGCCGTCGTCCACCTGGAAGTCGTCGCCCACATGACTCATATCCAGCGCATAGAAGCGCGTCTGGGTGTCACGCAGGGCCGTCTCCATCTCCGAGGTCTGCAACACCTGGGTGGGATGATAGGGCGACACGCGGAGTGTCTGTCCGCCGTCGACGATATACTTACCCAGTCCGAGGGCCAGCGAGGCGATACCTTCTTCGGCTGTCTCCTCGCCGATGGGGTAGTAGTTCAGCGAGCGCAGCACACCCGAGAAGTTCGGATAGTACAGGTCGCCATAGCGCTTGCCCACCACCTCCTGCAGGATCACGGCCATCTTCTCCTGGTCGATCACGTTCTGCGTGGCGAGCATATACGCCTTCGAGTCCTTGTAGTACACCGAGGCATACACACCCTTGATAGCACAGGCCAGCATGCGCAGCATCTCGTACTTGTCGTCGAGATAGGGGATCATATAGGTGGAGTAGATGCCGGCGAAGGGCTGGTAGTGACTGTCTTCGAGCAGCGACGAGGAGCGCACGGCGATGGGCGACTTCACGGCATCGAAGAACGTGAAGAAGTCGGCTATCAGCGAGTCGGGCAACTGGGCTTTCATGAAGTGCTGCAGGATCTCCTCGTTCGAGGCGTCGCTCAGGGCTATGGGGTAGAGGTTGTTCTTCTCCATGAACTCGTCGAAGAAGTCGGTACAGAGCACCACGGTCTTCGGAATCGATACCTGCGCGTTCTCATATTGGTTCAGTTCGGGATGACGCTTGATGATATTGTCGAGGAACGCCAGACCACGGCCCTTGCCGCCCAGCGACCCCTCGCCGATACGGGCGAAGTGGCTGTAGGCGTCGAACTTCAGACGGTCGAACACGGCCACCACACCGATGTTCTTCATCCTTCGGTACTGCACGATGGCGTCGAAGATGATCTGCCGGTGGGCGTCCACGTCCTGTAGCTTATGCCAGGTGACATGCTTCAGGAAGGCCGACACGGGGAAGATGGCCCGGGCACAGAGCCAACGGCTCATGTGGTTGCGCGAGATGTGGTATTTGAACGATGCCGTGGGGATCTTGAAGATATTGTCCTGCAGGTCCTTGAGCGAGGTGATACGGGCAATCTCCGCATTCGTCTCCGGATCGCGGAAGATGAAGTCGCCGAAGCCCATATGCTCTTCCATCAGCCTGAGCAGGTCGAGGTTCATCGTCGTCGAGTTCTTGTCGATGAAACGGAAACCCTCGGCAGCGGCCTTCTCACGGTTGACGGTCTCTTTCGAGTCGAGGATCAGTGGCACGTACTCATCCCGCTTGCGGATCTCCCGCAACAGCTTCAGTCCGGCCTCGGGGTCACCCTCTTCCACATGCGAGAGTCGACTGTGCGAGGTCTTCATCGGGAACCGCGTGTCGCTGATCACACCGAGGGTGTTGTCGTGATACTTCTCGTAGATCTCCATCGCCTCCTCGTAGTTCGTGGCGAGCACCACCTTCGGACGGCCTCTCTTGCGCTGGGCGGCGGCATGGGGGTTCAGGGCCTCGGTCGAGAATCGCTTCGACTGGGCGAGGATGTAGTTATAGAGGTTCGGGAGCACGCTGGAGTAGAAGCGGATATTGTCCTCCACGAGCAGAATCATCTGCACACCGGCCTCGTTGATGTCGTGGTCGATGTTCATCTTGTCCTCCAGCAGCTTGATGATGCTCATGATGAGGTTCGTGTTGCCCAACCAGCAGAACACGTAGTCGAACACCGACATATCCTCGTTCTCGATGCGCTTCGTGATACCGTGCGAGAACGGTGTCAGCACCACGCAGGGGATCGCCGGATGGACGGCCTTCACCTCACGGGCCACGGTGAATGCGTCGTTGTCGGCATTACCCGGCATACAGATCACCAGGTCGATGTCGGTCGTCTTCATCACCTCGCTGGCCTCCTCGGTCGTCGATACCTGGGTGAACGACGGCGGGTAGCGCATACCCAACTCCATGTACTCGTCGAAGATCTTCTCATCGATACGCCCGTCGTCCTCCAACATGAAGGCGTCGTAGGGATTGGCCACGATGAGCACGTTGAAGATACGGCGCGTCATCAGGTTGACAAACGACACATCTTTCAGATAAAACTTGTTCCACTCCTGTGGTATCTTGGTTACTTCTTCCATTGCCTGGTCTAATGCTATTCGCTTGCAAAGGTACGAATAAAATCCCAAAAGCCTACCGACTTTTGGGATTTTTTTGTGCATCACAACATCTCCACGCCCGTTTTCCGGTATCTCGCCTTGGTAGGCGCTGCGCTTGTTGTGCAAGCAATAGTGCTTGCGCTTATTGTCATCACGTCATAATACTTAATAAAAGAAAAAAAATCGTGCTACAAGTGCTACTTTTGGATTTATTTACCTGATAACCAGATAATTATCGGTAGCACGATCGTTGAAAATCGTGCTACTATGGTACTACCGATGGTGCTACTTTGGGCGTTTTTGAGTTAAATGGGCGTGCATTACGGCGAGATTTCGCCTCTTCGTTATGTCTTCTATCGTTGCCGGTGATGCCTTTTACAGGTTGTTCAGACGCCTTCCACGAGAGTAAGGAATGCCTTGTAACTGCCTTGCTGATAGGACTTTACCCTATATAGAAGGCATTCCTTACTGTCGTACTTGGCATACTTTATGGTCGTGGAAGGCATCAGAACGACTGTTACTAAGCATCTCCATGAAAAATTGGCGGCAAGGAACCGCGAGAAAGGATAGACTAAACTCCAAGAAAGGTGGCAGCAGACCCAGAGAAAGGATAGGGCAAACCCTGAAATTCTCTCGAGAATTTTGGAGTTTACCCTAACTAAAGTCCCACTTTAGTCTATCTAAAGTCAGACTTTACTCCCTGTAAACTCTAATTCTTCCGTCCGAAAATAACAGAGTGACGCATCGCCGAAGCCAGGAAGCCATCGCCTCCTCGGCTGACATGCAACATGGAACCTCGACAAATCTTCTTTTGTTCTTATCCATATCTCAAAATATTTATTTAGTTAATACTTTCTGAGTAGCCACCCATCAGATTGACGAGCGCCACCGTAATCACGAAAATTAAAAATGTTCCTGACATAATACATAAAATTTGATTTACGGCTGCAAAGATAGCGCCCATCTGTCCTATCAAAGCGGACAGATGGAAAAATTTTCAAAAAAGGGAGAAAAAAAACTATTCGAAGATGTGTCGGAAGCGGTCGGCCATCATGTCGTGCAGCCGTTGGGGCGACTCCACGCGGAGGTGGTCGCCGTAGAACGCCAGCTCCTGGATCAGCTCGTTGTTGATCATCACATCGAGCGTCACCCTGCACCCCTCGTCACCCAGACTCTCCAGCTGTTGCAGCGGATGGATGGGCAACGTGCGCAGGTAATGCTCCACCCAGGTGTCGCCCTTGAGCACGATATGCTCCACCTTGCCGTCGTTGGGATGCGTCACACCCACGATATCGTCGAAGAAATGATTGAAGTCCACATCGGTCTCCACGAAGGGCACATCGTCGTTCTTGGCAGCGGAGAGGAAGCGGTCGAGCGAGAAACAGGTGATGTACTCATGGTCCAGTATCGTGGCAAAGAGATACCACCGGCGACGGTACTGCTTCAGATGGTAGGGATAGATCACACGCTGCTTGATGTCCTGCCCGAAGCGCTGGTACTCGATGGTCATCACCTGCTTGTGGGCGATGGCGTTGAACATCGTCAGGAAGTACTTCGCATCGCCGGCCGTACTGTCCTCGAAGCTCGCCAGCGGATGACTGGTGGGCATCGCCTTCTGCTCGAAGCGGGCCGCCATCTGGTCCAGCCAGTCCATCTCCACCATCCCCCGGAGTCCCTGCAGCAGACTGCGCACCTCGTGCAGCTTCTCCACCTCCTCGGCCGTCAGTTCACGGTTGTAGATCGACTCGATGCCGTCGCGGTAGCGGTAGTAGCGCTTCTTGTGCCGGTCTTCGTGCACGATGCCGGTGACGCCATAGAGGTTATGGAACTTGCTGTTCATCTCGTTGATGTCCTGACTGAACGTGTTGCGCGACCTGATGAGCAGCATATCCCTCTGCGCCAGCTCCTTGTTCACGATCGCCATCAGTTCCTCACGCGTATATTCCTTACCCGTGCTGAAACAACGGTCCAGCACCATCTCCCTCATCGAGTAATCCTTCGTATTTGCCATAACCTCACTCTCACAAAGTCTTGATTTCGGCAGCGTCCGTAGTTGTTATTTTTACTTGCGAAATATAGTTAAAGGATTTTTCTGTCCCATAGTCTTGGGAGAAATTGCGATACTGGCCATACCTCAATGCCATTCAGCATCCTTGGCCTTTCTTCCATAGAAAGCATGATCAATTTTGCGTCCGGATGTTCTTCACCGAAGGCTTTCAGCCCCTTAGTATCACTCGACACCACATGCTCAGCAGATTTCACCTCTATGGCCACTTCTATATGATTTGTAAGGGCATCGCAGACCAAGATATCTACCTCGTATTTATTATCGAGCGTACGCCAATAACTCATAGTTTTATCCTCACCAAATGTGTAAGAAACAAAAGCCCTCAACTCCTGAACAACAAAATGTTCCAGTGCATGACCATAGATATCCGTACCAGGCTGGAGTATTTTGCGATGTAACAGATGGTTGGGTATGGCGACATCGAAATAATAGAACTTAGGCGATTGTATCAATTTTCGTTTAATCACCCTTGTATATGCAGGCAGATAGAAGCCCAACATCGTTTCTTCAAGGATGGCAAAATATTCCTTTACTGTTTTGGCTGACACGCCACAATCCTGAGCGATATTGCTATAGTTCACAATCTCTGTGTTACTTAATGCCGCCACCTGCAGAAAACGAGTAAAAGCATCCAGTTGGCGAACAATCGCCTCTTCCACTATTTCCTGCTGCAGATAGTCGCCAATGTATGATTGAATACGCTTGGTCGGATCTGGTACCAGATAATGGCGTGGCAACATGCCATTGTTTAATGCGCGATGAAGGTCAAAGTCGGGTATTTCAGCACTTACAAATGGGAATAGCGTAAACCTCAATGCCCTTCCACCTAAGAGGTTTGCACCACTACGGCGAAGTTTACGGGCACTTGAACCACTAAGAATAAATCTTAGTCCACGATTCTCTATCAGCCAATGTACCTCGTCGAGTAGCGCAGGCACTTTCTGTACCTCGTCGATAATCACCAACTCTCCCTCGTCAAGCATTTCACATTCCTCTCTCAGCAAAGCAGGACGGAGTTGAAAAGCCATCCGGACATCAGTTTTCAGCAGATCATATAGACGAGCTTTAGGGAAAAGAGCCTTTAACAAGGTACTTTTTCCTGTCTGACGACTGCCCCACAGGAACAGACTGTCGTCCTCTATTTCTCGCAGTTTCAGTATTCTCTCTAACATTATATTTCTATTTTGGGGGCAAATATAATATAAATATGTCAGTTATGCAAGAAAATTGCAGAAAATCTGAAGTACCACTTCGGAAATTCGCCGAAAATCCGAAATACAAGTATCGTTATTCATCCGTTTAATCCGCTCAATCCGTTGTTTTTGATTCGAGGTCCATGATGATGTCGACCACGGCGTCGATGTCGGCCTGGGTGATGGTGCCGTTGCCAGTCATGCTTTATTTCTTGTAATAGCTTTCCAGATGATCCATGCGGATGCCTGGCTTGTATTCCTCTGCTGCCTCTTCAGTAGCCTCTTTCTGATGAGTAAGGTAGTGCTGGTAGGCCTCGTCGATCTCCACGAGTTTCTTCTCATAGAGGTCGCGGCACATGTCGCGGCTCTCTTCCCTGGAGCGACGGAGTATTTTGCCGAGGTCATCATAGTCTTCAACAGACAATTTGCCGGACAGTCCGGGAAGCTCTGCCGTATAGAGGGCGCATTCCTTGTCTATCTCCGCGTTGCACTCCTCATAGAACACCTTGGCGGTGTCGTTGAGCAGATTCCGGCGATCCTTATCCACCTCAGGCATCGTGTAGAGCAGGTGACTATCGTGGTTGCCGTAGTCTTCCTTCACAATCTCCATCTTGAACTCTGGGTGTACGTCGAAAATGCCCTCGACGATGCGCTGGAGATGGTCTGGCAGGCTGGGGTAAATCTCGAACTGGTTGTCCTTGGGAATGGCGACTTTCGCCACGTCCTCAAGATTGTATTCTCTCTCTGCCAACACCGTCACAGGCATGAGTGCTCCAATCTCTGCCTTTACGCAGAGGTTGGCATAGCGGTAGCTTAATAGTGACAGATGGGCATTCAGTTTCTCTTTCAGCCCTTTAATGGCTGCTGTGATATAAATGTTCATATTGATGTTTACTCAAAATTCTAACCTCTCAATTCTAAATTCTCACTTCTCACCTCTAAATTACATGCCGTCCTGGATATTGGGCGACTTGAACGATGTCTTGGCCTGGATACCATCGATGGTGGCCTTCGGTGCCTTGACCTCACCAGAGACTTCAGTATCACCGGAGAGCTTCGTGTTGCCGTCGACCTCTGTGTTGCCCTTGATGGCGGTGTCGCCGGTCAACTCGTTCTTACTGCTGGTGAGTGATGCGTTGCCGCCTTCGAACTTCAAGACTGCCTGACTGTCGCCCTGCTGGGTCTCGAAGGTATTGTCGGCAGCGATAGCGACAGCCTCTGACATAGCCTGCAGCGACTTGCTCTTGACATCCTGCGACACGCCACCCACAGTCATGGTCTCCGACACGAGCAGCATCGTGCTGCCTTCGGCGAGGGCTGCGTCTGCACCGCTTTCCTTGTCAATATCCATCGACTTCACGGCAATCTCCTTGGCGTTGATGCTGACGCTGCCCGTGGCCTTGCCCTCGGTGTCGGTACTCTCGACGGTGACGGTGTTGGCGCGGAGCTTGATCAGACTTTCGGCGGTGAGCTGTTTCTCCTGTAGCTGACCGTCGGCCACCTCGTAATCAACGCTTTCGATGGTGATGTTCTTCGACTTCAGGGTGAAGTCGCCCTCGGCAGTATAGGTGGCAGCTGTCAGCTCGCTGTTGTCGTCGTAAGTGGCATCGGCTGTTCCGGCGGTGGCCACCTCGATGGTCTTTGCCTGGATGTTCACCTGTCCGTTCTCCTTCAGGCTGCCATCTTGATTGACAGCGGCAATGGCCACCTTGTTGGCTGTGATAGCGATGCCAGAGTCCTCGTTGTCGCGCAGGTTGCCCTCGCCGTCGGCGGAGGCGATGCCTATGCGTTCGCCAATGATGGAGAGGCGGCTGCCTGTGGACTGCTTAAGGTAGGCGTCACCTTTCTTAATCTTAGACTTGGCATTCTTCAGACTTTTCAGCAGACGGTTGGTCTCTGAGAGTATGGCGAGGACGTCGGAGTAGCTGCGAGCCTCCACGGCGAGTGCATCGGTAGCTGATTCCACCTCATAGTTGAGCTCCTCGACCTCTTCGTATTTCGCCCTGATGGAGTATTCCTTCTCGACGAGTTTCTCCTTCTTCTCCATCAACTCTTCCAGTTCGCTGATCAGCGAGTTGAACGATTCCTTATGGCTTGCCACCTGCTCGGTGAGTTGCGCTTTCCTGTCTTCCAGACCGCTGATCTGCTCGTCGAGCAGTTCTTCCTTGCTTTCTGACATCTGGCTGGCGCTGATCTCCAGCATCTTGTCGGCATGGATGCGTACACCGTCGATAGCTGCCGGCGGAGTGGTGAAGGCATCTTCTGCGTCGTCGCTCTGGATGACGATGCTACGTGCCTGGCTGACGACCTGCGACACGGGACCCAGCACATGCTCATTGCCGTCGCAGCCTGGGTCTTCGGCCGTCTGCCGGATGCAGGCGGCACGTGTCTCCACCCGTCCGCCATTGCCGGTGGCCAGCAGCTCTACCGCTGTACCACGCAGGACAATATTCGAGGCAGCGCCATTGTAGAGCACCCCGTCAGGATCTACATTGCCTAAGATGATTTCCGGTGCAGAGAGGATGATGCGGTTCATGTCGCGCACATAGTAAGTGCCTGTCACCTCCTTTTGCATCTGCCGGCGCATCTCTTGCATGTCGGCCTTACACTTCCTGATTTCCGTCAGGTCTTTCTCGACGCTGCTCGCAAAGGCAGACATCTTCTTTTCCCAATCTTTTAATATATAGTCCATCCTGTTTTTTTTCGATTACGTTTACCAATCATATTGAGAGCAGCAACTTCAGCAGCTGTTCGCGGTTGCCGAGGTTCGACTGTGTCTCTGACTCGACTTTCGCCCCGTTGAAGTGCAGCGTGGCTCCGTCGTTGTCGGAGAAGAGTATCTGGCCGTTTTGGTTCTCCCAGATCTTATTCTCATCAACAGCGGCCCAGGGTTTCTTCCACCTCTTCTTGATAGGCTCCCAGATGCCATCCATAACATAGATGCCCAGTTTGTTGGCTTTGGTGCCCACGCGGTCGAAGTGGGTGATATAGTTCTTCCAGTTGTAATCGGTCAGAGTCTTGCCTTGCTCGAAGGCCTTCCAGTGTTCCAGCTCATAGCCGATAGTCAGGAACTTACCCTCATTGTTGACAGTACTTCCCTCAACCTTTTTCAGATACACGGCTGCTGCCAGTCTCTTGAACTGCTGCCTCAGGGCAGCGTCTTTGAGAATGTTATCTTTCGAGCGCATGAATCTGGGTGACGGTGCCGTATCTCCGTATTCCTTTTTCCACTTGTTTACAATGATTCCGGCCAGATGGGCAATGGTCTCTTTGGCAGCATTCTGGAATGAATCATTTGCATCATAGTCGTCAAGCAGGAGAGGCAAATCGCGCACATGCTTATTGACGGAATGCACTCCTCTTGCAAAATTGAGTGCGTATTCCTTGAAGGCCGCATGCTTCGCTGGGACATCTTCATAATGATTACCGTCTGTAAACACGATATAAGTGACCATATTAGAAGTATAGTCGGCAGCAGAGATGATCTCTTCCCCCCATGGTTTTGCCCCCATTTGGTAGGCAATACTGAGAATATCAGGATCATTCTTATTACCAAATTCATCTCTCTTTAGGAAGAGTTTGCCTCGTTTCTGATACATGATATTATTATCATAGGCCACCTCCCAAAGCGAATCAAACTGGGTGAAGAAATCGTCAATATGATTGAGCAGATCCCTGACGCCCTCGATCAGTTGGATATAGAACAACTCCAGAGAGTTGATCCTGTCTCTTTGCGGGAATTTGTCATGGTCGATGGTGGCAGAGCCCTGTCCGGCCTCGAGTTTCAGATAGCGCTTCGACTTGATGAGCATGGTGCCCTCAACAGGCTTGAGGTACACCTCCAGCATGTGACGGAAGAGCGACAGGTCGGCAAACTGTGCAGGGCCTAAGATATTGTTCACGGCAGTCGGAGCAGCTGCCATGATGTTATGTCCGAGGAAAGTAAGAACCCAAAGCGCGCCTTTACCCAAAAATCTCAGTACGGACAAGGGGTACAGCCATATATACTTATAGGTCTTCCAGAACGGACTGCCTAATGTGAAGTCTGGCTTTCCAATGCCTGGGGGCACAATATTGGTTCCGGAGGTAATATTCAGATTGTTGAAGGCTTCGATATCCACGTTCTTACCTCGGATCTTGATGTCGCCGTTGGGCGCGTCGATGGTGATGCCGGTGAAAGCGCTGATATCGACGGTGCCGAGGGGCGACTTGACTTTGATGTAACGATCGTGGGTAGAGGCTTCTATCTCATAGATGCCGTAGCGGTCGCCGATATGGATACCACCTGCCAGGTCTCTGTCGTTCTTCAGCATCTTGAAGTCGGCACCGCCTAACATAGGCGCTACGATGGGCCCCCAGAACTGTGTGCCGGGATTCAGACCATAGATGAACTTGTCGCCCTTGTCGGGGTCGCTGAACGTGATGTGATGACCGTTGGGCGACATGATCGCCATGGTCACCTGTTTGCCGGTACCATATTGCATGGCTGGTGCACCTTTGCGTTCGAACCCTTCATAGGGGTCGAGCACGTTCTTTGAGAAGAGACTGCCCACCACGTAGGGGCGCTCCACGTTGTCGTTGTCGAAATTGATGAGCACCTCGTCGCCTTTCTGCGGTCTGAAATAGGTGCCGCCACCAGTGGTGGCCATCGGCGTGGTGACACGGATCCACGGGGTGGCCATGTCTTTAATCTCTTCTTCTATATACTTCTTGATCTGCTCTGCCTGGGCCTTTCCATAATTGATCTCACGCTCCACAGACTCCTTTCTTCCGCTGAGGGTTGCAATGTCGGCGGCGACACGGTCGCAGGCCTGTCGCTTCCTGGCGATGACGGTGTTGTCGGTTTCCAGATCCTGGTACGTCTCCGAGCCTTTCTTCTTGTCGTGCTCTTCTGCGGCGTCCTTCATCTCAACTATATCCTGGGTGAGCTCGTCAATCTGTTTCTTCTTTTCGGCAATTTGGGGATCCGTTTTCTCGATCTCCGCTGCCAGCGCATCCCGCTTGGTCTCCAGGTCAAAGATATGATTCTTTCCGTCTTCTGATTTTGCGTAGTTGGAATCTTTCTTCAGACGTTCAATCTCTGCATTCTTCTCGTGCCATTCGGCGTACATCTTATCACGGTCTTTCTGCAGATCCTCATAGCTTTTCTGGAGTTCTGAAAGGCGGGCGGTCTTCTTTTCCAGCATGACCATCCGCTCTTCATGGGAGGCGTTGACGTAGTCCTTCAGTTCTTTCATCCTGTCCTGCAGTCTGACTTTGAGAAGAGGCAGGCTCTCCTGATCTGCTTTCAACTTCTCTTTCTCCTTAATCGCCAATTCCAGCTTCTGTTCCACCTCGGCCAGCTGTGCCTTCTCGGCGCTGTTCAGCGACTGCCAGGGATAGGCCACGCGCACACGGCCCTGATACTTCGGGTCGTTGTTGTCGGTGACGAAGGCAGTCTGAGGACCGGTCTTGCGGACGATGGGTACCGGCTGTACGGGAGGGATGAATTTATCTTGGTCGTCGTCCTGATAAGCGGGGATGGCATAGATCTTCATCGACCGCCTGTCGAAGTAGAGGTCGGAGTTTGTGCGGTCATACTGACTGAAGTCGTGCGTCCAAGCCTGGTCTGACACTTGGGTGATCTGAATGATGACGTAGGTGTCCTCCAGCCCGGCGATGCTGATCTTCTGTCCTAACTTCACAGGGGTGACGTTCGTGCCCATGTCGATACAGACGATGCGGCGCTGCTGCTGCTCCTGATGACGACGGATGTCGTTATAGTATCTGATGGTCGTCCATCCCTCTTTATTCAGCGTAGAGTATTGCACGACCCGGTCTTCGGCATACCGATCGTCCATCTTCTTCTTGTAAGGCAGCAGATGCGCTTGCTCCTGTTGGGTGTTGACGGTGGTAGCCTGAGTGCCGCTAAAGATGTTGCAGAAGGTCTCGCCGACTCCGAAACCTACTGCCGACGCTATGAAGTCGGTGCCTTCGGTCAGGGCCTTCAGCGCGTTCAGGACTTTCTGGAGCGGATGGTCATAGAGCGACTCACGTATCTGCTTGTCGAACTTGTCCTTGTAAAGCGGGAAGATATACTCATCGTTGGCCAGCTCGGCATTGCTCGACGTATGTTCGGGGAAGGCATCCCCGGGATAGCCTGTCGACTTCTTCTTGATGACGGTGTGGTTCAGGTCGTCGATCTCCCCGTCGTCTTCCTTCATGCTGTCTCGGGTGTATGCCTCGACAGCCAGCGGAGCCTCCGTGATGTCCTGCACCGTCACTGTGTAGTAGTCGTTGATGGGTGTCGACGGTATGTTCTTCTGGCAGCCGGGCAGTCCTAATGTCAGCTCTCCGTCCTCAAAGAAGAGGAACTCACCGCACCGGTTGGCAGTACGTACGAGGAAGTCGTAGAACGACTCGTTGTACTGCACAAGGTATGGCTGGATAAACTCAGTGGGAATGCTGGTGGTTTGATCCTTGCCATCTTTTTTGATGGTGTTGGTATCCAGGAAGCTCAGGAACTGGAGATGATAGGGGTTGGACTTGATGAGGGGCACGCCGTCCGACGTCGTACCGAAGGTGAGGCTCTCGGGCTTCAGGATGCCAGAGCCGAGTTTCCTTGCCACGTAGGCCTTGCTGTACTTGTTGAGTGTCATCAGCTTGTCCATGCTGAAGATGTTCAACTTCACGAACATCTTCGTGCCGTTGGCGTCGCGTTTTAGCTGAGGGTCGAGCTCGTATACGTAACAGTTCTCAGCCACGGTGAACGTCTTGTTCGTTTCGCGAGACTGCTCAAGGGTGGAGCCGTCGTCCACCTTCAGCAACTCTACCTTCACTTGTCTTTGCCGCAACAGCCCGGCCACCTCTTTATATGGGGGTGACGTGGTCGTCTTCGTGCCTGTTGCGCTTTTCGTCTCCTGGGTGAAATCCAACTCGGCCTCGATGTGACAGGGCTGGTAGATCTTCTTGTTCACCTTGACACCATTGAGCGTCAGGTAGTATGACTCGCGGTTCTGGTCGGTCACCGTGATACGCTCTTCCTGCGTCAGCGTCAGCGTCGGCAGGTCTTTCGTGGGTTCTGTAATCTTATTGCCAAAAGTCAATATGAATACGAAATGGGCACTTCCCTGTGACATGTCGGTAATAATTAGATGAATTGGAACAGGGGCTTGAAGCCCGTTGAATCAAAGATATCCATCAGTTTCTGGTTGACGCCCTTCACATAAACACTGCAGCCATTGGCACCAGCCTGTTTCAGAAGGAGCAGAAACAGTCGCAGACCGCTGGAAGCGATGTATTCAAGCTTCGTGCAGTCGAGGATGATGTCGGTATCACTGAGCTCAAAAAGCGGTTCGAGCTGCTCTCCCACCTCTTGTGCCATGTAAGAGTCGAGAGTTCCTTCAAATGTAACAAGGGCCTTACCCTCAGTTGTTTCAATAGTTGTTTTCATTGTCGTCGTATTTTTAGTTTTATCTCTTAATTCTTAACTCTTAATTCTTAATTTTCCCCACGGCCAGCAATGTCAGGTCGTCGGCCTGGGGAGCATCTTTCACGAAGGCCGCCACCTCGTCTGTCATCCGTCTGACGTATGCGGCGGCATCTGCCAGATCATTGTCAACAGACTGCCGTAGTGTCTCTTTCACGCGCTCTATATCGAACATCTGCCCTTCGGCATTGGTGGCGTCAGTCAGTCCGTCGGTATAGAAGAAGAGCAGGTCTTCGGGCTGCAGTTGTCTTTCCTCTGCCAGGAAGGGCTTTCCTTCCATCACGCCTAAGGCAATGTTGGGTTTCACAGACAGCCTTTCCACGTCCCGCTCCCCTCTGTGCAATATAAACGGTGCCTCATGTCCGGCATTGCAGTATTGCAACAGACCCGTCTTCAGATCGAGTACACCTAAGAAGAAAGTACAGAACATCATAGTTTTGTTGTCGGCAGAGAAACAGTCGTTGATGATCTCTACAATCTGCTTCGGGGTGTCGGAGTGGGCTGCCACGCTGCGGAACAGGAAACGCACCACCGTCATAATCAGCGCGGCAGGCATGCCCTTGCCGCTCACGTCACCGATGCAGAAGAGCAGGCGTTCGTTGCGGATGATGAAGTCGAACAGATCGCCGCCCACCGTCTTGGCAGGGGTCAGCGAGCCGAAGATGTCTATGTCGGTCCGTTTGGGGAAGGGAGGGAATTTCTGGGGGATCATCGACATCTGGATCTTCTTCGCCAACTGCATTTCGTTCTCCATCGCAGCCTTCTTGGCCGTCGTTGCCTCCAGGTCGGCGATGTATTTCACCAACGACTGCTGCATGGTATCGAAAGAGTCGCGCAGCTGGGTTATCTCGTCCTGACGCTCAAATGTAGGCAGTAGCGTGTCGAAACGCCCTTGTGCCACCTCTTTGGCAGAGTCGTTCAGGTAGCGTAGCGGCCTGACGGCGTGCCTGATGCTGCGACGAAGGAAGAAGAAAATGATAATGCCTCCAATGGTCGTGAACACCAGGATGATGAAGCCTATGAAATAGCCGGTAAGAAACACAAAATGCAAATTTTGAGCCACAACCAGCGTCCAGTCTGAAGAACCGATACGTTTAGACGTGATATAGAATGAGTTGTCGTTCAACTCGATTTCCATAAAGTCTATTTTGTCTTCCTTCATGATGGTCTGGAGCGTTCCTTCGTCGAGTGACTCAGAACCGGCAATCTTGTTACCCTTACTGTCAATCAACTGAATGAAGAAGGTATTCAGAATCTTATCAAGCACCTCCTCCACTCTTTCTCTTCGCTTGATTTCTGTCTCTTCTTCCCTGGTGGCTTGCTCAAGCCAGCCGAGGTTGATGTCTATGCCATACACACCCACTTTCCGACCCTGACTGTCAAAGACGGGTTTTACGTACGAGCTGACTAACTTTTCCGCGCCATCCTTATCTATATAGGGATCTACCAGGCAGCCGTTCCCACGCTCCAAGCCGATTCCTTTCTGATACCATTCCTGATTCAGATAGTCGTGTTCTACCCCTCCTATCTGTCTCCGCTCAATGGTGGTGCTGTCTCTAAACAAAACATACGGTTCAAACCAACGGCCCTCGCTGGGGAAGTAGTCCGGTTCGAAGGCAACAGCACATCCCAGATAGTCAGGGTTCTGTCGCAGTTCGTGTTCCAATGCACTGAATATAGCCTCAGGGCTTTCCAGATGATTTTCAATCTCTGTTATGTTGTTAGATGAAGTTCTTTCCACAGCCCAGAGCAACCCCACAAGTTTGCTATCCACTCCGTCGATGAAGTTTTGTGCACGCATCTGGGCATTCGCCTTCGAGATTTCCAAGCAAGCAATGTACACCGCCCCAATGGTCATGGCATTGATAATCGCCACGATCAGGACAACACGCCAGGTGATGCGGTGAGACAATTTACTCTTTTTCATACCATATCAGAATACGAGTGCAAATTTAAACATTTTCTTCGAAAGCACCAAATATTCGGGGGAGTTTTTGTCTGACGCATGTACGCTACTACGCAACTACGCAGCTTCATTTGGTTTTTGGAATGGAGGGGTGGAAAGGGTGCTTCATTCCTTATTATTATATATATATTGTAATATATATATAATAATATATATAATATTGGTAGTTGCATCACTGCTTTGCGAAAATCGAAAAGAAGCTGTGTAGTTGTGTAGTCGCGTAGTTGTCTTGGTTATGAAATATGTTTACATATTAGTGAGTGCAGATTTTACTCCGGGAAAGGCGTTATGGAACTGGAAGTTTCCTGGCAGGAAAGTCGGAGTTTCATGGCAGGAAAGTCAGACTTTCCTTAGCCCTTCGTCAGAAAGCGGAAAAACGGCTGAAAATGGGCAAAATTGAGGCAAAATAGTGGTTTGTAATATTTTTACATTTTTAGCAAAAATAATTGAGAAAATATTTGGTAATGTCAAATAATTTTCGTACCTTTGTACTCGCAATCAGGGGATTTGAAAAGCGCGCGTTCAGACCACCCCTGGCCCCTCCTGACTCAGGAGGGGAAGAGAGCAAAGTTTATGTTTAATGATTTGAGAGAAAGGAACAAAAAACGATGGCAAGACAAGAAATTCCAATGGTGATCAACCTGCGTCAGAACAAGAACGACGACAGCACCGCTTTCGGAAAGTATTTCGCTGAAGTAGACCAGAAGGAGCCGCTGAACCTGAAGGGTTTCGCCAAGCACATGACGGCCCACGGCAAGATCGCCGACTACCAGATGTGCGTGCTCGTGCTCGGTCAGGTGGTCGACTGCATGAAGGAGCTGCTCACCCAGGGCCAGCCCGTGAAGCTCGACGGATTCGGCACGTTCAGCCCCTCGGTGGACGGTCAGAAGCTGGGCAAGAACAGCGTGGAGGACGCCGTAGCAGCCGGTGCCGACGCGATGATCAACGGCATCCACATCAACTTCGTGCCCGAGAACACGAAGGGTGAGAAGCTCACCAGCCGCGCCCTGAAGGAGGACTGCATCTTCACCTTCGGCTACGTCGTGGAGAGCGAGAAGCGCACCGTCGGAGGCAAGGAGAAGCGATTCCAGAAGAAGACGCCGATTGCGTACGTCCTCGCGCCTGAGGCCGACGCCGTAACTCCGCCCGCACAAGGAGGTAACGGATAATGAAAAAGCAGCGCATCATCGAGCTGGCGGTGAAGGTCATAGTAGCCGCGCTCACAGCATTCCTCACGGCGATCTCAACGACGAGTTGCCTCGGCAGAGGGCCGTTTTAAAGGTAAGGGCTTCTCCCCCTTAGTAAGGGGGAGCGAGAGGGGGTCTGAAGGAGCGCTTGTTCAGACCATCCCTGGCCCCTCCTGACTCAGGAGGGGAAACATATAGAGAGAGAGGCGGCCAATTGGTCGTCTCTCTCGTAATGTATTCAGCGTTATGCGGTTAGCCGCAGTGGAAGTACTTCATAACGAGCTTCTGAATCTCCTCGGGATAGCCCTCAATCTCACTGCGCAGGCGCTCATCGTCGAAGGCACGGAGTTGGGCGATGATGCCGTCGATCATGGCCGGCGAGAACACATGGTGCTCCTCGAACACCTTGCGCTGACGCTCGAGGCAGGCAGCAGAGGCGACGCAGGAGTCGGGCAGCTGTGCGAGTGTGGCCAGACGGTCGGCATTCTCGGCGGCGTGGATGTTCACGTTGACATAGGTCTGTGCAGCCAGCTCGAGGGCGTTGTCCATCTCGAAGCCGTGACGACAGGCGACGCAGAGGCCTGCCAGCAGCTGATAGAGGTCAGCACTGCCATCGGGCGAGCGCATCTCCACGGTCTGCTTGATGCTCGTGTCGTACTTCATCTCCTTCTCCAGCGGGTTGGCCTTGTGACTCATGTCCACGTCGGCAGCCCAGCCGAGGGGTACGCGCACGAGCACAGAGCGGTTGCGGTCGCCCCAGCACACATTCGTGGGTGCCTCCTGATGGGGCACGAGACGGAAGTAGCTGGTGGGGTTCTTGTTGCCGAAGGCGGTGATGGCGGGTGCGAGGTCCATCATGCCGGCAATCATGCGGCGGGCGCTCTCGGAGAGCTGGCCGTCGGCGAGCATCTGGTTGCGGCCGTCATTCATCATGCGCATGTGGATGTGGAGCCCGGAGCCGGCCTTGCCGGTGGTGATCTTGGGGGCGAAGGTGACGTCGTAGCCCAGCTGGTAGCCGAGGTTGCGGATGATCCACTTGGCTATCATGAGCTGGTCGGCGGCCTGCTCGACGGGCACGGGGAGAAACTCGATCTCGTTCTGCTCGTAGTTCTTGCCTTCGAGGCAGAAGTTGCCGACCTCGGAATGGCCGTACTTGATCTGGCCGCCTGCCTGGGCGATGTACTTC
>JAEEGG010011683.1_pt1 | contig 19081 bp, 13 predicted proteins | sample 9134161 | NCBI WGS metagenome assembly JAEEGG01 (sample SAMN16246543, study PRJNA631951) | gut metagenome | biome: gut microbiome; feature: rumen; material: CR-attached | host: Bos | place: Iran: Karaj | collected 2018-10 | reverse complement strand
TACAGAACCTGTATGAGAAGAAGTTCACCACCTATCCCCGTGTGGACACGCAGTATCTCAGCGACGACATCTATGCCAAGTGCCCGCAGACCCTGAACGGCCTCTATCAGACAAAATTCGCTGGCGTTGCACCCTACGCACCGTTCATCAAGCCCATTGGCGGCAAACCGCTGAAAAAGTCGAAGCGTGTGTTCGACACGTCGAAGGTCACCGACCATCATGCCATCATTCCCACTGGCGTCATACCGCAGGCGCTGACCGACGCTGAGCGCAAGGTGTTCGACCTTGTTGCACGCCGATTCATAGGCGTCTTCCTGCCCGACTGCAAGTTCTCCACCACTACCGTGCTGGGAGAGGTGAAAGCCTCCGCGTTCGAACCTGCGACGATGGCCTCTGCGTCGCCATCGGCAGCCGAGGGTGACACAGCAGCCCCTCCCCTCGGGGAAAAGGGAAAGGGCCCAGACAGCATTGAATTCAAGGTCACCGGCAAGGAAATTCTCGACCCGGGATGGCGGGTGGTTGTTGCCCCCTCTTCGCCAGCAGAGGCCGACACCAATGCCCAGGGTGACGAAGCCACCCAAAAGGCAGCAGAGGACGGTGTGCTCCCCACCTTCACCAAGGGCGAGAGCGGCCCGCACAAACCCACACTGACAGAGAAATGGACCACTCCGCCACCATATTATAATGAGGCATCGCTTCTACGTGCCATGGAAACAGCCGGCAAGTTTGTGGATGACGAAGAACTGCGCGCTGCCATGAAGGAGAACGGCATAGGGCGTCCATCATCGCGCGCCGGCATCATAGAGACGCTGTTCAAGCGTCACTACATACGCCGCGACCGCAAACGCCTTGTGGCCACGCCAACGGGCATTGAGCTAATAGACCTCATTCGCGAGGAGCTGCTGAAGAGTTGTGAGCTGACTGGCATCTGGGAAAAGAAGCTGCGCGACATTGAACACCAGAAGTACGACGCACAGCAGTTTATAAACGAACTGAAGCAGCAGGTGACGGAGATAGTGAATGAAGTGATGGCCGACAACAGCAACCGGCGTGTCACCATCCTCTCTGAAGCAGAACTGAAAAAAGTGAAGTCAAAGAAAAAAAGCCAACTCACCGTTGGCGCTCCCTGCCCCCTCTGCGGAAAGGGACACATTGTGAAGGGCAAGACTGCATACGGCTGTTCAGAATGGAAGAACGGCTGCACTTGGCGGCAGCCGTTCTAACTTGCCTTGTAAGGGCAACATAATGCAGTGGACTAACACCAGAGCCGTTATCCTATTTCTATCTGACGGCTCACCTTCACCTTCTGCTCCTCGTGCTTGGGCAGCTCTACAGTGAGCACGCCATGCTCCACACGAGCCTTGATCTGATCCTTCTCCACGTCATCGGGCAGGATAAGCGTCTGCTCGAACTTCGAGTAAGAGAATTCGCGGCGCAGATAGCGGGCACTCTTGTCCTCCTCCTTCTGCTCGTCCTTGCGCTCCATCTTGATAATCAGATTGCCCTCATCATTGATGTGCACATGGAAGTCTTCCTTCTTCATACCGGCAGCAGCCAGCTCCACTATGTAGGCCTTGTCGGTCTCTTTTACGTTGATGGCCGGAGCCGTGGCACTGGCCTTTGGCATGAACTCCGTGTTGAAAAGATCGTTGAACACTGAGGGAATCCAGCTGTTTGTTCTCATCATTGGCATCATAGTTTTGTCCTCCTAATTTGTTTTATGAGTTATACATTTTGTTTCGTTACCGAGCCTCCGTTTGAGCGGCGCTCACCAGTTAAAATGCAACAACAGTGCCAGAAACGAGAACGCTGACAAAGCGACACAAAGGCGTGACAGATTGTCATTCTGCGTTTTTTTTTGCACAAAAGGTTGGAAGTTACGTTTTTTTTTCATATCTTTGCCGTTGAAGAATCAAAAACCGAAGAATCATGGCAAATAAGAGAACACTGAAACATGCCATCAATGGCATTTGCGAAGAGCTTTTCGCCGAGTGCATCGCTGCATCACTCTATGGTCAGGAGAACCATCAGGACAATGCAGAGGCTTTGCTCTACACCATACTGAAGACCCAAAGAGACTTTGTGAGCCGTGTGTCGCACCCTGAGCCGGGCATGCCGGCCAAGACCTTCTACAAGGCGCTTCGCGAGAATTTTACCTCGCAAGTCAACGAGATTGTCGACCAGGTGAATAATCTATAATGGTGGAGCATTGACAGGCAATGTGGAAACGATTCTGCAAATGGCTATTGTATAAACGCATGGGGTGGACGGAAACCGTCACTGAGACATGCCCGGAGAAATGCATCATCTGTCTGGCCCCGCACACTAGCAACTGGGACTTTATCATTGGCGAGCTGTATAACTGCGCCAACAGTCTGAAGAGCAACTTCCTCATGAAGAAGGAGTGGTTCTTCTGGCCGTTGGGGCCCATCTTCAAGCGCATGGGCGGCATTCCCGTCTATCGACAGAAGCACACCAGCATGACCGACACGCTGGCACAGACGGTGAGGGAGGCCAAGCACTTCAGGGTGTGCATTACACCCGAAGGCACCCGAAAGCGCGTGGAGGAGTGGAAGAAAGGCTTCTACTTCATTGCACAGAAAGCCGACATTCCCATACTGCTCTATGGCGTGGACTACGAGAAGAAGCACATTGTATGCACAAAGACCATCATTCCATCGGGTGATGTCGATGCCGACATGCGAACCATCAAGCTCTATTTTAAGGATTTCAAAGGCCGCAAGCCTGAGAACTTTGCCACCGGGCTTGAAGAACAGGAAGAATGAAAGATGAAAAGACTACACTTCAATAATATAAAAAGACACTGGCAGGCGATGATGATGGCTTTGTCGGTCATCGCTTCTACATTTTCATTTATCCCCGCAGGAGCACAGACCAGCTGGGGAAAGACCACACACAAGGGTGAGCCGTGGGTGAAGAATGTGTCGCTGCCTTACTCTATAGATCATGGACTGCAGGGGCGCCACTTGTCACTGTGGGCCAGCCATGGACGCTACTACGACCAGGGCAAGGCACAGTGGAAATGGCAGCGACCCGCACTCTTCTGTACCACTGAGGACCTGTTTACGCAGACCATCGTGGTGCCTTATCTCATGCCTATGCTTGAGAATGCCGGCGCCGTGGTATTCTCTCCCCGTGAGCGCGACTGGCAGCGCCATGAGGTGATAGTAGACAACGACCCCACTAACTCTATCGCCGCATTCCACTATGAGGAGAGCTACTACCGCAACGCTTGGCAGCAGGCGCCGGGCAGAGGATTCAGCATGCATGGCGGTGCCTATCGCGACGGCGAGAACCCCTTTGAGGCGGGAACGGCCCGCATGGCCGAGACCACCAAGAGCAAGAACAAGGCCAGTGAGGTGAGCTATCAGCCCAACCTGCCTGAAGCCGGGCGCTATGCCGTGTATGTGAGCTACCAGACTGTGCCCTCCAGCATAGACGACGCACACTACACCGTATGGCACAAGGGCGTTCCCACTGAGTTTCGCGTCAACCAGCAGATGGGCGGTTCCACATGGGTGTACTTGGGGACCTTCGATTTTGATGCCGGTCTGTCGCCGGGCAACCGCGTGGTGGTGTCCAACCTCTCGTCGCAGCGCGGCATGGTGACCACCGACGCCGTGCGCTTCGGTGGCGGCATGGGTAACATTGCCCGGGGCGGCAGCGTGAGCGGCTATCCGCGCTGCTTGGAGGCTGCCCGCTACTATGCACAGTGGGCCGGCATGCCATACAACATCTATAGCTTCAGGCAGGGACAGAACGACTATGCCGACGACATCAACGTGCGCTCATACATGACCAACCTGCTCTGTGGCGGCTCGGTCTATGCCCCTGACTCTGCCGGGCTACACGTGCCTATAGAGCTGTCACTGGCAGTGCACAGCGACGCAGGGCATACCGAAAGTGGGCTGGGCGTCTACGGAACGTTATCCATCTGTACCACAGGCTACGGCCCCTCTACACTGGCCACCGGACTGAGCCGCGAAGCATCGAAAGAGCTGGCCACCGACCTGCTGAACAACACCACCGCCGACCTTACCTACCGCTTCGGAGAGTGGAAGCTGCGCAAGCTCTATGACCGCAACTATTCAGAGACACGACTGCCCATAGTGCCCAGCAGCATCTTGGAGACGCTGTCGCACCAGAACTTCGGCGACATGCGCTACGGACACGACCCTAACTTCCGCTTCTGGATGGCGCGTTCCATCTACAAGACGCTCTTGCGATTCATGGCCACCCATCACGGCGAGAAGTATGCCGTGACGCCACTCAGCCCCGACCACTTCCACTGTGAGTTCACCGACAGGAAGGGCGAGGTGCGTCTCAGCTGGCAGGGACTCATCGACGGTCAGGAGAAAAGCTCGGCCCCAACGGGCTACATACTATACATAGCCCAGGACAACGGCGGATTCGACAACGGCACCCCGCTGCGCGGCACATCGTGCACGGTGAAGCTGAAGCCCAATGTGCTCTACAGTTTCCAGGTGTGTGCCGTCAACGAGGGCGGCAGGAGTTTTCCCACCGAGGTGCTCTCGGCCTACTACAATCCGCAAGCCCGCCACAGGGTGATGGTGGTGAACGGTTTCCACCGTCTCTCGTCACCGGCGCTGAGCACGCAGGGACAGGGTTTCGACATAGACCGCGACCCCGGTGTGAGCTACGGGCGCACAGCAGGATTCTTAGGACGCCAGCGGGTGTTCGACCCTGCCTTCATTGGGCGTGAGGACTCCTCGGGCTTAGGCTTCTCCACCAGCGAACTCGCAGGAATGTTCATTGCCGGCAACGACTTCAACTATGTGCGCACACACGCCGAGGCCATAGCCGCTACAGGGCGCTTCAGCGTGGTCAGTGCATCGGCACAGGCAGTAGAGACAGGTCACCTGCCACTCAGTCCCTACAATGTTGTCGACCTGCTGTTGGGTCTTGAGCGCGACGACGGCCACAGCCTGGTGCACTACAAGTCGTTCCCCGCATCGTTGCAGGAACAATTGCGCCGATATGTGGCCGGTGGAGGCAACGTGCTCGCCAGCGGAGCATACATAGGCACCGACATGAAGGCACCTGCCGAGCAGCAGTTTCTGGCCGATGTGCTGAAGGTGTCGTCTCCTTGCAACTATAGGGAACCGAGCGGACTGGTAACGGGGCTAGGCATCAGCTTCAGCTTCCATCACCAGCTGAACGAGCAGCACTATGCCGCCACCAGCACCGATGTGCTCATGCCCGCCGCTAATGCCAGCTCACAGGCCTTTCCCGCCATGGTCTATGCCAATGGCACCAGTGCTGCCGTGGCTTACGGAGGCACCGACTATCACGCCTTCACCATGGGATTCCCCTTCGAGTGCATCACCGACAAGCAGTTGCGCTCATCCATCATGAACGGCATACTCAATTATTTAATACCAAACTAAAACTACAAAAACACCATGGCAAAGATTCAAGCTAACCCATCAGGAACAAGAACCATCGAAGTGACCGAACAACACTTGGATACATTAGAGAAATACCAACTGCTGCGCGACCTCGTAGACAGTCATGGATACGTTGACGAGGATGTGCTCGATAAACTGAAGCTGAACATACGCTCACTGTTAGAGTCAGAAGCCGGACGCGACAAGGCACTGCTCGACCTCTGTCTCGATGTGATATATAACCCCAACATGAAAGCCTTTGGCCTGCAGCAGCTGTTCCAGCACTTCATAGCGTGGAAGAACAGGGACGACGACCTGGGCATCACTGCCAGCGCCATACAAGGAACTCCCTTCAATTGATGCTAACCGATTTTCTGCCCACCACCAAGAAGGAACTGGAGCTGCGAGGATGGGACTATGTAGACGTCATCCTGTTTTCGGGCGATGCCTACGTCGACCACCCGTCGTTTGGAGCTGCCGTCATCGGGCGCACCCTCGAAGCCGCAGGCTACAGGGTGGCCATAGTGCCACAGCCCGACTGGCACGGCGACTACCGTGACTTCCGCAAGCTGGGCCGGCCGAGGCTGTTCTTCGGCATTTCACCAGGCTGCATGGACTCCATGGTGAACAAATATACGGCTGCCCGACGGCTGAGGTCGGAAGACGCTTATTCGCCCGACGGACGACACGACCTCAGGCCCGAATACCCCACCATCGTCTACTCACGCATACTGCGCCAGCTATTCCCCGACGTGCCCATCGTGCTCGGCGGCATAGAGGCATCGCTGCGGCGCCTCACACACTACGACTACTGGCAGGACCGGCTGCGCCCCTGCATTCTCTGCGATGCACCAGCCGACATCATTAGCTACGGCATGGGTGAGAAAACCATTGTAGAGCTGGCGCAACGACTTGCCGACGGTTGGAACATAAGCGACATCACCGACGTGCCGCAGACCGTATTCTTGAAGCCCGCCAACCAGATTCCCGGCGGAATAAGCCCCGACGACATTGTGCTGCACAGCCACGAGGAGTGTCTGGCCAACAAGCGCAGCCAGGCAGAGAACTACCGCCACATAGAGGAGCAGTCGAACATGATTCATGCCAAGCGGCTCATACAGCCGCTTAGCAGTACAGGGAGTGCAGTTGTTGTCAACCCGCCCTACCCACCAATGACCACCGCCGAGCTGGATGCCTCCTTCGACCTGCCCTATACCCGGCTGCCCCACCCCAAATACAAAGACAAGCGCATACCGGCTTACGACATGATTAAGCACTCGGTAAACATACACCGAGGCTGCTTTGGCGGCTGCGCTTTCTGCACCATCTCTGCCCATCAGGGCAAGTTCGTGGTGTGCCGGTCGAAAGAGAGCATACTGCGCGAGGTGAAACAGATCATACAGCAACCCGACTTCAAGGGCTATCTCAGCGACTTGGGCGGTCCGTCGGCCAATATGTATGGCATGCACGGACGCAACACAAAAGCCTGCCAAGCCTGCAAGCGGCCCAGCTGCATACATCCGCAGATATGCCCCAACCTGAACACGAGCCATGCAGCGCTGCTCGACATCTATCGCGCCGTCGACGCCCTGCCGGGAGTGAAGAAGAGCTTCATCGGAAGCGGTGTGCGCTATGACCTGCTGCTGCATCGCAGCAACGATGAAGCAGCCAACCGCTCTGCCCAGGAGTACACACGACAGCTCATCACCCACCACGTGAGTGGACGCCTGAAGGTGGCACCCGAGCACACCAGCGACACCGTGCTGCAGCTCATGCGCAAGCCGCCCTTTGCACTCTTTGAACAATTCAAGCGGCTCTTCGACCGCATATGCCGCGAGGAGGGGCTGCGCCAACAGATTATTCCCTACTTCATCAGCTCACACCCCGGCTGCCGGGAAGAGGACATGGCAGAGCTGGCCGTCATCACCAAGAGGCTTGATTTCCAGTTAGAGCAAGTGCAGGACTTCACCCCTACCCCCATGACCATTGCCACAGAAACATGGTATACCGGGCTCGACCCCTATACGCTGCAGCCAGTCTTCTCGGCTCGCACACCACAGCAGAAGCTGGCGCAGCGGCAGTACTTCTTCTGGTACAAGCCAGAAGAGCGCAGAAACATAGAACAGAGCCTGCGACGCATAGGTCGCACAGATCTCATAGCGCAGCTCATTCCCAAACCACCAACGCCACAACACCCCAAACGGCCCAACCACCAATACCCCCCATCACCAGATGACCATCATCGAACAGACCATCGTAGCGAAGAACCTGCAAAAAAGAAGCGAAGACGGAATAGTGACCACCGCTGACTTCGTGGCCGTCATCGACGGCTCCACCTCCAAGTCGCAGCGCCGCTGCCACCGTAGCATGTCTCTCGTGCAGCGCAGCAACGGCGAGACAGCCATGCTCACCATTGCCTCCTACATCAGGAAGATGCCAAAGAACAGCAGCTGCCACCAGTTCTGCTTAGGGGCCACACAGGCCATACGCCAACGCTACAAGAAGTCGCTGCTTGAGCATCTGGCCCAGCATCCTGAAGACCGCCTCACCGCGTCGTGCATAGTCTACAGCAGGCTGCGCCGCGAACTGTGGTTCATAGGCGACTGCCAGGCGCTGGTCATCGGCAACACCCAACCGCCCCACCCCACCTACTATGACAACCCAAAGCCCTACGAGCAGGAACTGGCTCAGATGCGAGCCGACATCATCAAGGCAAGCCCCCAGCCGTGGAGCCACTTCCTTGACGAAGACACCGCCCGGCAAGCCATCATACCCCGCATGCTCGAAACGATGCAGCAGCAAAACAAGACCTACAGTGTGATAGACGGATTCCCCGTCGACGAAAGCCATGTACGCGTCATCACGCTCGATTTTCAGCCCTGGCAACTGGTCCTGGCCACAGATGGCTACCCCTTCCTCTGCCCCACATTGAAAGAGAGCGAAGAACGTCTGGAGGAGCAGCGCCAGCAAGACCCGCTGAACATTGGTCCGCGCTTCATGGCAACCAAGGCTTTCGCACACGGCAACAACTCCTTCGATGACCGCGCCTACATACGCTTTGACATTTAAGCTGTAAGATTATCTGCAAAGAAGTGCTTACGAAACTTCCTCCCCTGCGGCACGAGAATGTCGGGGGAGGAATGTTAATCGCGCAGAGGCCACAGCTCAAGTCTACTGCTATATCATTGCCTAAAAAGAAAAATGCACTCTTTAGAATATTCGGAACAGATTGGTGGCAGTGCCTAAGAGAATGATGACGCTGACCAGCATCACTACTGCACCGATAACCTGGTTGATGATGCGTATGCCATTGTTGTCGAACTTGGCTCTTATCTTGTCGATGAGCCAGGTGAGTCCATACCACCACAGTAATGCACCTCCTGCTATGCTCAAAAAGCCTATGAGCATGTCGAAAGGATGTGACGGCGCAAAGGCGAACTGCGCAAAGAGGGCACCAAAGAGGAGGATGATGAGCGGATTGGAGAGTGTGACGAGGAATGCCGTCCAACCGTTGTACCACAGTGTGCCCTTCTGCTTGCCCGACGTGTGCATCTTCTTCAGCGGGTCGTTGCGATAGGTGTAGAATCCAAAGCCCAAGAGCATCAGACTGCCTATGACCTGCAGGTAGAAACGATAGGTGGGGTCATTGACGAAATCAGTGACAAGGCTCATGCCAAGGCCTGTGATGCCGGCATAGAGCAGGTCGCTGACGGCAGCTCCTACGCCAGTGACGAAACCATACCACCGGCCTTTGTTCAGTGTGCGCTGCACACAGAGTATGCCCACTGGACCCATAGGGGCAGAGGCGATGATGCCTATGAGCATTCCCTTGAATACAAAATCTAATATGTTGGGAACAACCGCAAACATGCTATCCATGCTACAACAATTTTATTTGTTAGAACTCGGTAAACGACAGAGGCATGAGGTGGCGTATGCCATCTACCACATAGACGCAGCGCTGCCCGTAGAGCAGGATGCGCAGTGAACGCTGGAAGCGTGTCTCCGTCTCGATGATGACCTGTCGGCATGTGCCACAGGGCGACACTGGCTCTACGGTGAGCTGGCCGCTGGTGTCGCGGGCGGCAATAGCCAGCATCACTGGGGCCATATCGGGATACTGAGCACCGGCAGCGAAGAGGGCACTGCGCTCTGCACACAGTCCGGCGGGAAAGGCGGCATTCTCCTGGTTGCAACCCCTGATAAGCGTATTGTCAGCGAGCAGCAGGGCTGCGCCGACACAGAAATGGGAATAGGGCGCATATGAACGGTTCGTGGCCTCAATGGCTTGCTCAACGAGCGCACGTTCCTGAAGGGTGAGTTCCTCCATCCCGTATTCGTAGATGGCAGGAGTGATGTCCAGTTTTTTCATAGCTTCAGTTTTAAGAATTGTCCGGTTATACTTTGGGGGCAGGCGGCCACCTTTTCGGGTGTGCCCGTGCATATGAGCGCACCTCCCTTGTCGCCACCCTCTGGCCCCAGGTCGATGACGTGGTCGGCATGGCGTACGACGTCGAGGTTGTGTTCAATAATGACAATGGTGTGTCCGCGCTCAATTAGTGCATTGAACGACTGCAACAGCCGCTTGATGTCATGGAAATGAAGGCCGGTGGTGGGCTCGTCGAAAATGAACATGGTGGGTTCCTGCCGCTCCAGTCCGATGAAATATGCCAGTTTCACACGTTGGTTCTCACCACCAGAGAGCGACGAGGAGTTCTGTCCCAGCTTGATGTAGCCCAGCCCCACGTCGGAAAGGGTTTTCAGACGTTTTACAATGACTCTGTTCTGTGTGTCTTCACTAAAAAAGTCTATCGCCTCGTCGATGGTCATGTTGAGCACATCGTCTATGTTCTTGCCCTTGTAGCGCACGTCGAGTATATCGCGCTTGAACCGATGACCGTGGCAGGCCTCGCACTCTAACACAAGATCGGCCATGAACTGCATCTCGACGGTAATGGTGCCTGCACCCTTGCATTCGTCGCAGCGTCCGCCATCGGTGTTGAAGGAGAAGTATTGTGATGTGAACCCCATCTGCTGTGCCAGCGGCTGCTGGGCGAAGAGGTCGCGTATGGCGTCATAGGCCTTGACATAGGTGGCGGGGTTCGAACGGCTGCTCTTTCCTATGGGGTTTTGGTCCACGAACTCAATGTGCTGAATGGCATCTATGTCGCCGCCAAGACCGCTGTATTCGCCTGGTGCTTCGCACACATCGCCAAGGTGCCGTTTCAAGGCAGGGAAGAGTATGCCCTTGACAAGGCTCGACTTGCCCGAGCCGGAAACACCCGTCACAACCGTCATCACATTCAGGGGAAACTGTACGTTGATGCCCCTCAGGTTGTTCATGCGTGCTCCCTTCACTTCAATAGCCCTGTTCCATGAGCGTCGGCTCTGTGGGGTGGGCAGTGTGTCCAGGCCGGCAAGGAAGCGGAGGGTGTGAGAAGTTCCTCCCACGGCCTCCTTGGGGGCATCGCCGGCCTTGCTGCCGTTTGTGTCAGCTTCGGTGGCGGGCGGGGGTATGGGCCCCTCATACACTATCTCTCCTCCCAGCCTTCCGGCATCGGGACCAACGTCTATGAGCCAGTCGGCGGCACGTATCATCTCTTCGTCGTGCTCCACCACCACCACAGTGTTGCCAATGGCCTGAAGCTCCTTGAGTACCTTGATGAGGCGCGCCGTGTCACGGCAATGCAGGCCTATGCTGGGCTCGTCGAGTATGTAGAGCGACCCCACCAGGCTGCTCCCTAGCGAAGTACACAGGTTGATGCGCTGGCTCTCGCCGCCAGAGAGGGAGTTGGATGTACGATTGAGCGTAAGGTAGCCCAATCCCACGTCTATGAGGAAGCGCAGGCGGCTTTTTATCTCTGTGAGCAGACGGCGGGCCACCTCGGCATCGTGGTCGCTGAGCTGCAGCTGGCCAAACCATTCTGCCAGCCGCGCCACGGGCATCTGCACCAAGTCGGTAATGCTGCGCCCGCCTATCTTCACATATTCGGCATCGGGCTTCAGGCGAGTGCCGTGACAGCTGGGGCAGGTGGTCTTGCCACGGTAGCGGCTAAGCATCACCCTGTACTGAATCTTATACTGGTTCTCCTTCACCATTTGGAAGAAGCTGTCGATGCAGGGTTTCTCCCTGGAGCGGCGGTCGCTGGGCAAGCCGTGCCACAGCCAGTCGCGCTGCTGCTGCGTGAGATTATAGTAGGGCTCAAATACGGGGAAATCGTCGTTGGAGGCATGCTGTATGAACCAGTTCTTCCATTCGCCCATCTTCTCGCCGTGCCAAGGCACTACACAGCCGTCGTAGACCGATAGCGAGGTGTTGGGGATGACCAAGTGCTCGTCGATGCCAATTATCTGCCCGAAGCCCTGGCACTCCGGGCATGCTCCTACCGGCGAATTAAATGAGAAGGTCTGGTCGGTAGGCTCCTCAAAGCTCATTCCGTCGGCCTCGAAACGGGTGCTGAAGTCATAGCAGAGGCCCGAGGGTAGAATCATCAGCCGCAACTGCCCCCTGCCTTCATAGAAAGCCGTCTCAGCAGAGTCAACCAGACGGGCTATGACCTCTTTTTCGGCCGACGCCGACATGCGGTCTATGACGAGGAAGAGTGTGCACTCGGCTTCGGTAAGCGTAGAGCTGAGATGGTCATTCAGCCAATCGTCAATGCGCATAATCGTCACTCCTTCGGGAGCATTTCCCTTCGATGGTGGCAGCGCCTGAGGGGTGTATATCCTGCTGTATCCCTGCAGCAAGCATGCCTTCAGCTGCTGTTCCACACTACGCCCTTCAGGCACAATCAATGGCGCCAGCACCACAAATCTGGTGCCGGGCGAAAACTCAAGCATCTTCTGCACCACGTCCTCAGTGCTGTGCTTCTTTACCTCCTGGCCTGACACGGGTGAATAGGTGTGGCCTATGCGGGCAAAGAGCAGGCGCAGGTATTCGTATATCTCGGTAGAGGTGCCCACGGTGCTTCGCGGATTGCGGGCTATCACCTTCTGCTCAATGGCTATGGCAGGCGGTATGCCGCGAATAAAGTCGCATTCGGGCTTGCGCATGCGCCCCAAGAACTGGCGCGCATAGCTGCTGAGGCTTTCCACATAGCGACGCTGGCCCTCAGCATAGAGCGTGTCGAAAGCCAGCGACGACTTTCCGCTGCCGCTGACTCCCGTGATGGTGATGAACTTTCCCTGAGGCAGACTGACGTCAATGTTCTTCAGGTTGTTCACGCGCGCACCTTTTACCTCTATATATTCTTGGGCCAATGTCTTGTTGTGCCTGATTATACGATGCAAAGATAGTGAAAAGTTGGGAGTTTCGTGTCAGGAGTGAGAAGTTATGTGGCCTGCATTAACATTTTTTTGTTCTTTTCTGCTAAAAAAACACACATACCTTACTCTAAACTCCAAACTATTCATTACCTTTGCAATTCAGTTTATAGCTTATGGGAAGAAAAAAGAAACCGCTGCCCCTGTTAGAGGGGGTGACAATTGAGGCCGTGGCAGCCGAGGGGAAATGCCTGTTCCACTGGAACGACATGGTGGTGTTTGTGCCCTGGTGCGTGCCCGGCGATGTATGCGACGTGCAGATAAGGCGCAAGAAGCACTCCTTTGCCGAGGGCGAGGTGGTGCGCTTCGTGTCGTACAGCAGTAAGCGGGCAGAGCCGTTCTGCCAGCACTTCGGCGTGTGTGGCGGCTGTAAGTGGCAAAACCTGCCTTACGACGAACAGCTGCGTTTCAAGCAGCAGCAGGTGTACGACCAGCTGACGCGCATAGGCAAAGTAGAGCTGCCCACGTTCAGGCCCATCATGGGAAGCACCAAGACACAAGAGTATCGCAACAAGCTCGACTTCGGCTGTGCCAACAAACGGTGGCTCACAAGCAGTGAACTGCAAACGCTCGACGCAGATTCGAAAAACACACCTGCCATAGGCTTTCACATCACTGGCGCATTCGACAAGATACTGCCTATAGAAAAGTGCTGGCTTATGGACAACCTCCACAACCAGATACGCAATGAGATACTTCACTATGCAGTGGCCCACGGACTGTCGTTCTTCGACCTCAGGGCGCAGCAGGGCCTCTTGCGCGATGTCATCATACGCAACTCACACTCAGGCGAATGGATGGTTATTGTGCAAGTACATATCAACCGCTTGGAGGGGCAGGAAACAATTGACAAAGAATGGTCAGAGGTTCATGGCCTCCTGCAGCATATAGCCGACAAGTTTCCGCAGATCAGCTCCTTGCTCTACTTAGACAACCAGAAGTGCAATGACACCATAGGTGATCAGGACATACTCGTGTACAAAGGTAAGGACCATATCTTCGAACTGATGGAGGACTTGCGCTTCAAGGTGGGGCCCAAGTCGTTCTATCAGACCAACACCGACCAGGCCTACCATCTCTATAGCGTGGTGAGAGATTTCCTTAGTCTGGATAGCAGGCAGGAAACCCCGCAGCCACTCATCTACGACCTCTACACCGGCACGGGCACCATAGCCAACTTCGTGGCGCGGCAGGCACGCCAGGTCATAGGCATAGAGTATGTGCCAGAGGCCATAGAAGACGCCAAGGTGAACAGCGAGCTGAACGGCATAAAAAACACCCTGTTCTATGCAGGCGACATGAAGGACCTGCTTACCGACGCATTCATTGACGAGCATGGACGCCCCGACATCATCATCACCGACCCGCCGCGGGCAGGCATGCACCCCGACGTGGTGAAGACCATTCTCAGGGCAGCCCCGCAGCGCATAGTCTATGTGAGTTGCAATCCTGCCACACAGGCACGCGACCTGCACGACCTGGACTGCGACTACAAGGTGGTGGCTGTGCAGCCCGTCGACATGTTCCCACACACGCCACATGTAGAGAACGTGGTGCTGCTCATACGCAGACAGCTTATGTAATCATCAGCAGTAGTCACCTTCCCGGAGCTGATGGCAGAGAGCTATTCCAGATAGTAAGGACCGTCGTACTCATCGTCATCAAAATCCCTTGTTTGGCTCGCTGTTGCCAAAGCAAGGTTTTTGTTTATCTCCTTGAGAAATCCTATTGCTTTCTGGTTCCTGACCCCGAAGAGCGTTTCCAGTGGCGGCATCCTCCTCACCAACGCCGACAGAGGCTCCTCATCGAGAGGATTGTCCTGTATAACAATGTTCTTCTTCGGCAGTCGTATACTGCGAAGTGCCACCTTTCTATGCCAAACCGTCACCTTGATGTTCTCAAAGTCACTCCAGTAGGCCATGCTCTTCCCCATCCATTCATCCTCTTTTATACTCTCGCTGGCATGAGTTCTGTACATCGTGATAAGATGAACCGTCTCACCCAGTTTCTTCGCCCATTCCATTCCACCGACAGAATAAAGCTTGTCGTAGATTTTGCCGATGATCTCCAGCGACCCGTCAGTCTTGAAATAATTAGTTGGCAAACCGCCGATTCTGGTCTGACAGAGCAGCGTCAGCAGATAAATCATCTTGGCGCCCTTATGCGGGAAAAACAGATTGTGCTGCTCGCCCTTGTCGGTGACGATGGTGATGGCATATCTCCCCTCAGCCTCACTTGGTTTCTTGTCTTGTGGCGATATCACAATCTTGAACGTCGGCTTCGTTATATGATGCTCGTCTTCAGTCTCTTCCTCGCTTTGATAGTGTATAAAGTCATCAAGAATCAACAGCGAATCCTCCTCACTGGCATAGTCAAGCGTCTCCTTCATCATCTGGTTGATGGTGCTGAGCTGTTCTTCGTTCAGTTCCCTATAGAATCTGTATATAAATTGCTCCGCCCGCCTGACATCCTTAGTTGTGGGCATATGGGTGTACATGTACGACATGTCGACCACCTTTTGAAGGTCGCCCTGAAACACATCGCCTAAGAAGTCGACAAAAGCACTATTCCCATACTGGAAATAACGCCTGATAATATTCGTCTTACTAATATATTGTTCGTTTCTCAGCTTTCTGGTCACCTCATGTACAGCCATTTCCACGGCGTCCCAGTCATCGCCGTCAGGCAGCACCTCCGTCAGATAGCGGTAGTCACCGACCTTTCTTGGCATCACCCTTGCCACAATGTCCGAGTTCATCACCATCATGTACAGCTGCAGGTCCATCGTTTCCGGCAGGTGCGCCTGGACATGTGAACGCGGATCATCGTCAATAAACACAAAGTGAAACGACCGCTGCCTATTAGCTAGTAATCTCAGACGGTGCTCACAGCCCTTGGTCTTCTTGTTCAAGAACACAAACACCTGAAAAGGATTCAGGTTCAATGCCCTTTTCTCGTTAACACATTCAATAATAGTCATAAGCAGTCACATTTAACTCAAGTTTCGTAAATTCTGCACAGAACATTCCATGCCATGGCGATTGCTTTTCTCATATCGCACATTCAACATGCAAATATACTACAAATTCTTCAATTCCCCAAGCCTGCTGCACAAAAAGTATGCAGTTATATGCAGCATGGCACATCCATTGCATAAAAGGAGCTGTTCCAACTCGCCTGCAGGGCCAGAGAAGAGGCCCATACAGGGATGGAGGCAACGGCAGGCGAACTACAAAATCATTATCTAACTTTCCCCCTCAAATCCTTGGCGGTTTGAAAGAAAATGTTTATCTTTGTCAGCAAAAATCTGAAACCTATGGCTACAACTGAGAAGACACCACTTTGGCTGGAACTGAAAAAAGACTATATCGACGACAACTTCAGTAAACTGCAAGTCTATCTGCGCAATTGTGACGAGCAAGGCGCGAGAGACTCCTTCTACACCACCACCATCGAGCTTTTCCGCGAACGCATCAGCGACCTTTTGAGAGACATCTCAGAACGCCCGATATATGCTGATGAACAGGAGCGCCAACAACTCACGGCAAATGTGAGCATGCTCGCCACCTACCTGCTGGCCGACGGCCGTCACTCCCTTGCCCTTCCTGCCTACGTGGCCTTTATGAACGGGCTGCGCCAGATGAATCCCAGCCTCTCCGACCTCATTGTGAAAACCCTGATGCAGCGCATCCGCCATGAGAAAGTCACCAATTTAGGATTCTCCTGGAAAGACCTCGAGAAGATGGGAACAGAACTCTTCGCCCACAACGTTTGCAGGCAGGCCAAGTTTGACCATCCACTCTCCAAGCCACAGATGTTCACCAGGTACGGCACTGCCCTGCTCACCCAAGACGGGCTGATGCTCACCCACGAAAACAAAGCCGACTCGAAGAAGCTACTGAAAGACGGCAGCAACTCCATCGATACGGGCATTGGCATCACCCTTAGGACATTGTCTAGTCAGAAACTGAAACAGAGCCTGGCCAACAGCGTCAAGGATATGGACGAATTCACCAAGGACTTCATCCTCTATCAGGCCAAGATTCAGAACAAGCCAGCAGTCCCCAAGCTGAAGTCGTATGATGCGGGCGACGAGGTCATAGTTAAGGTGGTTAGCATCGACCACGACGTACATGTTGAGACCGTTGACCCCAGCTACCAGAAGATTACCGGAACCATCAAGTATGAGCGCCCAAGCCTGGTCTATTATTACACCAATGAGCTCTACAAGTTCTTCCATGCAGGCGACCACCTGACCGCCACCGTCAAGGACCCCCACGAGGGCGTGTTCAGCATCGAAGGCCAGCTTACCCAGTTCTTTGCCGAATATGCCGAAGATTGCGCCGAATACGATGGTGACACCATGCCAGCCAAGCTCATCGATGACAAAACCGCTTACACCGTCTGGCTCACCAGCATAGGAGTTGCCGTTCAGGTTGAGGGGGTGTCGCCTTATCGTCGCGGTGACTATGCCCTCATCACAGTCAATGAGTTTTGTAAAGGCAAACGCTTAGGTCTGATAAAAGGTTACATAGCTGGTTCTACTAAAGAGACTTTCAGCGAATCCTCAGCCCGCCACGACTGTATCCGAGTCTTTGCTGAATATACCGAGGCCCCCGTCTATCAGCGCCCCGAGGAAGACACAGCCGAACTCAGTCCCGTACTGCTGCGCCTGCTGTTGCGCCTGCTGTTCGACTACCAGAAGTTGCTGCTCAAGCCCTCCGAACGCTTCCGCTATCTGGCCAATGCCAACGTCATGGCCGAGATGGTGGGCGACGACCTCTCAGCCTCCTACATCAGTTTTGTCCGCACCTATCTGCGCGCCCTCATCCAGTTTGTCAACGGCGAAGACATCAACGCCATCCATCTCGAACCAGATGAGGAGTACAGCGAGGCCAAGTCCACCCTCCTCCGCCTCGCCGTCATCGACCTGCTGAAGGAATATGGTCGTAAGGACAACTCAGAGAAACTGGCCCAGACCATCAGCGACTTCGAGAAGCGGCTCCCGCAGTTGGCCCGTCTGGCACGACTCATCCAGACCGCCAACTCCATGCTCGACATCCTCTCCGGCTCAGCCCGCAACGTCATACACCGCGAAATCATCCGCACCCTCTCGCTCGAGACAGAGACCGATACCGACCTTGAAGCCGACCGCGGCACCTATCTCGGTATTGAGAGCGGCACCCAGGAGTTCAAGACCTCCATGGTCTATCCACCCGACAACCACATGAAGCCCGACGAGTTTGCCCAGAATGCCAACATCATGAAGGCCGTCTGCGCCTTCCTCAACACCACCACCGGCGGCACCCTCTATCTCGGTGTCAACGATCAGGGCTACGTGGTAGGCATCGACAACGACATGAAGTATCTCAAAGTTCAGACCATTGATGCATATATGCGCTATGTGCAGGATACAGTCAAGAAACATTTTGGCATAGATGCCCTACCCTATCTCCATACCGAGCCACTCTACGACGATAAGGTAGTAGCCATGCATATCGCCCCCCATCCCTATCGGGTGGTCGAGCTTAACGGCACAGCCTATCTCCGCTTCAATGCCGAGTCGCGCATCATGCCAGAACAACTCCGCCTGCAGATGCTCGCCCGCAAGGTGTTCACCAACAAGAATCGTGCGGCAGCCATCTCCCTCCTGCAGCAGGCCTATTCCCAGAAGCGCTGCGCCATCCTCCACGGTTACGCCTCTAACAACAGCGGTGGTGTAGAAGACCGTCTGATAGAGCCCTACGATGTGAGGCCTGAAGACAACCTCGTGGTAGCCTACGACATTGACAGGAAAGGCACACGCGTCTTCAATTTCAACCGCATCGGCTATGTAGAGATCCTTCCTGACAAGTCCTGGACCAACGCCGAGCGTCACAAGGCCGTCTTCGTCGATGTGTTCCATATGTCCGACGATAATGTGAAGATACACATCTCCCTCCAGCTCGACCTCATGGCCAAGAACCTCCTCGTTGAAGAGTTCCCCCGCGCCAAGGACTACCTCAAGGGCCACAAGGGCGACGAGAACATCTGGTACTTCGACACCGACGTCTGCCGTCTCGAGGGCATCGGCCGTTTCTACGTCGGCCTAGCCAATCATATCACCATCCTCGATGGCGAGCCCCTCAAGCAGTATGCTGCCGAGTATGCCAAGAAGTATCTGTCGTTTTGAAAGATTTTCATTTATACGTATAGAAAGCCGCCGTTCTTTCTAGGAACTCACTATCTTTACACCGTGAAATTCAACTAAAACATTCAGAACTATGAGACAAACCTTACGAGACCGTAACCAGCACGTCATTGGTTACATTGATGTAGAGTTCAGCGGG
>JAEEGG010011680.1_pt1 | contig 19083 bp, 15 predicted proteins | sample 9134161 | NCBI WGS metagenome assembly JAEEGG01 (sample SAMN16246543, study PRJNA631951) | gut metagenome | biome: gut microbiome; feature: rumen; material: CR-attached | host: Bos | place: Iran: Karaj | collected 2018-10 | reverse complement strand
AGATTCCTTCTCAATGCGTTCAGGGAGATGGGTATCGAGTGCTTCGAACCCTTCGGTGCTTTCTATGTATTCCCCTGCATCAAGGAATTCGGCATGACCAGTGAGGAATTTGCCGAAAGATTCCTGAGGGAGGAAAAGGTTGCCGCGGTTCCCGGAACCGCATTCGGCGACAGCGGTGAAGGATACCTGAGAATATCCTATGCATATTCACTCGAAAGACTCGAAGAGGCAATGAAGAGATTTGCCCGCTTCGCAGAAAAGCTCCGCAGCGAAAAGAAAGCGTAAGAATGCCTTATTCCGATCAGAAAAACGCCACGATGAACATCGTGCGCAAGCATAATATCAGAGCGCAGAAAAAATACGGACAGAATTTCCTTACGGATGAAGGGGTTCTGGACGGGATCGTCGAAGCTGCGGGAGTGTGCGGTGAGGACCATGTCGTGGAGATAGGTCCCGGACTCGGAAGCCTTACGAAAAAGCTTGCCGAAGCAGCTTCACACGTAACGGCGATCGAGATCGATAAGCAGATGATCCCCGTGCTCGAGGAAGAGCTGGCTTCTTTTGACAATGTAAATGTCATCTGCGCGGATGTTCTGAAGACGGATCTTAATGCGATCGCAGACACCTATCCCGGAGAGACCGTCAAGGTCGTCGCAAATCTCCCCTATTACATCACAACCCCGATAGTAACGGGACTTTTGGAGAGCGGGATACATTTTAAGAGCATAACCGTAATGGTCCAGACCGAGGTTGCCGAGAGGATGCAGACAGGCCCCGGCTCCAAGGATTACGGCGCACTGTCCCTTGCGGTACAGTATTATTCAAAACCCGAGATAGTCCTCGATGTTCCGCCCGAGAGTTTTTTCCCGATGCCCGGAGTCGGAAGCAGCGTCATAAGGCTCGATCTGTACGATAAGCCTCCCGTAGAGGTAAAGGATCCCGCGAAGATGTTCGGCATCATCAAGGCATCCTTCATGCAGAGAAGAACGACCCTGTCCAACGCACTTCAGAACAACCCCGATACGAAGATTCCCCGGGAAAAGACGGAAAAGCTCCTCACGGAGATGGGACTCGATCTGAAGATCAGGGGAGAAGCCCTAACGCTCGGGCAGTTCGCCGCATTCACCGATCTTCTGTGAGATCCCGGTAATATCTGAAACAATAAACGCTGTCCCTATATATGGGGGCAGCGTTTTGTTTATCCACAAGGCCGGCAACATTTAGTGTGGTTTTTCACAAAAATCACAAAATATAGTCGGGTATTATAGACATCCTAACACTAGTTATGGTACAATTTCAAAGATTGGATCAGTATATATTGTGGTTTTTTTCTCTTATTTAGGGGTGAAATTGTGGATAAGTTCGAATATAAGGTAAAACTGCAGAAGATCAACGAACTCATCGATGAAAAAGAATACTTCGATGCCGTAGCAATAGCCGATACGATCGACTGGGAAAGAAAGCCCGTGGAAACACTGGTACGTATCGGAGACCTTTACAGAAAGGTCATGAGATATGACGATGCGATCGAGCTTTACAGGATCGCATACCGCAAGGCTCCCGAAAACAAGAATATCTGCTATTATCTCTGCAAGCTTTACATCAAGAAAGAATATATAGTTCAGGCTGTTTATGCATATAACGAGTTCGAAAGGATCGCACGCGAGAACGATCCCAGGGTCTACAAGCTCAAGTATATGCGCGATCAGATGCTCCATGTCGAGATAGAGCAGAAGATCGAGACCCTCGAAACACTGAAGAGTATCGAATATACCGAAAAGTGGGCATACACCCTTGCTTATCAGTACTATCTTGCCGGACGAGAGAGCGATTGCATCCATGAATGCGACCAGCTGATCGCAGCATTCGGCGACGGCAAGTATGTGTATGCTTCAATGCTTCTTAAGAAGAAATACACCGAGCTTACTCCCGAACAGCAGAAGATCTTCGATAACTGGAAGGAAGCCAAGGACGAAGAGCCCGCTGCCGATCAGAATACATCGCAGATCACTGCCGAGACCGAGGTCAGGGAAGATACCCGCAGGATAGAGGTTCAAGACGAGGGAGCTACCAGGGAGATCACCGCAGAGGAGATCTCTGCCATCAATAAGGCGACCGCTCCCGGGGATACCATCGTCTACGATCCCGCACAGGTCCAGGCTGCTCTCGAGACACACAATCTTTCCGATGAGACCAGGATCTTCAGGGGAATCGATATTCCCGCCGAGCCCGAGATCCGCGTCAAGACCGTTGATGTCGGCAAGTACAACACCATCGATCTTCAGAAGGCACTTGCTTCCGCAGTCAGGGAAGTTGTCGGCGAGCCCGCACAGAGCTCGGACGTTACCAGGACCCTCATGGCTCCCATGATCGATCCCGATACCGGAAGCCTCGACAATCCCGAGTATTCCGAGGCCAAGGAAAAGGAATACGATTACGATACCGGCGACATCTCTCCCGATGAAGCTCCCGAGACCATCTTTACCGAGACGGCAGAAGTAGCCGAGATCCCCGAGGAGAAGGATTATCCCACCCTCGATTCCGTGGAGGATGCCGAGATCGCAGAGCCCGAGGAAGACCGCGTCGTTAAGGACGAAGGCAATATCAAGTCCTATTATCCCAAGGATATGTCAAGGTATAACAACCTTACCGAGACCCAGTCCGTCCGTATCCAGGATGCACTTACCGACCAGCCTCCCGAGTCCATCGCCTCCGCTCTTTCGCAGGAGACCGACGGACAGATCCGTCTTGTACTTCCCGATGACCAGGAGATCACCAGACAGATCACCGGTCAGATGAATATCGCGGAAGTTCTCGAAGAGTGGGAAAAAAGACAGGCCGAGCTTGAAAAGAGCTTTCAGGAAGAATTCCACGAGCAGGTCAAGGTACAGACCGGAGAGCTTTTCGATCATTTCGAGACAGAGATCCTCAATTCACTTCTCGAGGTTCTTGAAAGAGAATCCGAGGAAGAAGCCGAAGCAAGCGAGACCATTTATGAAGGCCGCGTTTCGGAGATGGACGAACTTCCCGATGAGGCAAAGCTTGAGACCGGACTCATTCCCGTTACGACCATTGCGGAGCTTACCGAAAAGGATGCAGACGAAGAAGCCGCAAAGCAGCGCATCCGCGATAACCAGGAAAGGATCCGCCTTGTCGGCGATGACGATTCGGTAAGAGATCTGACCAAAGAAGAAAAAGAACTCTTCGGTCCCTATATACAGAGCAGGGCTGCAAAGCGTCAGCTTGCGGTTCTTCTCGATTCACTCAGCATGGCTTCCTATACCGGAAACGCGATCCTTGCAGGTGACGACGGAATAGACGTCGAAAACCTTGCGATCAGGATCCTCAAGGAAGTCAGGAACAGTGACCACAATCTTTCCGGAAAAGTCGCAAGGATCAAGGGTGACAATCTGAACGGAAAGAGCATGGAAGCAACCATGAAGCTCCTTGCCGGCGGCGGACTCATCCTGAGCGATGTCACCGATGTTACCGAGGAGACAGCAGAGAAGCTCAAGAATGCGCTACTCAAGGAAGATCAGGGCATGATAGTCATCCTCGCCGACAGGAAGAGAAATATCGAGAAGTTCATGGATATGTATCCCACCCTGTGCGAGATGTTCACCGCATATATGGAAGTCAAGGCGCTCAGCGAAAAGAAGCTGGTTGCATTCGCCAAGAAGTATGCGCGTGAGAGGGAATATGTAATAGGCGAGATGGGTGAGCTTGCGCTCCATACACAGATCTCAATGAGACAGTCCAACGATCACGCCGTTACCGTAATGGAAGTAAAGCGCATCGTTGACGATGCCATCAAGCATGTTGAGAAAAAGACCGCCACGCATTTCTTTGATATCCTGCTCGGAAAGCGTTATGATATTGAAGATATGACAATTCTCGGTGAAAAGGATTTCGCCTAAAATTTGTTAAAGGAGGTCTTGATAATGGCATCCGAAAAGACTACCGCTAAAAAGAAAACAACGACTGCTTCGAAGCCCGCTAATACTGCGGCTTCGAAGACAACCAAAAAGACTCCTGCAGTGCCTGCCGCTGCAGAAGTTTTTATTTCCGAAGATGATATGTACCTCTTCGGACAGGGAACTCATTACGATATCTACAAAAAGCTCGGAGCACATCCTTCGGTGCAGGACGGAAAAAAGGGATATTACTTCGCAGTATGGGCGCCGAATGCCCTTTCCGTTCACGTTGTGGGTTCATGGAACGGATGGAACGAAGCCGAGGGTGAGATGAAAAAGCTCGGTCCCGTCGGCATCTGGTCCGTATTCATCGAGGGCGTCGTTCCCGGACAGATGTACAAATTCCTTATCTATGCAAAGGACGGATCCAAGCTCTACAAGGCTGACCCCTATGCAAATCAGGCTGAGTTCAGACCCGGTACCGCATCCATTACCGCAGATATTTCCGGATTTAAGTGGACCGACAGCAAATGGGAGAAAGCAAGGGATAAGAAGGACTGGTACAAAGAGCCGATGGCTGTTTACGAGTGCCATATTGGTTCATTCATGAAGCATCCGAACGGAACCGAGGACGGTTTCTACAACTACCGCGAGTTCGCAACAAGGATCGTCGAATACCTGAAGGAAATGAAGTATACCCATATAGAGCTTATGGGCATTGCGGAGCATCCCTTCGACGGATCGTGGGGATACCAGGTGACCGGTTATTATGCACCTACTTCCCGTTACGGAACTCCCGAGGATTTCATGTACCTCGTTAACGAACTCCACAAAGCGGGTGTTGGTGTCATCCTTGACTGGGTTCCCGCACACTTTGCGACCGATGCGCACGGACTCGGAAAGTTCGACGGAGAGTGCATCTACGAAGATCCCGATCCGAGGCGCGGAGAGCATCCCGACTGGGGTACCAAGATATTCAACCTGGCCAAGCCCGAGGTCAAGAACTTCCTTATCGCCAACGTACTTTACTGGCTCAGGGAATTCCATGTCGACGGTATCCGCGTCGATGCCGTAGCTTCCATGCTCTATCTCGATTACGGCAAAAAGGACGGACAGTGGCTTCCCAATAAGTACGGCGACAACAAGAATCTCGATGCCATCGTTTTCTTCCGCCATCTGAATTCCGTGGTAAGGGGAACCTATCCCGGATTCATAACCGTTGCGGAGGAATCCACCGCATGGCCTAATGTCACCGGACCCATCGGAACCGAAAGCCTCGGCTTTACCTTCAAGTGGAACATGGGCTGGATGCATGATTTTTGCGAATATATGAAGCTCGATCCCGTTATGAGAGGCGGCGATCATCATTCGATGACCTTCGCGATGTCATATAACGAGTCCGAGCATTACATACTTCCCCTTTCCCATGACGAGGTCGTACACCTCAAGTGTTCCATGGTCGAGAAGATGCCCGGCTACAAGATCGACAAGTATGCGAACCTCAGACTCGGATATACATATATGTTCGGTCATTCGGGCAAGAAGCTCCTCTTCATGGGTCAGGACTTCGGCCAGGAAAGGGAATGGAGCGAAGCAAGAGAGCTTGACTGGTTCCTTCTCGGCGAAAAGCTCAACTCCGGACTTAAGTCCTTCGTCGGTGAGCTCCTTGATCTCTATCACAAATACCCCTGCCTTTACAGCATCGATGACAGCTGGGCGGGATTTGAATGGATGAATGCGGACGATGCGGACAGGAGCATTTTCTCCTTTGTCAGAAGAGACGAAACCGGCAAAAAGAACCTGCTCTTCATCCTCAATATGACCCCGATGAAATGGGAAAAATACGTTGTTCCCGTTCCTAAGGCCGGTGAGTACAAGCTCGTGCTCAATTCCGACGAGGAAAGATTCGGAGGCTTCGGAACAAGTGCTCCCGAGAAATTAAAGTCCGTAAGGGAACACTGTGTTCTCCAGGATAATGTAATAAAACTCGATATGAATCCTTACAGCGGTCTTGTGTATACCTTCTGACAGGCTAAAGAAATCAGCCTTTTTGACCGAAATTATAGGTGAGTGCACGGACGCACTCACCTTTTTTCGATTATTTCTCGGAAAAAACGATCGGGACGGATCCCCCATTTTATCCATAAAACGGGAGATTTAGATTTGAAGATCACATTCGAAGGACAGGACAATTCCCAGGCCCTTAAATACATAAAGAACAACACTCAGGGAAAGCAGATCCAAAAAGGGGATATGCTTTCTCCCGAAAGTATGTCCGCACTTGTGGATATCGGAAACGCAAATACCCTTCAGATCCCGGGTGAAGAGGGCAAGCACAGCCTTCTGGCCGGAGCTGCCAGAGATGCGGCCGTTCAGGATGCGGGCGTTCTCAAAAATTACCGCGTGGTCATGGCTCACACCATGTCCGGCGAGGATCTTCGAAAGGCCGAGGAGGACGGATTCGACCTTGGGAATATGTCCCCCGATGAAAGCGTCACCATTCTCGATAAGGTAAAGGCGGAGACCGCAAAGGGCGGAACCGTCATCAGGGGCTTTAACGACGATCTTGATGATGCGGTCTTAGATACTGCCGGAAACAGAGGCCTGGACAGCGTTGTCAAAAAGGCCCTTGCCGAGCAGAACCTCCCCGCAACAGACGAAAATATCCGTGATGTTTCGGGCACGGTCGATCTGGCAGGTCAGCTCGAAGCACCCACCGATTCCGAAAAAGCATATATCATCGAAAATGACCTTTCTCTTGCGGTAAGGGACTTTTACGTTGCCCAGAGTGCGGCTCCCGAAAGACCCGTGCAGGCTATGGACCCTTCAGTTCTCGATACTCCCGAGATGAAGAACGTCAGGGAGAGCATGATCGAAGCAGGCAGGGTTTTGGAAGATCCCGAAGAAGGATACAGGATCGCCGAGTGGCTTTTTGAAAGAAACCTTCCCGTCACCGAAGAAAACATTCTTAAATCCCGGGACATTTCCGAGATCCGGTTCCCCGTATCCGCAGAAAGAGCAGCCCGTGCGGGAGCACGTGCCATCGCTTCCGGAAAGACCGCTGACATGGCGGACCTCACCGAAAAGGGCAGCGTTTATGAGCAGGCAGCCCTTATTGAGGCTAAGTATTTTTCGGATGCGGTCCTTAATACAGAGGACATCGCACATACCAGAAAGATCCAGGAGATCAGGCTCAGCATGACCGCCGAGGTAAATCTCGAGCTTGTAAGAAGCGGATTTGCGATCGATACCGCTCCCATCGAGGATCTTATAGACAGACTTAAAGCGATCGAGCAGGAAGTAGCCCTTAAATACTTCCCCGAGACCGCAGGCGTTACCGACCATGGCGACAATGCACCCGGCATGAGCATAGGAAGCCCCGAAGATGCCGTTGCCGCATACAGACTGATGAATGCGGTAAACACCGCGGTTTCCGAACTTAAGGACGCACCCGCATCATCCCTCGGAGTATTCGTTCCAAGGGTCAGCGCTGAGGTTGCCTTCGGAGAATTTGAAGAGATCGCTCTCGGCGAAAAGGAAAGACTTAAAAAAGCAGGCGAAAGCTACGAAGCCCTTTCGACCGAAGTAAGAAAGGACCTCGGAGACAGCATTGGCAAGGCATTTACAAGCGTGGACGGACTTGTGGAAGGCCTCGGCCTTGAACTGAATGACCTTAACAGAAGGCATGTCAGGATCCTTGCTTACAACCGCATGGAAATAAGCATCGAAAATATGGACAGGATCGCGGCAGCCGATGAGACCGTAACATCGGTCATCGACAAAATGAAGCCCGCCGCAGTCCTCGATATGATCAGAAACGGCATCAACCCTCTCGAAAAGAGCTTTGATGAGATAAACAGCTTCCTCGATGAGAGGATCGTAAATACCGACGGATTCGAGAAAGCATCCGAAAACTACGCGGAATTCCTTTACGCCCTCGATAAGAGCAGAGAGATAACCGCAGAGGAAAGGGAAACCTACATCGGAATCTACCGCATGCTCGATAAGATCGAAAAGAAGGACGGGGCAGCGATCGGTTCCGTCGTAAATACGGAGAGTGAGCTCGGTTTCGCAAACCTTCTTTCAGCGGTCAGAAGCGCGAAGTTCAGGGGAATGGACGTCAGGATCGATGACGGAACCGGCCTTTCCGAGGTCGTATCTGCGGGACGATCCATAACGGATCAGATCATGGCATCCTTCAGGGAAGCACCCGGGGGATATTACGAGGATAAGGCAGAGCACCTCAGAAATGCGGCATTTGCCGGAGAAGGAGCTCTTTCCTTTATCGAAGATGCGGGCGTTTCCGTAAATGCGGAGAACATCATAGCCGCAGAGAATCTCCTTTCCGCAGACGATGACCTTTACAGGACCGTCTTCGGCAAAAAGGAAGACGAAAAGCTTAAGAAAGAAGCGGATGAAGCCCTTGAGAGGATCGCATCCGCGGAAGAACCGGACGAAGAATATGCGAAGTTCCTGAACGAAATGAGATCCGATGTGCAGGCGATGACCTTCGAAGCCGGCGAAGTGATCGACGTCAGGGCGCTTCAGCAGGTAGGAAGACAGCTTTCGGTAGCCGTAAAGGCAATGGAGGAAGGCGTCGAAGAGTATTTTATCCCGGTGGATATAGGCGGAGAGATCTCCAAGGTCAGGGTTTCCTTCAGAGGAGTAGAGGGATCGTCCTCTGCGGACATCACCTTTAACGATACCTACGGAAATGAATGCAGGGCACACCTCGAGCTCTGGGAAAGGTCCGTAAACGGTATTGTTTCCGCAGATCCCGGCACAGAACTTAAGAAATTGCTCAGAGCTGCCGATATATTTACTGCAGACTTAAATAATGACGGTTTCAATACCTCCGCCGGGGTCAAGGTCATAAAGGCGGACGAAACCGAAAAGTCAAATAAATACGAACTCTCCGGCAAGGATGCCGGTGTAAACAGACAGGAGGGAGCCGGTCGAAAAGAGCTCTTCAGGTTATCCGAGAGATTCCTGAAGGCAGTCAAGGAGAGCTTCCATGAGGATCAATTATAATGTTTCGGCGATGATCGCCAATAATTCCCTTAAGAATAACGACGACCTTCTCAGTGCGTCACTTCAGAGATTATCATCAGGATTCAAGATCAACGGGGCCAAGGATAACCCCGCAGGTCTTGCCATGGCAAAAAGAATGAACGCCCAGATCACCGGCACACATACCGCCGATGACAATACCATGGACGGAATTTCCGTTATCGAGACCGCTGACGGCGCTCTTTCCGAAGTAGCCGAGATGCTCCAGAGAATGAACGAGCTTGCGGTTCAGGCATCCAACGGAACCATGACAGACGATGACAGGGAGATCATCCAGAAGGAGATCGAACAGCTCAAAGATGAGGTCGACAGGGTTTCCAAGAGTACCGAATTCAATTCACAGCCCCTTCTCGACGGATTCTACGATCTCAAGGGCTATACCGATAATGTAGATGTAAAGGTTCTCACCTATTCCAAGGAGATCCCCGCGGCAAATTACAGTTTCGATGACATCAGCTGGACAGTAAACGCTGACGGAACCAAGGATGTGACGGTCACATTCGGCGGTTCGACCACCGTGTACACGGGTTCCATGATCGACAATGTCATCACGATAACGAATCCCGACGGATACGATATTAAGCTTACGGTTCCCGAGAGTCAGGCAAACGCAAGCGGAGCTACCGGAGCCCTCATAGTTGAATGCACCGGCATCGGAGCAATGAGACTTCAGGTAGGATCGAACGAGGGCCAGGTTCTCGAGATGCAGATCCCTGCCGTCAACCTCAGCAACATGGGACTTACCGGACTCGATCTTTCAACCGAGAAGACCGCAAAGGAAGGCATCGACAGGATCAAGAAGGCAATGGACTTCGTAAATACCGTAAGAGGCCAGCTCGGTGCTTACCAGAACAGACTTGAGAACACCGACGCAAGACTTGATGTCACCGCAGAGAACATGACCGCAGCTTACTCCAGGATAATGGATGTCGATATGGCTGAGGAAATGACCAAGTATTCGACCTACACCGTAATGACCCAGGCGGGAACCAGTGTTCTTGCACAGGCCAACGACAGACCTTCGACCGTTTTACAGCTTCTTCAGTAAGGGGGGATAGGATATGACAGATAATCTCAAGCAGGAATTCACCAGAAGAATAAGCGTTGCAAATTCAACCGAGCTTATCGTAGTCCTTTACGACATGGTCCTCTGCTATGCGGATGATGCCGAAGAGGCACTTAAGACCGATCAGGATCACGAATTCTACGCAGCGATCTCCAGAATGAGAAACTGCATCAACGAGCTCATGTGCTCACTCCATATGGAATATGAGCCCGCTGCCGCACTCCTTTCACTCTACAGATTCTGCATCAGAAAGCTCACCACCGTGGGCATCAGAAGGAGCATTGAGCCCCTCGATGATATCAGAAAGATCATCCGTCCCTTGAGGGAATCATATGCGGGCCTTGTGGGATACAATACATCCGGTCCCGTCATGGGCAATTCCGAGACCGTTTATGCAGGTTTAACATACGGAAAGAACGACATAAACGAGAATCTCGTCAACAACGTAAACCGCGGAATGCTCATATAATTCAAGGGTTTTAAAAGAATGATACGGAACTCCCCTTTTCGGGGAGTTCTTTTTTTATGACGCCTGCGTCATGTTTTTGCCGTCAGATTTCACAAAATTTCGGATTCGCAAAAAAAGGTATTGAAATCCGAAATCTGCGAATATATAATCGCACTTACAAAAACGCCTTTCGGAAAAATTCTTTTTCCGGGCGCAGATGGTGAGCTGACGACTCATCGTCTCAGGGACGTTCGTCCCGTTTACCCAACAGTTAATACATATTGTTTATGGAGAAAAGTTATGTATCTGTTAGCCGCATTTCTCGCGGTTGCCGGATTGTTTGACTTCTTTTTCCGTAAGATACCCAACAGACTCATCCTGCTCATGCTCGGAGGGTGTCTGGTCCTGAACATTTATGCATCGGGCCCGGCTTCGCTTACGGGTGTGATCCCGAGGATCCTGATCGCCGGAGCTTTATTTTATCCGGTATTTGTGATCGGAGCCCTCGGTGCGGGGGATGTGAAGCTGATCGCCGTCAGCTGCGGATTTTTGTCCGGAGAAAGAACGCTGTGGTTTCTGTTCATATCGCTTCTTACGGCATCGGTAATAGGAGTGGTGAAGATGGGTATTCACGGAGAGATTTCAAAAAGGATGCACCGGCTCGCGTTATATATCAAAAAAACCATAATGACGGGCAGGCCCGAAATGTACCACGCAAACAGGGCTGCCGCGCTGAAAAACGGAGTTGCCCTTGCCGGCCCGATGTTTGTAAGCGCACTTATCGGGATCGGAGGATTGTATTGAGATGAAGCCGGAAAGGATATTGCTTTTATATGACAGGGACGAAGAATACGCGCATCTGATGGGGGAGTATCTGCTCGGATGCAAAGGCCTTCCCTGGAAGATAGCTGCATGTACGAGTGCGGCCGATCTGCTCGGAGCGGTAAACGGCAGGTCCCCCGAGGTGCTGGTGACATCCGCTTCCTGCTACGACAAGTGCCTTGAAAAGATCGGGGCGAAGCATCTGATCGTTCTGAGCGACGGAACACCCGGAGCAGGCGGAGTCACGGAAAAGTACCAGCCCGCGGAGAACACTTTAAGGGCGATCCTCGATGCCTGCGCCGATGATGAGGACAGCGGGGAAGCGTATTTCATGAATCCTTCGAAGGACAGGGCAAAGCTCATCGGAGTATTTTCGCCGGTAAGGAGATGCTATCAGACGACATTTTCGGTCCTGATGGGCAGGCTTCTTCTGGACAGGGGAAGGGTCCTGTATCTGAGCTTTGAATTCTGCGAAGGCTGCGAGGAACTCATTCCGTCAGAGGACAGCAGGGGACTTTCCGACCTTATGTATTTCATAAAAAGCCCCGTGAATGTATTTTTGCTCAGGTTCAGATCAATGGTCAGGAGCATAGCGGGACTCGATTACATACCCTGCGCGCTTTCGGGGACCGATATTTCCGATATTCCCGAGGCGGAATGGAAATTATTCCTTTCGAGGATATGCGATTACGGAGAGTATACGTATGTGATCCTGGATCTTTCGGAGAGCATAAGGGGGATATTTTCGATACTCAGGATGTGCGACCGGGTATACACGCTCACAAGAAATGACCGGGTGGCAAGGCGCAAGGTGGAAAGCTATGAGAATGTCCTGAGCATGTACAACTACGAGGATGTCAGGGAAAAGAGCATTAAGTGCGACCCTCCTTCGGTGAACCGGGTTCCTTCCTTTTCGGGGGATATGAGCGGGGAATTTGTAGACTTTATCGTAAAACAGCTGGGGGAGATCTGATGGATGTCGTAAAGGCCAAGGAGGAACTGAAAAAGACAGTCCGGGAGCGGCTGGGCTACGGACAGGAATATACGGATGAAGAGGTCAGCGGGATCATCGACGACTGCATCATGGATTCTCCGGGCTTAAGGCTTTTGCCTGTCGGTGACAAAAGACGGATCGGAAAGGAAGTGTTCGATTCGCTGAGAAGACTCGATATCCTTCAGAGCTTCATAGAAGACAAGTCGGTCACCGAGGTGATGATAAACGGATACAGGAATGTGTTCGTGGAAAGAGCCGGGGCGCTCACAAAGCTGGAACGAGGATTTGACTGCGAGGAAAAGCTGATGGACGTGATACAGCAGATCGTGGCCGGATGCAACAGGACCGTAAATGAAGCATCGCCCATAGTCGATGCGAGGCTTTCCGACGGATCGAGGGTCAACATCGTACTTCCTCCCGTGGCTCTTTCCGGACCCACCGTCACCATAAGGCGTTTTCCCGAAAAACCCGTGACCATGGAAGGGCTCCTCAGCTACGGGTCGGTAACGGAGGAGGTTTCGGAGTTTCTGAAGACCCTTGTCGGTGCCAAGTACAACATATTCATAAGCGGCGGTACGGGAAGCGGAAAGACGACCTTTTTGAATGTTTTATCCGGCTTTATCCCGTCCGATGAAAGAGTGATCACCATCGAAGACAGCGCCGAGCTTCAGCTTCAGGGGATCGATAACCTTGTAAGGCTCGAAACGAGAAACGGAGGACAGGGAGCTGCGGAGATAAGCATAAGGGATCTTATCAGGTCCTCTCTGAGAATGCGTCCCGACAGGATAATAGTCGGCGAAGTAAGGGGCGGGGAGGCACTCGATATGCTCCAGTGTCTCAACACGGGACATGACGGTTCCATGTCAACGGGGCATGCCAATTCGTCGCGGGATATGCTGTCGAGACTTGAAAATATGGTTCTCATGGCAACGGAGCTCCCGCTTTCGGCCGTGAGGGCACAGATAGCATCGGGACTGGACATAATAGTCCATCTCGGAAGACTCAGGGACAGGAGCAGAAAGGTCCTGGAAATATCGGAGGTTTGCGGATATGAAAACGGTGAAATATCCCTTAAAAGATTATACGGATTCATTGAAGAGGGATATGAAAACGGCAGGGTCAAGGGTCATCTCGGGAAAACGGGAGATCTCGAAAACAGGGAAAAACTCTTCCGCGCGGGATTATCACTCGGTTAAGTGGGATGCCGCAAAGTTATTTTATGCCGCAGCCGGGTCTGCGGGGTGCGTACTGCTGCTTTCGTTTTTCTTTTACCGGAGCTTACTTGCGGCCGTTCCTCTTTCCTTTATCGGGCTCCTGTATTTCCGGAAAACGGCAGGGAGCCTTGCGGCGAAGGACAGAAAGACTCTGGAATCCCAGTTCGGTGAGGCCATACGGAGCGTAGAGGCGGCATTAAAGGCGGGGTATTCGGTCGAGAATGCTTTTGTCCAGAGCGGGAAGGACATGGAAAGGCAGCTCGGGCGGGATGCTTTTATCTGCGGGGAGCTTGAGGTGATAAGAAGGGGGATGATCCTGAACATCACCCTTGAAGAGATGCTCGCGGATCTGGGCGGGCGGAGCGGAAGCGAGGCGATAAACGATTTTGCGAAGGTCTTTGCGATAGCCAAGAGATACGGCGGAAATATGCCCGAGATAATATCTTCCGCAGCAGACACCATTTCCCTTCAGATAGAGACGTCGGAGGAGATAGAAAGCTCTCTTTCGGGAAGAAGGATGGAGCTGAACATCATGAGAGTCATGCCCTTTGGGATACTTGCCTATGTCGGGGCCACAAGCCCCGGGTATTTCGATCCGCTGTACGGAAACCCTACGGGAGTGCTTTTGATGACGGTGCTTTTATGTATATATCTGGCGGGTTTTGTTCTGGGTGACAAGGTTCTTGCAGGGCTGGAGGAGGTGTGACCGATGCTTGACAGGATATGCGGGTACATATACAGGGTTCTGCTTTGCCGTAAAGGAAGAAATCCGGATAAGTCGATCGTAAAAAAGCTGGTTTTCCTGCATCCTTCGGAGGACATAGAAAAGCTTTACGGGGATTTTTGCATAAAACGCATAAAGGTGACGCTGGTCACGGTACTTGCGGGGCTGATCCTCGGCTGTTTTATGAAGCTATCCTCCGTAACCGGCCGCGGGATACCCGGAACGGGATTTGAAAGAAACGAATGGAACGGGAAAAAGGAGCACCTGGAGCTGTATGCGATATCGGGAGAAGAAAGGCTGCCTGTGGATGTCATCCTTGAGCCGAGGCTGCTCAGCGAAGGGGAGCTGGATTCATATTCCAAGAGTTTTGAAGAAGGGATCGGAGACCTGATACTCGGAGAAAACAAGGATCTGATGCATGTAAGCAGCGATCTTGCGATCACGGAAAAATATGACGGATATCCGTTCAAGTGCGTATGGAGATCGTCCGATCCGAAAAGGGTCAGTGCGTACGGCGGAAGGGTAGATCCTTCATCGGAAGCGGATGTCGTGCTTACAGTCACTTACTCATACGGGGATTACAAAAGGAGTCTGGATATTCCGGTCCGTGTGGTCCTCCCGGAGATGACAGATGGGCAGATGCTTGCGGCAGGCCTTTCCGAATATCTGGCCGGGGATCAGAAGGAGAAAAGGGAGGATAAGATCTGGACCCTTCCGGCCGAGTACTCCGGAACGGAACTCAGATGGGAGAACAGGACCGAAGATGACGGCTTTTTGATCATGGCGGTATTTGCCATAGTGGGCGTGGTCATATATACGGCATCCGAAAAGGATCTTACTTCAAGGACCGAACGGAAAAAGGAGAACATGCGGAAGAGCTATCCGAAGATCCTGCGGCAGCTGGCGTTATACATCGGTGCCGGGATGACGGTTAAGGCCGCATTTACAAGGATAGCCGATGATGCCCCCGAAAAAGGCGGTGAATTCGTATTCGAAGAGATGAAGATAGCATGCCTTGAGATGAAACAGGGTATAAGCGAAACACAGGTTTATGAAAGATTCGGTAAAAGGACGGGGCTTTCGGAATATATCAGGCTGTCAGGTCTCCTTTCACAGAATCTGAAGCGTGGAAATCCGGGATTTACCGGAAGACTTAAGGAGGAAGCATACAGATCGATGCACGAAAGGCTGCTCGAATCAAAGAAGGCGGGGGAAAAGGCCCAGACAAAACTGCTTGCTCCAATGATGATGATGCTCGCTGTAGTGATGGTGATGATAATGATGCCGGCAATGACCGGAATAAAGATATAAGGAGGATAGGAAGATGATGAGATTAAAAGGATTCAGGGACTTTCTGAAGGAAGACGACGGGATGGGAACCGTGGAGGTGATACTCATTATCGTCGTTCTTGTCGGGCTCGTGATCATTTTCAAGAGCAGGATCACGGAGATAGTGGAGAACCTCTTCGACAAGATCACCACACAGACAGATTCCGTATGATGAAGCGTAAAACTTACGGAGGATATCTGACCGTATATATGACACTGACTCTTGCCGTGCTGCTCAGCCTTTGCCTGACCATGATCGAAGGTGCGAGAAGGAACGCCATGAGAATGCAGGCGGAGGTCATTACGGATACCGCCATGAGAAGCGTGCTTGCCGAGTACAACAGGGAACTGATGCGGCAGTACAACATATTTGCGGTCGATTCTTCCTACGGGACGACGGAATCCGGTATGGGGCAGGCTTCCGCGCACTTTAAGGATTATATGGAGAAAAACTACGATCCGGATGTCTCCATGCCCTGGCTTGATTACAGGGATTATATCGGTGCATACCCCGAAAGCGCCTCGGTGGATGCGGTAAGCTATCTGACCGATGATAACGGAGCCGTGTTCAGGGCCTGTGCCATAGAAGCAATAAAGGATGATCTCGGACTGGCCATGGCCCGGGAGGTTATCGGATGGGCGACAAGCGCCGAGATCACTGCGGCGGATGAGATGGATGTTCATGGCGAGCTTAACTCCCAAAGCTCAGCCGTATCACTTGCTGCGGCGGGTGAAAGAAGCAGAAGGGAGTCGGAAAGGGCATCCCGGGAAAGGGAATACGAAGAAGCATGTAAAGAAGCCGAGGAGGCCGGAAAGGAACCTCCTCCGGCTCCGGAACTTACATCGCTGCCTGATCAGTACAGCTCTCCCGTGAGCGGGATTGCCGGAAGCGTAAGCAGCAGGATACTCGGATACGTTATTGATGATGCGGAAAATCTCTCAAGAAGGCAGATCGATCCGGGCGGCATCATCTCGGGAAGAATGAAAGCCGGCGATGTCAGTATGGGCACTTTGGAATATGCCTCCCCGGATGGCGGGGGTATTGATGAAGTGCTGGATAAAGCGCTTTTTGGGGAATATCTGATGAGATACATGGGCAGATACGGAGATACCGATGAATCCGATGCCCTGCTGTATCAGATCGAATACCTGATAGCGGGCAGGGAAAATGATACGGAAAACCTGAGCGGTGTGGCATTAAGACTTCTCGGAATAAGGGCCGGAATGGATCTTATATATCTTGAGACCGACGCTTCCAAAAGGTCCGATGCGGAGCTTTTGGCCGAAGGGATATGCGCCGTCTGCTTTATCGAAGAAATGGCTCCCGTGCTTACCCATGCCATTTTGCTTGCCTGGGCGCTCGCGGAGGGAAGGTATGACACGAAGGTTCTCCTTTCCGGAGGAAAGATACCGTTCATGAAGGATCAAAGCACCTGGCACAGTGATATGCTCAGCGCTCTGTCAGGGATGGACCCGGGACCCTTTACGGGGACGGATACGGGGCTTTCATACACGGATTACTTAAGGATCTTCATGTTCCTTACCGATACGGACAAGCTTACCGCAAGGGCGATGGATGTTATCGAGGCGGATATAAGGCTGAGCGGGGGAAATGAAAACTTCAGGCTGGATGCCTGTATGGAAATGATCGAATTCAGTGCCGTGATAAAAAGCTCCTTCGGAAACAGCGTGAGCATAAAACGCAGGCTTAGGTATTGAACAGGTGAAGAGGAACAGGGCAGAGATGTCTTTTTTATGCGGGAATACTCCTTTGCGCAACTGTAATAACTACATACGAAAAGGAATGTCTTCTCCGGGACAACTACTTATTCCATTTTTTTCCCGCATAGAGAAGACATCCCTGCTTGCCGGCAGTATGACCGTGGAGGCTGCCTTGGTACTGCCGGTATTTCTGTTCTTCTTCATTAACCTTTCGGCTTCGCTGGAGATGATAAGACTTTACGGAAATCTCGAGTATGCCCTCCACGGAGCCGGAAATGAGGTCTGTCTGTACGGGAGCCTTTTGACGGATCCGATGAAAGAGCTGGGGGCAACCGGTCATATCGGGGCATCGGACGCCGGATCGTCATCCGGGACACCGGACCCGGCGGGAACGGAGAGTTCATCCGAAACAGCAGGTGCGCCGGGGTCCGCGAATATATCCCCCGCGGATATGGAAACCATACTTTCGATGGCGGAGGGCACGGCTCTTTCATATACCTACGTCAGGTACAGGATGATAGGTGAGCTGGGTGAAGACTATCTTGACTCGTCACCGCTTACGAGCGGGAAGGAAGGGCTGAATTTCTACGGAAGCTCACTGGATGATGACATTCTGGACATCAGGCTATCCTACAGGGTCGGTACTCCCTTTAACATAGCGGGGATACGGTCATTTATGATGGCCGGGAGGTTCTGCGGACATCTTTGGAACGGATATGCCGTAACGGGAAATGCGGGGGCGGAATCTCAGGAGCAGATCGTCTACATCACGGAAAACAGCGAGGTTTATCATCTTACGACTTCATGCACCCACCTCAGACTGTCCGTAAGACCCGTTGAATATTCAGCCGTGGGAGACGAAAGAAACGGAAGCGGCGGAAACTATTATCCCTGTGAGATATGCGCAAAGGGTGAGCCCCCGGAAACCGTATATATATGCTCTTCGGGCGACAGATATCACTTTAGCGGTGAATGCTATACCCTGACCAGATCTTACACCGCCGTTCCCATATCGGAGGCGGCGGTATCGAGAAGACCGTGTTCAAGATGCGGAGGCGGATGATGGATATATTCGGTGCGGTACTGCTCATTTTTATGACAGCGTTGTCGGTTTATGATATACGGACACGGAAGCTTCCCGTAGCGATCCTGAGAGCCGGCATAGCCCTGGCGTTAGTCAGGCTGGCACTATTCTTTCTCCTGTCGGGGCCTTCAACGGAACAGCAAAGGCTACTTACGGTTGCTCTGCTGGGGGCCCTGCCCGGGATCACGGTGACAGCACTGTCATTTATCTCGGATAAGGTAGGAAGAGGCGATGGGATTGTGCTTATCATGATGGGGATGTTTGAAAACTGCTCTTTTGTGACAGTGGTGTCATGCGTTGCGTGCTTTTCACTGGCGGTTTTTTCGGGAATACTTCTGGCGCTGCACAGGGTGGGAAAGAATTCCCGGATGCCCTTTGTTCCTTTTCTGACGGGGGCTTACATTGTGCTGAAACTTACAGCAGGGAGGTATGGAATATGAAAACAGGGGATCATACGGGTGGTTACCTGACCATAGAGGCGGCAATGATAATGCCCGTGGTGCTGGGGATCGTCATTTTGGTCATGAGGATATGGTTTTTCAGATATGACAGAGTCCTCCAGGATATGGATACCTGTGCTGTAGTTGTCAGATGCATGGAACAGAAGGATATGAATGCGGATGAAAAAGCAGCCTATATCGTCGAACAGATGCAGGGTCGCTATAAGGATCATTACATAGCCTGGAGTTTCGGTGA
>JAEEGG010011679.1_pt1 | contig 19083 bp, 28 predicted proteins | sample 9134161 | NCBI WGS metagenome assembly JAEEGG01 (sample SAMN16246543, study PRJNA631951) | gut metagenome | biome: gut microbiome; feature: rumen; material: CR-attached | host: Bos | place: Iran: Karaj | collected 2018-10 | reverse complement strand
CATGGTGGTGGTGAAGGTCGCAACAAGGGTATCCAGCCGGTATCTCCATGGGGAACCAAGTGCAAGGGATACAAGACCCGCAAGAATAAGCGTACTGAAAAGTACATCGTACATCATCGTAGTAAGTAAAGATAAGAGGTAATAGCCATATGCCACGTTCTCTCAAGAAAGGGCCCTTCATCGACCTACACTTGCTGAAGAAGGTAGAGAAAGCAATGGAATCAGGTGATAAGAAGCCTATTAAGACTTGGAGTCGCCGCTCTACGATCGTACCTGACATGATTGGTATGACCATTGCTGTCCATAATGGTCGTCAGCACGTACCTGTATACGTAACCGACGAAATGGTAGGCCACAAACTTGGTGAATTCGCACCAACACGTTTGTTCCGCGGACACGCTGCTGATAAAGCAGCCAAGAAGTAAAAGTAGAAGGAGTAATATAAATGATTGAAGCTAAAGCTATACATCGTTATGCACGTTCTTCTGCTCAGAAGACTCGTCTGGTTGCCAATCAGGTCAGAGGCTTGCGTGTTGAAGATGCGTTAAATCTGTTAAAGTTCAGTCCCCGTCACGGTGCTGCTCTGGTATACAAGGTTCTCAATTCCGCAATTGCCAATGCAGTCAACAACGAGGGTGCTGATGTTGATGCACTGAAGGTATCCGCTATTATGGTTGACGAAGGTCCTTCCATGAAGCGTATGTCCCCACGTGCAAAGGGTCGCGCTAACAGAATTGTTAAGCGCACATGCCACATATCTGTTGTTGTGTCTGATCGCTAGGAGATAGTAAATGGGTCAGAAAATTAATCCAAATGGTATTCGCCTAGGTATTACCAAGCAGTTCACATCAAACTGGTACGCAAATGCTAAGGACTACGCACAGAACCTTGCTTCCGATTATAAGGTACGTCAGTATCTGACCAAGGAGCTCAAGGACTATTCTGTTTCACGTATTCAGATTGAGCGTTACGCAAAGAGTATCAAGGTTAATATTAGCACTTCCCGTCCGGGCGGTGTATGGGGTAACAAGGGTGAGGTTATTGAGAAGCTCCGCAAGGAAATTACCAATATCACCGGTGTTGCTGCTCAGATCAACGTATCTGAAATCCGCAAGCCAGAGTTGGACAGCAAACTCGTAGCTGACAGCATTGCTCAGCAGCTGGAGCATCGTGTTATGTTCCGACGTGCCATGAAGAAGGCTATCAGAAGTGCTATGACTGTTGGTGCTCAGGGTATCAAGGTTGAAGTCAGCGGACGTCTCGGCGGTGCGGAAATTGCCCGTTCAGAGTGGATCCGTGAGGGTCGCGTTCCTCTGCACACTCTTCGTGCTGATATTGATTATGCTGTATCTGAAGCCAATACAACCTACGGTGTGATTGGTGTAAAGGTATGGATTTTCAAGGGTGAGATTCTTGGCGGCATGGCTGCTGTTGAAGCTCAGCAGGCTGAAAAGAATAATGCTCCTGCGAAGCCAAAGCGTAAGAGTCGTGGAAATAAGTAAGGAGAAAGGTTAAATGTTACAACCAAAACGTACTAAATTCCGCAAGGTTCAGAAGGGTCGTAATCGCGGACTTGCTCAGACTGGCAACACTGTTGAGTTCGGTCAGTTTGGACTCAAGGCAGTTACGCGCGGTCAGTTAACCGCCCGTCAGATCGAAGCCGCACGTCGTACCATGACGCGTTATATTCAGCGTGAAGGTCAGGTTTGGATTCGAGTTTTTCCGGACAAGCCTATTACCGAGAAAGCTCTTGGCGTACGTCAGGGTAAAGGTAAAGGCAGCGTTGAATACTGGGTTGCAGTTATTCAGCCGGGCAAGATTCTGTATGAAATGGGTGGCGTAAAAGAGGAAACAGCGCGCATTGCTTTTGCTCTGGCTGCAGCCAAACTTTCTGTTGGAACTACTTTCGTAAGCAGGACGGTGATGTAATGAAAGCAGAAGAACTTCGCGAAAAAAGTGTGGAAGAATTAAACAGTCTGTTGCTTGAACTTTCTAAGACAGAGTTTGAGCAGAAGTACAGCAATAAGGTCGGCAGGCTGGACAAGCCGCACCTGATTAAAAATACTCGTCGCGATATTGCTCGCGTAAAGACTGTTTTAACAGAAAAGGCAGGTAAGTAATGAGCGAAAATAAACATACTCTACGTGCTGTTGTAGTTAGCGATAAGATGGAAAAGGCCTTTGTTTGTGCTGTTGAAAGACGCGTCAAGCATCCTGTTTACGGAAAGATCGTTAAGAAGACTACTAAGCTTCATGTTCAGGACGTTAATAACGAGGCTAAGGTCGGTGACGTGGTTGAAATCAAGGAATGTCGTCCTATTTCAAAGACCATCTCCTGGACTCTTGTTTCTGTGGTTGAACGCGCTAAGTAATTAGCAGTTGTTAGAATAAAAAATATTTTGAAGGGTTTGCATTTGCAAACTCTTTTTTTTTACACATATCACGTTTTTTGTGATATGATACAGTGCCTTTGTAATATAGGGTGGTTTTTTTGGTATTTCGTTTCGAAGTATCTGTTTTTTGTGTGATGGAGAACATTCATGATCCAAATGCAAAGTACTCTCGAGGTCGCTGACAATTCTGGCGCTCGTAAAGTAATGTGTATTAAGGTTCTCGGTGGTTCACATCGCCGCTATGCATCTGTTGGTGACGTAATCAAGGTTTCTATTAAGGAAGCCATCCCTCGCGGAAAGGTCAACAAGGGTGATGTTTATAATGCGGTTGTTGTTCGCACCAAGAAGGGCGTAAGACGTCAGGATGGTTCCGTTATTCGTTTTGACAGCAATGCGGCAGTGTTGCTCAACAATTCGCTGGAACCTATTGGTACTCGTATTTTCGGGCCGGTAACTCGTGAACTTCGTACTGAGAAGTTTATGAAGATTGTATCCCTGGCTCCGGAAGTTCTGTAAGAGGTTAGAGGATAATGGCATCTAAAATTTTAAAAGGTGATGAAGTTATCATTTTAACTGGTAAGCACGATGACAAGGGTAAGCGCGGCAAGATCAAGCAGGTTATCCCGGCCAAACATCAGGTTATTGTTGAAGGTCTCAACATGGTAACCAAGCATGTCAAGCCTAATCGCTTTACCGGTGAAGCTGGCAAGATTGTCAAGAAGGAAGCTCCTATTGACGTATCTAATGTTGCGATCTTCAATCCTGAGACAGGAAAGGCTGATCGTGTTGGTTTTGATTTTGTTGATGGCAAGAAAGTACGTATTTTCAAGTCAACAAAGAAACAGATTGTAAAATAATTGGAGTAAGCGATGGCGAAACTACATGATATTTACAAAAATGAGGTAGTCGGTAAACTGATGCAGCAATTCGGTTACAAGACTGTCATGCAAGTCCCTCGGATTGAAAAGATTACCCTTAACATGGGTGTCGGCGAGGCTCTTGACGATAAGAAGATACTTGAAAACGCTGCAGCAGATCTGGCTGCGATTTCAGGACAGAAGCCTCTGATTACTAAAGCTCGCAAATCAGTAGCCGGATTCAAGATCCGTGAAGGATATCCGATCGGCTGCAAGGTAACCCTTCGCGGTGAGCGTATGTGGGAGTTCCTGGAGCGTCTGATTTCTATTGCCATTCCTCGTATCCGTGATTTCCGCGGTGTAAACGAGAAGTCTTTCGATGGCAAGGGAAACTACTCTATGGGTGTTCGTGAACAGATCATCTTCCCTGAAATTGATTATGACAAGGTTGATCGTGTTCGTGGTCTGGATATAACTATCACAACATCCGCCAGAACTGATGATGAAGGTAAAGCGCTACTTTCCGCTTTCAATTTCCCATTCCGCAAGTAAGGTAGGGTTATGGCTAAAATATCAATGATCAATCGCGAACTGAAACGCGAAAAATTAGTTAAAAAGTATTTCGAGAAGCGTACTGCTCTCAGAGAGGCAATGATTGATCCAAATCTGTCCGAAGATGAGCGCTGGCAGGCTGTCCTCAAGCTTCAGAAACTTCCTCGTGATTCCAGTGCAAGCCGTCTTCGCAGACGCTGCTCCATCACTGGTCGTCCTCATGGTAATTTACGCAAGTTCGGTCTCTGCCGTATCAAACTTCGTGAGATGATGATGAAGGGCGAAGTTCCTGGTTTAAAGAAAGCAAGTTGGTAATTGGAGGATAAGACCTATGAGTATGCAAGATCCTATCGCAGATATGCTGACCCGCATAAGAAACGGTCAGGCTGCCGGAAAGATTGCTGTTAATATGCCATCCTCAAAGCAGAAGGTTGCTATTGCCAAGCTTTTGAAGGAAGAAGGCTACATTTCCAGCTACACTGTAACTGGTGATGTTAAGAAGGTTCTTGAGGTAGAGTTAAAGTACTTCCAGGGAAAACCTGTTGTCGAGATGATTCGCAGAGTATCTCGTCCAGGTCTGAGAGTATACAAGAGAAGCTATGAGCTGCCACAGATCATGAACGGTCTCGGTATTGCCGTAGTATCTACTTCAAAGGGTATTATGACTGATCGTGCAGCCCGCAAGGCCAAGCTCGGCGGTGAAATTATTTGCTACGTAGCATAAGGGGAAAAAATGTCACGTGTTGCTAAAGCACCTGTCAGCATTCCTGCTGGCGTAGAAGTTAAGGTTGAAGGTCAGTCTGTTACTGTAAAGTCAAAGACTGCAACTCTTACCAGAGAAATTCATCCATCCGTAGTTGTTACTCTTGAAAACAACGAAGTTAAGTTTGCTCCTAAAGATAACGTTGCTGGTGCTGATGCCCAGGCCGGTACTGCAAGAGCACTGGTTAATTCCATGGTTAAGGGTGCTGAAAAGCCTTTCGAGAGAAAACTTGTTCTGGTTGGTGTGGGATACAGAGCTCAGGTTAAGGGCAAGGAACTTAATCTTTCACTCGGTTATTCTCATCCAGTTGTTCATATCATTCCTGATGAAGTTACCTGTGAGTGCCCGTCTCAGACTGAAATCGTTCTGAAGTGTGCAAACAAGGAAGTTCTCGGACAGCTCGCTGCAAATATTCGTTCATATCGCAGTCCTGAACCATACAAGGGCAAGGGTATCAGATATGACGATGAGCATGTTCGTATCAAGGAAACCAAGAAGAAGTAAGGAAAATAAATGGACAAAAAAGCTTCTCGTCAACGTCGCGCTCTTAAGGCACGTTGCAAAATGGCAGAATTGGGTGCAGTTCGTCTTGTTGTTTTCCGCACTCCGCGCCATATCTATGCTCAGATTATTGATGCAGGTAAAGTTCTTGCAGCAGCTTCCACCCTTGAGAAGGAAATCAGGGATCAGGTTAAGTATACCGGCAATGCCGAGGCTGCAAAGGTTGTTGGAAAGTATATTGCTGAGAGAGCTCTTTCAAAGGATATCAAGACTGTTGCTTTCGATCGTTCTGGATTCCAGTATCACGGTCGTGTTGCAGCACTTGCTGATGGTGCTCGCGAGGCAGGACTGCAGTTCTAAGGATTAAAAATGGCAAGAAACGAAAATCAAAGTGGTGAACTGCAGGAAAAACTGGTTGCAGTAAACCGTGTAGCAAAGGTTGTAAAGGGTGGTAGAATTTTCTCTTTTTCAGCACTGACTGTTGTCGGTGACGGAAACGGAAAATTCGGTTACGGTTACGGTAAAGCTCACGAAGTTCCGGCTGCCATTTCAAAGGCTATGGAACAGGCAAAGCGTAATCTTATCCAGATCAATCTTAGAAATAAGACTTTATTTCATGAAGTAACCGGTGATCATGCAGGATCTCATGTATTCATGAAACCTGCTGCTGAAGGTACCGGTATTATTGCCGGCGGTGCCATGCGTGCCGTTCTGGAGGTTGCCGGAGTCGAGAATGTTCTCGCGAAGGCTTATGGTTCAACCAACCCTGTAAACGTAGTTCGTTCTACTGTAAAGGCTCTGGCTTCCATGAAGACTCCGGATGAGGTTGCTGCAAAGCGCGGTCTTTCTGTTGATGAAATTCTGGGGTAACAAATGGCTGACAAGATGATTAAGGTTACTCAGACACGCAGTGCCATCGGTCGCATTCCTGCACACCGTGAGACACTTCGTTGCTTGGGTTTACGTAAGATTGGTCACACCGTTGAGGTTAAGGACACTCCTTCCATTCGCGGAATGATCAAGGCTGTTTACTATATGGTAAAGGTTGAGGAGTAATACAATGGGTTTACGTTTGAATGAGCTCTCACCGGCTCCAGGTTCAAAGCCTGCCAAAGTTCGCCTCGGTCGCGGTATCGGTTCCGGTATTGGCAAGACCTCTGGTCGCGGTATCAAAGGTGCCGGTGCACGTAAGAGCGGTGGTACACGCCATGGTTTCGAAGGCGGTCAGATGCCTCTGAAGATCCGTCTGCCTAAGTTCGGTTTCTACTCAAGAAAGGCAGCTGTTACTACTGAAGTACCTCTTTCTGCTCTGCTTAAGCTTCAGACTACAGAAATTGATCTTCTTGTTCTCAAAAAGGATGATGTGATTTCAGACAAATTTGAGAACGTAAAGATCGTTATGTCTGCCAATACCACTGTTGATAAGGCTTTATCTTTAAAAGGTATTGCTGTAACCAAGAGTGTTAAGGCTGCTATTGAAGCTGCCGGCGGTAAAGTAGAATAATAGGGGTTTTAAAACTAAAATGGCAAGAACACCAGGTTTGGAAAAAGCCAAAAGTGGAGTTTCCGAGTTAACTCAGAGACTTATTTTTGTTGTGCTTGCTTTAGTCGTTTTCAGAATAGGTTCGCACATTCCTTGTCCTGGAATCAATGCCCAGCGCCTGGCTCAGGTTATGGAAGAGCAGAAGGGCACCATTATTGGCATGTTCAACATGTTCAGCGGTGGTGCTCTTTCTAGAGCGTCTCTGTTTGCCCTGGGTATTATGCCTTACATTTCCTCTGCAATTATTGTGCAGTTGCTTGGAGTTATGGTTCCGTCAATACAGGAACTGAAGAAGGAAGGTGAGGCAGGTCGTCGCAAAATTACGCAGATGACCAGATGGGGCACTCTGATTCTGGGTGCGGTGCAGGCCTTCGGTATAGCCACCGGTTTGCCGAACATGATCCAGGGTATAGTAATAGATCCGGGATTCAGTTTCTATTTTACGACTACAATAAGCTTGCTTACAGGAACTATGTTCCTTATGTGGCTGGGTGAACAGATCACTGAGAGGGGTGTCGGAAACGGTATTTCTCTGATTATTTTTGCCGGTATTGTAGCTGGTTTTCCAAATGCAATTGGAAGTACCTTCGAACAGTTCAAACAGGAGGGAAGCAGTTATGTGTTTGTCCTTCTCGGCATTATTTTCATGGTTGTGGCCGTTACAACGTTTGTTGTTTTCATGGAAAGAGCACTTCGCAAAATTACAGTGCATTATCCTAGACAACAGCAGGTTGGAAGAATGTATGCTCCGCCTACATCACATCTGCCATTGAAAATCAACCAGTCTGGCGTTATTCCGGCAATTTTTGCATCGAGTATTATCATGTTTCCAGCCACTGTTGCTTCGTGGTTCGGTCAGGGTGACAGTGCCTTTGCGAGAATTGTCAGCAATATTTCACAGGTTTTGCAGCCTGGACAGCCGCTTTATGAGATGCTTTATGCGTTTGCGATTGTATTCTTCTGCTTCTTCTATACCTCCCTGGTATTCAATCCAAAGGAACTTGCAGATAATCTGAAGAAGAGCGGAGCGTTCATTTCCGGCATTCTGCCAGGTGAACATACAGCCAAATTCATAGATCAGGTAATGACAAGACTTACGTTTGTAGGATCCATGTACATGGTTCTGGTATGTCTGGTTCCGCAGTTCATGCTGAGCTTCCTGAATGTACAGTTCTATTTCGGCGGTACATCATTGCTCATCGTTGTGGTTGTTGTAATGGATTTCACTTCGCAGCTGATGGCTCACAGAGTTTCTCATCAGTATGCTGATGTGATGAGAAAGCAGAATCTCAAATTTACAAACCGTTAGGAGTAAAAAAATGAAAGTAGGTGCTTCAGTTAAGAAGATTTGCAGCAAGTGCAAGGTTATCAAGCGCCACGGTGTTATCCGTGTAATCTGCGAGGATCCAAAGCATAAGCAGCGTCAGGGATAAAAATCTGCCCTAGATCAAAAAAATACTTGAATTTCTGTGAGCGGGATAGCTATAATAGCTAGCCTGCTTTTTTTAGCAGCACTTTCGTCACCACGTATCCGTATCGGGCTTTGTGGTGGCATATTTTTTCACACATTATAGGAGTGTAATAAGTGGCCCGTATAGCCGGCATTAACGTTCCTGATCAGCAGCATGCAGTAGTTGCATTGACTGCTATCTTTGGTATTGGCAAGCCAACTGCAAAGATTATCTGCAAGAACTCAGGTATTTCCGAGCAGGACAAATTCAAAGATATGTCTGAGGAACAATTAGATAAGGTAAGAGCAGAAGTTGCTAAATTCACTGTAGAAGGTGACCTTCGCCGTGAAATTTCCATGAACATTAAGCGTCTTGTTGATCTCGGTTGCTACCGCGGTATTCGTCACCGCAGAGGTTTACCGGTTCGCGGTCAGCGTACAAAGACCAATGCACGTACTCGCAAAGGTCCTCGTAAGGCAATTAAGAAGTAAGAGGTAATTTCGAATGGCAAATCAGCAACAGAATCGCGCCCGCAAGCGCGTTAAAAAACAAGTTAGCGAAGGTGTTGCACATATTCATGCTTCTTTCAATAACACCATCGTAACTATTACTGATCGTCAGGGTAATGCTCTTTCATGGGCAACCGCAGGCGGTTCAGGTTTCCGTGGTTCCCGCAAGTCAACTCCATATGCAGCTCAGGTTGCAGCTGAAAGAGCTGGTGAGGCTGCCAAGGAGTTTGGTTTGAAGAACCTTGAGGTTCTGGTAAAGGGTCCTGGTCCTGGTCGTGAGTCTTCTATCCGTGCTTTAAATGCTGTTGGTTACAAGATCACCAACATTACTGATGTGACGCCAATTCCACATAACGGTTGTCGTCCACCAAAGAAGCGTCGCGTTTAATCTGGTTTGGAGATATAAGTAAATGGCTAGATATTTAGGTCCTAAGTTAAAGCTTAGTCGTCGTGAGGGTACTGATTTATATCTCAAGTCAGGTGTTCGTCCGATTGACAATAAGTGTAATATGGCTACAAAGCCAGGTCAGCATGGTGCCGTAAAGCCTCGTGCTACCGACTATGGTATGCAGCTTCGTGAAAAGCAGAAGGTTCGTCGCATGTACGGTATTCTGGAGCGTCAGTTCCGTAACTACTACCGTACTGCAGCACGTCTCAAGGGTAATACCGGTGAGAATCTTCTCAATCTTCTCGAGTGCCGTCTTGACAATGTTGTTTATCGTATGGGATTTGGTTCAACCCGTGCTGAAAGCCGTCAGCTGGTAAGTCACAGATCAATCCTTGTTAACGACAGAGTTGTAAATATTCCTTCATATCAGGTATCTCCTGAGGACAAGATTTCTGTCCGCGAGAAGGCCAAGAAGCAGCAGCGCGTTCTGAATGCTGTTGGTCTCAGTCAGAACCGTCCGGTTCAGTGCAGCTGGATAGAAGTTGATACTGACAAGCTGGAGGGTGTTTTCAAGGCTGTTCCTGAGAGAGCTGATCTCCCAAGTGAAATTAACGAACAGTTAATTGTTGAATACTACTCCAAGATGTAGTCGTAAGTGAGGTAATATGGGTTCTGTAAGAGATTTTTTAATTCCTAGACCAGATATAGAGGTTTCAAAGGACAGTATCTACTCTGCAAAGGTTGTTTTGCAGCCTATGGAGAGAGGTTTCGGCCTTACACTCGGTAATGCTCTTCGACGCATTCTTCTGTCTTCAATTGCAGGTTATGCTGTGACTGAGGTTGAGATTACAGGTGTTGATCACGAATATTCAACCAAGGAAGGTGTGAAGGAAGACATCGAGGTGATTCTTCTTAATCTCAAGGGTATAGCTGTAAAGCTGTTCGACAAGGATGAGACTACTCTCACTCTTAGCAAAAAGGGAGCGGGACCTGTCTGTGCCGGTGATATTATTCATGGTGATGATGTATTCATAGCCAACCCTGATCATGTTATCTGTAATCTGACCAGTGACAAGAGCGAAATTGAGATGCGTCTCAAGGTTGAATACGGTCGCGGTTATCAGCCTGCACATACACGCTTACACAATAGTAATAATGATGAAGAAAGACCGATAGGTCGTCTTTTGGTTGATGCTGTTTACAGTCCGATTGTAAGAATAGCCTATGATGTTGAATCAGCCCGTGTTGAGCAGAGAACAGATCTGGATAAACTTATTATCGACATAGAGACAAATGGAACTATTGAGCCTGATGAAGCAATTCGCAGTGCGGCAACCATCCTCTATAATCAGCTTGAACCGTTTGTTGATCTTGGTTCCAAGCCAGCTGCCAAGGAAGTTGTTCCTGCTGAGCCTAAGATCCCTGAGATACTTAAGCGTCCTGTTGATGATCTTGAACTTACCGTACGTTCCGCTAATTGCCTCAAGGCTGAAGCAATTCACTACATCGGTGATCTTGTTCAGCGCACTGAGGTTGATTTGCTGAGGACTCCTAATCTTGGCAAGAAATCTCTCAGTGAGATTAAAGATGTGCTTGGACAGCGCAATCTGTCTCTTGGTATGCGCATTGAGGGATGGCCTCCAAAGGATATTGCGGAAAAGGGTAGTTTTAATTAATTTTTTCAATTCTGAATTAAGAGGTATTAGTCATGCGTCATCGTATGAGTGGACGTAAGCTTAACCGGAACAGCAGCAGCAGAAAGGCATTGTTTCGCAGCTTAGCAATCGCTTTAGTAAATTATGAAACGATTAAGACGACACTTCCTAAGGCAAAGGATCTTCGTTCTGTAGTTGAGCCTTTGATTACATTGGCAAAGGTTGACACTTTGGCAAACCGCCGTCTTGCATTAGCACGTCTCAATGATGAAAATGCTGTAAGCAAGCTGTTTAATGAGGTTGGTCCTCGCTTTAAGGAGCGCAACGGTGGTTACACCCGCGTTCTTAAGTGTGGTCTCCGCACTGGCGACAAGGCTCCTATGGCTTATGTACAGTTGGTAGATTAATCGAATATATTTTTGTTTAACCCTAAGGCTCCATTTCTGGGGCCTTTTTTGTCTATCTTGATCCCTGTCCCTGTTTATTATTCCGAATTTGAATATGATCCAGTCAGCAGAATTTTGAATCTGCGCATTTTATCCCTTCAGATAGTATTGTATCTGCAGGACTTGTTTCTGATTTTACAGGTATTTTTCTCGGATTTACTCTTTGATACTTATTTTGTTCCTTTTATATAGTTTTGCTGCATATGACCGAAAATGATCCTAAATATAGTTCGTTAATAGATCGTTTGGAATTTCTTAAATCAGATCTGGAAAAGGGTTTGGAATTGCAAAAAATCCAGAATTCTCTGGAAGATCAGGCAAGATCAAGATTTGCCGAAAATCTGGAATTATTCAAGACCAATTTTCCTAATATATACAGGTTTTACGCTGATTACAAACCTGCTGGTAAATATAAACTGTTATGTAACGAAAATGGTGAGCCAAATCTTCTTGTTGTTAAAAGTGGCGGATTTATTTACGGCAAAAGTCCTTTTGAAGAATGCAGAAAGACAGTTGATGCATTTATGAATACTCATTCACCTTTTTTGACTTTGAGTACAATTTCTGTTGAACCGGATACAATTGGTCAGCTTCATTTGCATATACGAAATACGATAAGTAAGGAAGTTGCCGAAATATGTTCTGTCCCGAGTGATATGAAACAATATGATTCTGTTCCAACTATGTTTATGTTTGGTCTTGGACTGGGACTTCAACTGGGTTATCTTTATGAAAGAATGACGCCCGTCAATCTTTTTATTGTAGAGCCTGACGAGGAGCTGTTTTACTATTCCCTGTGTGTTTTTGACTACACTTCTCTTCTTGATTATATTAAACGCGAACATCTGGGAATCAACTTTTACCTTCTGAAAGACGCAGGGGAGTTTGTTCATAATGTCAACAGTTATCTGATTGATCATGCCGGTTCAACATTGCCAGAGCTGGCTATGGTAGTTTATAACAGCGATACTTTGAAGACTTTTGTTGAAAAGGCCAGACGTGATTTTGGCACGCTTGTTCATACCAGCGGATTTTTTGATGACATGATCTTCGGTATTAGTCATTCCATGAATCATGTTCTGAATCATATTCCTGTTTTGAAAAACTGTATGCTGCCGAAAAATATTGCAGATAAACCTGTAGTTGTTGTTGGTAACGGCCCTTCTTTAGATGAAGATATAGATCTTCTTTTTAAAATTCAGAATCGAATTTTTATTATTGCCTGTGGTACTGCTTTTTCCGCTTTGTGCAGGAAAAATATCCGCGCTGATATCTACGTTGCGGTAGAGCGTACACTTGATGTGTATGAATCGCTTATGTCCATAACAGAGCATCGCGAATTTTTTGATGAAACTCTGTGTCTTGCTCTTGATGTTGTTCATCCTAAGGTTTTCAGTCTATTTAAGCACAAGATCATGATTTTGAAAGGTAATGAACTTATGCCTATCTGGTTGTTTGCCAATAAACTGGCTGATTTTAAGGTTAATCTGATAACCCGTGCTAATCCACTTGTTTCGAATTTAGGACTTGAGGTTGCGTCAACACTCGGGTTTGAGAAAGTGTATATGTTAGGTATAGATAATGGTGCAGTGGGAGAGAGTACTCATTCAAAATACAGTCTGTATTACGATGATGACAGGAAGATTAAAGAGCAGTATCAAAATATGATCCTGGATGATATGCAGCTCGAAATGCCCGGAAATTTTGTACCAAAGGTTAGAACAAATATGCTTTTTAAGCTGGCAGCACGTATTATGGAACAGACTGTTCTGGCGTATGAGAAAAATACTAAGTTTTTCAACTGTTCTAATGGTATGAAAATCGAGAAGTGCATATCACTTCAGTTTGGGGATATAAACTGGGAGGATAGGCCTGTATTGAATAAAGCAATACTGGGCAGACTGCTTCTGTCGGCAGGAACTGTAAATATTGATCTTGATGCAAAAAATGCAATGAACAGATTTCAGATCGATGATTTTAAATCAGTCCTTGATCAGATATATAAAGACTGGGATGAGAAACCTTCAACTCGAAGTGAGTTTGTTTTGAGAGAAACACTCCATTCTGGATATCTTAATGAAGTAACAGGAAGTGGTTTGGTTGGAGCCAAGGCTGTTCAGAGTTCGCTGGCGATGGTTTTCAATTATGTTAATAAGATCCTGTATCATTTTCAAGATGAAAAAAAGAGTATAGATTTGGCATACAGAACCCTCAGAAAGTATACATTAAAGTTCTTTACCGGCTCTAAAATTATCTATGAACATACTTTTGATTATGAACTCGGTAAACACAGAGAAGTTTACGATAAAATGATTGAAGAAATAGACAAATTGAAGTCGGATGAACAGACCTTTTCTTAAAGGTTTTGTTCGCCTTTTAAGAGGGTAGACAAGGGATCATCTCAGATGACAGCAAGATTGGATGCAGATGATCCCGGAGTTTTACCGTCAGTTTAGTCTTCTAAAATTGAAAGTGCATACAGAGTATTCTGGTTAGCCTGAGCCAAAATAGAAGCAGCTCCCTGATTTTGTAAATTGTTCTGTACCGACTTTACTGCATCAGCCACTGAATTCTTATCTCTGAGATTTAATTCTGAAGATGCAGTTTTGTCTATCTGATCCGACACGGATGTTTTGATCTGATTCTTGTTAACACCAAGTGCAGACAGGATGGAACTGAGACTGTCAGTAATATCGACAACTTCTTCTGAAATGCCGGTATTTCTGCTGTTTTCCGCAGGTCTGTAATCACCGGCTCTGGTTGTCTGAGCAGAGTTGGATGATTTTGACATATCGATCGAACTTACATTTGTATTTATGTAAAGTGCCATAATAATTTCTCCTAAGCCATAAATTATTGTAGAGCGGATGTTCTACCTTTTCTATTTTTTTATACATATTCCATGCCATTTATTGAACTGTCTGAATATTTAACTGGCTGTTCAAAGGTTGTGATAGTGTCCAGCGTAAACCTGACAAGCCGGATTTACCAGGATTTAACAAATCTTGGCACTTAGGGAAGCATATTGTTTCGGGTTGAAAAGTATTCAGAAAAGTAAAAAAAGGCTGCATGGCAGCCTTTGAATTTACAGCTTTAGGATTCACCTCATTACTGTCCCAGCAGTGAAAGGGCAGTCTGAGGTTTTTGGTTAGCCTGGGTGAGAATGGATGTTGCCGCCTGCTGCAGAATGTTGGTCTGAGTCATTCTGGCCGTTTCTGCGGCGTAGTCAACGTCTCTGATTCTGGATCTAGCGTCACTTACATTCTCTATAACATTTTCCTGATTGGATATGGATGATTCCAGTCTGTTCTGTGCGGCACCGAGAGATGCCCGGTATTTGTCAAGATTCTTAAGGTAAGTATCAACATTGCTGATGGTGTCCTGAGCTGCTGCAAAATCGCTGACATGCAGACCTTCAACAGCACTGGTTGTTGCGCTGAGATTTGCTGTGTCAACTTTAACAGGGGAACTGTCACCCAATATTTTTGATATTGATTTGTATTCTACGTCTACCGTGTTACCGCCATAGGCTCCGACCTGAAACCTTATAACTTTAGACGAGCCAACAGTTGTACCGAGATCACTGTTGTCAGTAAAGCAGTATAAATTTTTACCATAGGTTGTATCTCTGGCAATTCTGCCGATTTCGTTGCAGAGATCCTGAACTTCCTGATCCAGGGCTGTTCTTTCATCAGAACTGTTGGTTCCGTTTGATGACTGAACGGCAAGGGTACGGATGCGCTGAAGCATATTGGTAACTTCATCCAGGGCTCCCTCTATAACCTGACATACAGATATACCGTCATTGGCATTACGGTTACCCTGAGTGAGACCGTTGATCTGCGCTGTCATACGGTCTGCTATCTGAAGTCCTGCAGCATCGTCCTTTGCAGAGTTGATTCTGAGACCGGATGAAAGTTTCTGATATGAGCCGTCCAGCTGTCTGGTTGCTTTAGCAAGGTTTCGTTGTCCATTGATTGAACTTACATTAGTATTTACAAAGAGTGCCATAACCATTTTCTCCTAAGCTATAATGTTTCATTTCAGACTGTGCTGAAGTAAAAAAATAATTGTCTGACTTTGTAAACTCTGTTATTCAATATCCGTGCCAAAAGTTCTGATGTGCCTGTTTGCTTGTTTTTTTCATGAATGGCAAAACATTATTCTTTATATCAGTGTTGTTTTGATATGTTATTTTTTTGACACGGCATTTGATTGCCGTATTGATTGCCGTATGTGTGTAAGACTGTAGATGAACTGTGTTATCCGGGTTTGATAATGAAAAATGGTCTTTACGGGTTTATCTCGACTTCTTGGATATTTTCCATGCGGCAAATTTATTCCTCCGCATTTATGAATGTATATTTATAATTTGATCGCAGTCGTGAAGCTGTACTAACGCTCCTGTAAGTGAGTAAACCTTATTTTGAGATTTGATATAATTGGATGAGTGCGAGAGGATTATTTGTTATCGAGCTTTGTTCCACCAAAATACAGATTTTAAGCTTTTCTCGTTGTTACCTTTACGTTTTAAAAGAAACCTTTGAGGCACTTTCCATGGATTTCAGACTCTCAGATCTGCTTGTGCATGATGACATTGTTATTCAGTGTCACAATATTCCCGATGCCGATACTCTTGCCGCAGCCTACGGCCTATATTGTTTCTTTTCGCATCATGAAAAAAATGTTCAGATCATTTATGCCGGTGCAAACCCTATCAGCAAGGCCAATATGAAACTCATGCTGAGCTTCATGAAGGATGCCTATGTTGAGTTTGTCAATGCCGCGGAGTTTGTATCCAGCGATTTGCTCATCGTGGTGGATGCCCAGTACGGAGCGTCCAATGTTGATTATATTGAATCGCCGTATGTTGCAATTGTTGATCATCATCAGCCGGACAAGAATAAGAAAGAGGTTGATTATGAATGTATTCTGAGTTCCTACGGCTCATGTGCCAGCGTGGTATATCAACTTCTTGTTAATGAAAACTTTCCTATTAATGACGATTCTGACGAGAATGCACTGGCATCCATTCTGTATTACGGTCTGTATATGGATACGTCGGAGTTTTCAGAACTGAGACACCCGGCGGATAAGGATGCCAGGGATGAACTGAAGGTAAATAATGATATTTTCCTGCTCCTGCAGAACAACAATCTGTCCCTGCATGAAATGAAGATTATTGGAGATGCTCTGTCTAATTATTACTATGATGAGACTAACAGGTTTGCTGTAATAGAGTCTCCGCAGTGCGACCCTAATATTCTTGGTGTGGTGTCAGATTTTGTAATAAGGGTTGCCGGTATTGACTGCTGCGTGGTGTTTTTTTCCTCGGATGAAGTCATAAAACTGTCAATTCGGACAATTGTAAAGGAGATCAGAGCATCAGATCTGGCCCGGGAACTGACATCCCAGCTGGGTAACGGTGGCGGTCATCTTCATAAGGCAGGAGGCAATATAGCCAGGTCTGAATATGAGAAACAGTATCCCGGCAAGAGTGTTGCCGAGTATCTGAAGGAGAGATACTGTCAATTTCTTAACTCCTGTGATCTGGTTTACTACAACAAACTCAAACGAACAGACGAATTCGGGTTGTACAGCAAGCGCAGACTTGTTGTGGGATATGTTCCTACTCTGGATATTGCCACGGAGGGCACAGAGCTGATTGTCCGTACATTTGAGGGTGATGTAACTGTCAGGGCTTCGAATGAATGCTACATAATGATAGGAATCGAGGGAGAGCCTTATCCTATAACCAGAAGCAAGTTTTCTAATAAATACGATTTGGATATTCCTATTGATGCACCGTTTGATATTCATGATCAGCAGTATCGCAACAAGGTAACTAATCTGACCACATATGAAAAATATACGATCACCAGTGAGATTATGCATCGCTGCCGGGCCCGTTCGTACCGGGTGTATGCCAGGAGACTGACAAAACCTACAAAGGTTTTTACCAGATGGAAATATGACAGTTACATGTACGGTGATATCGGTGACATGCTTGTTATGGTGGAGAATGATCCCGAGGACATATATGTAGTCAAGGGAGATCTGTTTGCCAGAACCTATCAGAAGGTCATGCAGGTGTAAAATCTTTTTCAATGTCAGAACAGCGACGCAGAGTTTGCGAGTTATGACAGAGCACAACCTGTTTACATTGCCTGCACAGAACTTTTAGTCTTTAAACATGTTCTTTATGTCTGAACAATAAGATGTTGCATTGTTGTGGCACATGGAAAAGAAAGAAATCGTTTAATCAGTTGAATACACTGTCACCGGGAACACATTGTTTATGTGCTGTGGCAGACAAAGGCTCTGTGTATGATCGGACCTTGACTGACACTCACACGGCTCCATTTAGAATCTTCTCGAGTGTTGTTCTCAGACTTGAAACCTTGCTTTTTAATTCTCTCAACTGAGAACCGTACTGATGATGCTCGACAAACAGTTTCAAATCATCGAAGGACTTGCTGGTGCTTTCGTGCAGGGTTGAATGATATGAGGCTACGCTCTGGAGTTTTATTATGTCATCGTTTATGTTTTCTATTATCTGAACTATTTCGTTCCGATCCTTGTCGCTGTTCGTTTTTGCTGTATCGAAAAGATCCCTGGCATTGTCTGTTGCGTTTGTCATGCTTTCAAGTTCAGCCTTGTTTTTCTCCGTCTCGTTTATGATGCTGTTGATTTGTTCAGTAAATCCTTCAACGGTGCTGTCGATTTTTGCCGATGCATCTGCTGTATCTAACGACAGTTTTTTGACTTCTCCAGCCACTACGGCAAATCCGCGCCCGTGTTCTCCTGCTCTTGCCGCTTCGATGGTTGCATTCAGAGCAAGAAGGTTTGTCTGATTTGAAAGATCAGCGATCATCCCGGTACATTCCCGGATGGCGTTCATCTGCTCCTTGAGAACTACAAAGGATTCGATAAAAGTTTCCTGCAGTCTTTTCATTGATTCGACGCTGTTGCTCATGCTGTCGAGTACATGATTTATATTCTGAATATCATTAAGGTTTCTGTTGTAGACACTTTCAATTTTTTCAACGGATTCATCTATGTCCGCTTTAATATCTGTTATGGAATGAACATTATCCTGCTGTTCGATCAGTGCCTCGTAATCCGCTTTCTGATCGTCGATATAGTTCATTATTTCTTCCGAATTGTGAGCCCCGGCGATAGCTTTTTCCATTTCTTCGGTAATTGCATATCCGTTCTCGACAAGGGTTATTCTCTTCTGAAGTCTTTTAGCTCTTTCTTTCCCGGAGAACATAATACCTACCTCAATGATTTAGTGAATGAAAACAGATTTCAGTGTACATTCAGCCACTTTTCTTTACCGTGAGAATTATCTAATTTTTATGCCTGTTTCAAAAAAAACATACGGCTAATTTGTGGAAGTATTCAGAAATTGTGTTGTTTGTTATCTTGTTGAATTTCTTGTGTTATTCGGCAGGTTTGTCATTTCGTAAAGACAGGGCACGGCAGATTCTTCGGGTGTTTATTCTGCTATATTGGAGGTAACTGTCCTGAATGTAGGAAATCTGACAGCAGTGAAGCAACCATGCATGCTGATACTTATGAACAGCCGCACGACTGAAACAGATGATAAAAAGATTCTCTGCCGGCAACCGGCCTTATAGGAATTCATGAAGTAATATGAGGTGCTGGACGTTCACTGCAGTGCAGGCTAATGCCCGTTACTGAAGTCAGTTCATAAAATAATCTAGGCTCGGAAACCCACTACTCTTGAGTGGTGGGATGAGAGCCGTCTTCCTTTCTCAACCTTGAGTTTCTATGTATTCCTGAATATAATGATGACCGCATTGGAGCTATGAATCTGCACCGTATGGGAATAAACTATCTTGAAGATAGCCAAGTACCTAGTGCAGTTACAACTGAGTAAACTCTGTTGTAAAGGGTGCTGTCAGCCACCCTATGATGTAACGCCACTTTAGGTAGTAATACCTATCGGGGTTAAAGGCCGCAGGAGTAACATCCGTTACGACGGCTGGGCAGTTACAAG
>JAEEGG010011674.1_pt1 | contig 19088 bp, 17 predicted proteins | sample 9134161 | NCBI WGS metagenome assembly JAEEGG01 (sample SAMN16246543, study PRJNA631951) | gut metagenome | biome: gut microbiome; feature: rumen; material: CR-attached | host: Bos | place: Iran: Karaj | collected 2018-10 | reverse complement strand
AGGCACCGGAACTGTTCGACAAGAGCATGAAGGTGTACTTGAACCTCGCCGAAGCCGAAGTCGCAAAGCACTACAACTTTGTGAAGAGCCTCCGCGTGGAATCGCTCGAAAGCTACAAGCAGGCTTAGTTAGTAGGCAGTAGGAAGTAGACAGTGGTTAGGTTATAATCGCGGCTACGCCGACTGCTGAAAAGCGAAAAGAAATTGCCCCGGCTCAACTGAGTCGGGGCTTTCTTTGTTTAAGTTCTACATTCCCTTTTTTGTATTTTGAAAACAGCGTCTTATCATTTTATTACATTTCCTTCCGTTTAACAGAAGGAAAAATTTTCAAGGAATTTTTATGAACATTGCTATTGTCGGTACCGGTTACGTTGGTCTTGTTAGCGGCACTTGCTTTGCCGAAATGGGCGTCAATGTGACATGCGTCGATGTGAACCAGGCCAAGATTGAATCTCTCCAGAAGGGTGAAATTCCTATATACGAACCGGGTCTTGACGAAATGGTGCTCAGGAACCAGCGCGAAGGACGCCTCAACTTCACGACCGACCTCGCCAGCGTTCTCGACAATGTTGAAATGGTATTCAGCGCCGTGGGTACGCCCCCGGACGAAGACGGTTCCGCCGACTTGCAGTATGTGCTCGCTGTGGCCCGCACGTTCGGACAGAACATCAAGAAGTACACCGTTCTCGTGACCAAGTCTACAGTCCCGGTCGGCACCGCCAAGAAGGTCAAGGCAGCCATCCAGGAAGAGCTTGACAAGCGTGGCGTGAACGTCCCGTTCGACGTGGCCAGCAACCCGGAATTCTTGAAGGAAGGTTCCGCCATCACGGACTTCATGAAGCCGGACCGCGTTGTCGTGGGTGTTGAAAGCGAACAGGCAAAAGAACTCATGACCCGCCTCTACCGCCCGATGATGCTCAACAACTTCCGCGTGATCTTCACGGACATCCCGAGCGCCGAAATGATTAAGTACGCAGCAAACTCCATGCTTGCAACCCGCATCAGCTTCATGAACGACATCGCAAACCTCTGCGAACTCGTAGGCGCCGACGTGAACATGGTCCGCAAAGGCATCGGTAGCGACACGCGTATCGGCTCGAAGTTCCTCTACCCGGGCTGCGGCTACGGTGGAAGCTGCTTCCCGAAAGACGTGAAGGCTCTGATCAAGACCGCCGAAAAGAACGGCTACAAGATGGGCGTTCTCAAGGCCGTCGAAGAAGTCAACGAATACCAGAAGACTGTCCTTTTCAACAAACTCGCAAAGCGCTTCGGTGGCGAAGCCAACCTCAAGGGCAAGACGATTGCCATGTGGGGTCTCGCCTTCAAGCCGGAAACGGACGACATGCGCGAAGCGACCGCCCTCGTGCTCATTGACCTCTTGACCAAGGCCGGTGCAACAATCCGCGTTTACGACCCGGTCGCCATGAACGAATGCAAGCGCCGTATGGCAGCACGCCCCGACGCAGCAACAATCGCAAACCAGATCGTCTACTGCAACGACATGTACGAAGCCTTGCTTGATGCAGACGCCCTCCTCCTCGTGACCGAATGGAAGCAGTTCCGCATGCCGAGTTTCGGCGTGATGAAGAAGTCCATGAAGAATGCCCTCATCATCGACGGCCGCAACATCTACGACGCGAAGGAACTCGCCGACGCCGGTTTTGAATACAGCGCTATCGGTTGCTAAGGAATAGCCATGCTTGATAAAAACGTTATTCTCAATGGAAAGGCCGTTCTTGTTACGGGCGCAGCAGGATTTATCGGTTGCAACCTCTGCAAGAAGTTGCTTAACGACTACAACTGTTCCGAACTCGTCGGACTCGATTCCATCACCGACTACTATGACGTGAACATCAAGCACGAGCGCCTCAAGGAGATCGAAGCACTCGCGACATCAACCGGCAAGAAGTGGACATTCGTCAAAGCGAACCTCGCCGACAAGGCCGCCATCGACAGCCTGTTCGAGAAGTACCACTTTGCCGTCGTCGTAAACCTCGCCGCCCAGGCCGGAGTCCGCTATTCCATCACGAACCCGGATGCCTACATCCAGAGCAACCTCATCGGATTCTACAACATCCTGGAAGCATGCCGCCACAATGAGGTTGAGCACCTCGTGTACGCGAGCTCCTCCAGCGTGTACGGCAGCAACAAGAAGATCCCGTACTCCACCGATGACAAAGTCGATAACCCGGTCTCGCTGTACGCAGCCACCAAGAAGAGCAACGAGCTCATGGCACACGCCTACAGCAAGCTCTACAACATCCCGAGCACGGGGCTCCGCTTCTTTACCGTCTACGGCCCCGCAGGCCGCCCGGACATGGCCTACTTCGGCTTCACCAACAAGCTCAAGGCGGGCAAGACCATCCAGATTTTCAACTACGGCAAGTGCAAGCGCGACTTCACGTTCGTTGATGACATTGTCGAAGGCGTCGTGCGCGTGATGCAGCACGCCCCCGAAAAGCAGAATGGCGAAGACGGGCTCCCCCTCCCGCCGTACAAGGTCTACAACATCGGCAACAACCACCCGGAAAACCTGCTCGACTTCGTGACGATCCTCCAGGAAGAGCTCGTCCGCGCGAAGGTGCTCCCCGCTGATTACGACTTCGAAGCCCACAAGGAACTTGTACCCATGCAACCCGGCGACGTGCCTGTGACTTACGCCGACACAACCGCCCTAGAGCAAGATTTCGGCTTCAAGCCCGCAACACCTCTCCGCGAAGGTTTAAGGAAGTTCGCGGAATGGTATGCCGGGTATTACGGGAAAAAAGAGTAGCGGTTAAAAGAAGTGCTATAAAATTGTGTAAATATATTATAAAGATGTTTGGTTACTATATTGTAACGAATAATTAAACATAACTTCAATAAATAAAATGAATAACGGATTGGATAAGAGCTCTAAGATTTACGTTGCGGGCCACCATGGATTGGTTGGCTCTGCTATTTGGAATAATTTGAAGTCTCGTGGGTATAACAACCTTGTTGGTCGGACTCACAAGGAACTTGATCTTACCGATCAATACGCCGTCAAGAAATTCTTTGACGAAGAACGTCCCGACGCAGTGGTGCTTGCGGCGGCCTTTGTCGGTGGAATCATGGCAAACTCGCTTTATCGTGCAGACTTCATGATGATGAACATGAAAATCCAGTGCAATGTGTTCAGCGAAGCCTACGCCCACAACGTGAAGAAGTTCTTGTTCCTCGGCTCTACCTGCATCTATCCGAAAAACGCCCCGCAGCCCATGAAAGAGGACGCCCTCCTCACGAGCGAACTCGAGTACACCAACGAGGAATACGCCATCGCAAAAATTGCCGGCCTTAAGATGTGCGAAAGCTACAACCTGCAGTATGGCACCAACTACCTCGCTGTGATGCCCACGAACCTTTACGGTCCAAATGACAACTTCCACCTGGAAAACAGCCACGTGATGCCCGCTATGATGCGCAAGATTTACCTGGCAAAGCTTATCCATGACAACGACTGGAACAGCATCAAGGTCGATATGGACAAGCGCCCGGTCGAAGGCATCAACGGCAACGCCTCGCAGGATGAAATTTTGAAGGTTCTCGCCAAGTACGGCATCGAGAACAACAAGGTGACCCTCTGGGGTACCGGCAAGCCGCTCCGTGAATTCCTCTGGAGCGAAGACATGGCCGATGCATCGGTCCATGTACTCTTGAACGTGAACTTTAGCGATATCATCGGCATTGAAAAGTATTCTAGCGTGCATTACGGCGCAAGCGTCGATGGCGCTGTAGACCGTAACCACAGCGCAGGCCGTGGCGGCGCTATCCCCAAACTCGGAGAAATCCGCAACTGCCACATCAACGTAGGTACGGGCAAGGAACTCACTATCCGCGAACTTAGCGAACTCGTCGTCAAGGCGGTCGGCTTCGAAGGCGAAGTCGTATTCGACGCAAGCAAGCCCGATGGAACCCCGCGCAAGCTCATCGACGTGAGCAAGCTCCATAGCCTCGGCTGGACGCACAAGGTCGAAATCGACGAAGGCGTACAGAAACTTTTCGACTGGTACAAAGAATCTTTAAAGGCATAAAAAGGAACAACATGACAAAACGAAACGTTGCACTCATCACCGGCGTCACCGGCCAAGACGGTTCATACCTGTCCGAATTCCTTTTAGCCAAGGGCTACGACGTCCACGGCATCATCCGCCGTTCTTCTGTAGATTTCCGCGAACGCATTGCACACCTCGAAGGCAAGCCGAATTTCCACCTGCACTATGCTGACATGGGCGACTCCATGAGTCTCGTGAAAGTCGTTGGTAAAGTACAGCCAACCGAAATCTACAACCTCGCCGCGCAGAGCCACGTGCAGGTATCCTTCGACTCCCCGGAATTCACCGCCGATGTCGATGCGACTGGAGTGCTCCGCGTGTTGGAAGCGGTGCGAACAAACCACTTGGAAAAGACTTGCCGCATTTACCAGGCCTCTACCAGCGAACTCTACGGTAAAGTCGAAGAAGTTCCGCAGAACGAGAACACCCCATTCCACCCGTACAGCCCATACGCCGTGGCCAAGCTCTACGGTTTTTGGATTATCAAGGAATACCGCGAAGCATACAACATGTTCTGCTGCTCAGGCATCCTCTTCAACCACGAATCCGAACGCCGTGGCGAAACCTTTGTGACACGCAAGATTACACTCGCCGCCGCACGCATTGCCCAGGGCAAGCAGGATTGCTTGTACCTTGGCAATCTCGACAGTCTCCGCGACTGGGGTTATGCCAAGGATTACGTGGAATGCATGTGGCTCATTCTGCAGCACGACAAACCCGAAGACTTTGTGATTGCAACCGGCGTACAGCATACCGTCCGTGAATTCGCTACCCTAGCTTTCCACCACGCAGGCATAGAGCTCCGCTGGGAAGGCAAAGGCGTAAACGAAAAGGGTATCGACGTTGCCACCGGCAAGACAGTTGTTGCCGTGTCCGAAGATTTCTACCGCCCGACCGACGTGGTGAACCTCTGGGGTGACCCGACCAAGGCTCGAGCCGAACTCGGCTGGAATCCGCAAAAGACGACGTTTGAACAACTCGTGAAGATCATGGTCGATAGTGACATGCGCAAAGTTGCCGCCGATTGCATGGCAAGTCATGTAAGGACGAATTTGGCTGAGTATCTAGAAAAAGGCTTGGTGAAATAAATATATTCTAGGTAAATAGTTACAATACCAATGGAAAAAATGAAAGTCGCTATTATCACATGGCTGAAATATTTTAATCTCGGAACGTTATTACAAGCTTTCGCCTTGCAATATGTCATTCGTAATTTAGGCTATGATTGTGTTACATTGTGGGATGGGAACATAAATTTACCCCCAAAAAGAAACTTTTTAAGGGAGCAACTTTCTTTTATAAAACGAGTTCTTTTTAATGTAAAAGATTATAAATTTTATAAGAATAATAGAATTTTCGAAAAAAAATGTAGCTCATTTATTGCAGAAAAAATTGACGTGCATAAGGTCGCATCCGAAAAGAATCTTAACTTATTGGATTCTATTTACGATGTTTTTGTGTGCGGCAGCGATCAAATTTGGGCTCCATATAATCCTGACTTCTATTTTGCATCGTTTAGCCATAAAAAGAAAATCTCTTATGCACCTAGCATTGGTCGAATTGAAATAACCTCCAATGAAAAACAACAATTGAAAGAAAGAGTTTCAAACTTTTCTCACATTTCTATACGAGAAAAAACAGGCCAAGCAATTTTAAAAGAAGTAACACAAAGAAATGACATTTCCGTTGTTGCTGACCCAACTTTGCTCATTTCCGCAAGTGAATGGCGGCAGTGTTTTTTGAAAAAAAAGAAAACAGATGGAGGTTTTATATTCGTCTATTTTTTGAGCGCGAATAGAACATATTTTGATTATGTAAAAAAAATTAGTAAAAAAACGAATAAAAAGATCATATGTGTCCATAGCATTCCTGAATGCAAGTCGCTAACAAATGAATTAGTTTCTTGTTCCCCGCAGGAGTTTTTGAACTTTATTGATTCCGCTTCGTTGGTAATAACCGATTCCTTTCATTGCACTGTTTTTTCGTTATTGTTTGAAACCAGGTTTATTACGGTTAAACGTTTTAAAGAGAACGATTGGCAAAGTCAAAACACTCGATTAACAAATTTATTTGAAACAATTCGTTGTGAAGATTGTTTTTATGACGAATCTAAAGTAAACGGCGCAGTTCCATTCACATCGTTCGACCAGGCTAACAAATTTTTGTCTGATTATCGAAATGAATCGCTGTCTTTCTTGAAAAATGCTTTGGAAAGTTAATTGCTATGAAAGAAATACGTGTTTTGGCAAAAAATGTTGGCTTGCTTGCTGTTGGACAATTTGGGACAAAATTGTTAAGTTTCTTTCTTGTTCCTTTATATACATATGTTTTGACGACCGAAGAATATGGAACATTTGATTTTTTTCTTTCAACAGTAATGTTATTGGTTCCAGTTTTGACTGCAAATGTTTGCGACGCTGCATTAAGATTTCCTTTGGACAAAAGGGGAAATTTAAATGAAATTTTCTCTGTATGTTCATTTCACTTTATAGCAAGTTGCTTACTTGGTTGCGTCTTAACTGGATTAAATCAGTTTTTGGGGATTGTTAAAATCATCACAGATTATCCACTTGTCTTTTTTACTTTATTTGTCAGCAACTCTTTAAATGGTATTTTGAATTATTTCGCTAGAGGTGTAGAAAAAGTTAAAGAAGTCGCTATATCTGGTGTAATTTGTACAATCGTTATGATTAGCCTGAATATCTTATTTTTGTTGCCGATGAAATTAGGCTTGACTGGTTTTTTTGCCGCAAATATAATAGGGACCTTTGCTCAAAGTTTATACTTATTTATTGCAATAAAGGGATGGCATTATATTCAACAATATAAGATGGATAAGCATTTGCATAAAGATATGCTTGATTACTCAAAACCAATGATTTTGAACAATATATCTTGGTGGATTAATGGAGTGTCAAACCGATATGTGATTACATATTTTTGCGGATTGGTTGCTAATGGTGTTTTTTCAGTCAGCTACAAAATTCCTTCTATCTTAATGATTTTTCAAAATATTTTTAATCAAGCTTGGACTCTATCAGCTGTTCACGAATTCGATAAGAACGATAAAAATGGCTTTTTTTCTAAAATGTACATGTCTTATAACGTGTCAATGATTATAGCATGTTCAGTTTTAATTATTCTATCAAAACCTATAGCATATTTTTTATATAGTAAAGATTTCTATCAAGCTTGGGCTTATGTTCCTTTCTTGTTGATTTCTTCAGTATTTGGAGCTTTAAGTGGGTATATTGGCGGTATATATTCTGCAACAAAAGATACAAAGTCATTTGCCAAAACAAGTGTTATCGGGGCTGTTGTTAGTATTGTGGCAACATTGTTGTTGGTATGGAAAATCGGGGCAATGGGAGCCGCTATTGCATCAGTCATTTCATATGGCATTATTTGGGCCAGTCGACTGTTTATTTTAAAAAAGCATTTAAAACTTAAAATAACTTTGTTAAGGGATATTGGTTGCTATTTAGTTATGGTTATTCAAGCTTGCATATTGCTTTTATTGGAAAATAATCTTGAGCTATATATAATAGAAAGTCTTTTATTAGCATTTATCCTTTATATGCAAAAGAATTTTCTCTTTGTTATAGTCAAAAAAATAATAAAAAAGGAAACAAAATGAGTGATTTATCTAATATTAAGGTTTCTCTCATTGTCGCAATATATAATTCGGCAAAATTTTTAAATAAACTCATTTGTTCTATTCTGGAACAAACGCACAAAAATATTGAAGTTGTACTTGTTGATGACGGTTCTCCTGATGAAAGTGGAAAAATCTGCGACAAGTTTGCAGAAGCCGATTGCCGAATAAAAGTTTTGCACAAAACCAATGGGGGCTGCTGTGATGCACGAAATAAAGGTCTTGAATTGATTACAGGGGATTTTTTTTCCATTATAGATGGTGACGATTGGTTGGAACCAGACTATGTTGAGTATTTGTTAAAACTAGCAATTTCAAACAATACGGACATGTCTACGACATTGAATATCTTCACGACAAGAGATCGAGAACAAATCAAAGAAGACAAAATTGAAGTTTGGTCTTCAGAAAAAACTGCAGCTGAAATAATTTATCCAAAAATAGCGATCGGCCCGTGGAATAAGCTTTATAAGACTGATATGGTGAAAAAAAATAAGCTTGACTTTTCTGTTCCTTGGTCTGGAGAAGGACACTATTTTACTGCAATGTCTGCGCAATACTCGAATGGGGTGGCAATCGGTCGTCGTAAGGTTTACAATTACCGTTTAAATAATGCAGAAAGCGGCTTGACAAATTACAAAGTTATAATGGGAAGAAATGCTTTGTGGAATACAAAAAATATATGGGAAAAGTCTATTATTCGAACACCAATGATAGAAAATGCAATTAATTACCATATATGGAGTTGCTATCATTTTACGTTAAAACTAATTGTTGCTACAAAAACGCAAAAAAAATTCTTTGCCGAATATTTGGAATGTCTCGTGATGGCAAGACTTCTAGCTCCGCTGGTTGCTTTAAAAAGCGAGGTTTCTTTTAAACATCGACTAAAAATTCTCTTGATAAGTCTTTTCCCTATTTATTTTGCAAAAAGAACACTAAAACAAGAAAAAAAAACATTAGAAAAAGATTTACAACAATTGGATAAATAGGGTAAATATGATTATAAAGTCTATACTAAAACGAATCATTAAACATTATGTAAAAAAGGAGATAGTTCCTATAGAAAATCAAATTGATTCAAATAGGACTCTTTATGGGAAAGTTGCACTAATTGCAGGTGGCTCGGGAGGTATTGGTTTTTCTATTGCAAGAAAATTTTTAGAAAGCGGTTGCAAGATTATTATTGCCGGAACATCGCTAGAAAAATTGAATCATCGTAAACAAGAATTAAACTCAGAGGATGCTGCTGTTCTGCAATTGGATTATTTACATCCTGAGTTATTTGAAGAAAAGGTGGCGCAGGCTAAAAACATTTTTGGAAAAATAGATATTTTTGTAAGTTCATCTGGTGTTCATACAGAACGTGTTGATTTTTGGAATGTGTCTCCATCAGAGTACGATCGAGTCATGAATATTAATTTAAAAGGGGCTTTTTTCATGTGTCAATCACTAGGTCGATATATGAAGGAAAACTGCATTAATGGCAATATTTTATTAGTTTCATCATCTCGAGGAAATGAACCTGCTTGGAGTCCATATGGAATTTCAAAATGGAGTCTAAACGGTTTTACCCAAGGACTTGCAAAAATGATGACTCCCTTGGGGATAACTGTTAACGCCATAGCACCAGGATCCACAGCAACTGAGCTTATCGGCATTAAAGAAGGCGACTCTATCGCTTCAGAAGAAAATAAGCTTGGTCGTCTTATTATGCCTTGTGAAGTAGGAACATTGGCGGTGTTGTTAGTTAGTGAATCAGGAAAAATGATAAATGGAGAAGTTGTTCATATTTCTGGTGGCCGTGGCTTATGGGATATAAGGTAATAGAGAAGAGAATATGAGTGGTGTTTCTGTAAATAATGTAGGTCAGTTATGTTTTGTAGCATACATTGCTGTTACATTTTTTTTAGGCAATAATGTAATTTCCTATTTAGGATTGCCAACCGCTCAGAATGGAGCGCTGTTTTCTATCCACTATATTGCGTTACCATTTCTTCTTATGTCTGTTCTAACAAGAAAGAGTGTTTTCTATAAATGGAAACCTTATGAAATGTTTTCCTTGCTTTCTTTTTTCGTTGTTTTTATTGTTAGTAAGTTTTTTTTGAATAAAAGCGCTGATTTTAGTTTGATTGTTAATTCTTTGCTGGAACCATTTCTGTTAGTTTGGTTTTTGCGCACAAATCCTCATTTAAACAGAAACTTAATAGTAAAAATAATTGTATTATTTTTACTTGTAGAGTGCGGTATTGCAATATATGAAGCGTTTTTTAAAAAATTGGTTTTCGTTTCAAATGGAGATGTTTTCGAATTCAATGGTCTAGATTCCTTTAATCAAGCAATTTATTATGTAAGAGCTTATAGTATTCATGGGCACCCTCTAGCAAATACATGCATTGTTGTAATGGTTTTATCATTGATACTTTTATCTAATTTATCTGTATTCGTTAGGTACTCCTTGGCTTTTCTTGGATTATTAGCAATAATAGCGTTCAATACTAGATCTGCTTTAGTAATAATATCTATTCCAATAATTTTTTCAATTTTACGAGATTTGAAAGGGAAAAGTAAATTCTCAACAATTGCGTTATTGACTGCAGCTACATTTATTGTGATGTTTGGATTGGAGTTCTTGATTGCGAATGAACTGGGTGGTAAATTTAGTGTGGCCATAGGCTCTAAGGATGGCAGCTCAATGGCTCGTATTGTGCTTCTGAAAATCGTCTCAAATATTGATGTAAAAGACTTGCTTGTCGGTTTGAATGCTGATTACGTAAATGATATAAGACGTCAATATGCACTCGTTGCCATTGAAAATTCAATAGTTGGTGCATTTTTTTGTTGGGGTATTCCGTACGCATTGGTTTATTTTTACACCATATTTAGAACATTTTGGTCGCTGAAAGTCGATCGTAAAGCTACAGTTTGCTTTTTAGCAGTTTTTTTTATGCTGCTAAACGTTAATAACATTTTGCAAACATCGACACCTATTATTTCCATTGGTGTGATTTTGCTTTATTTTATCCAAACAAACAAGAACGAACGAGGAATGTATAGTGCAATGCGTAAATAAAATTTCCAAGATTATACACTATTGTTGGTTTGGTGGTAAACCTTTGCCCAATTCGGCAAAAAAATGTATTGCGTCATGGAAAAAATTTTTCCCTGATTATGAAATCAAAGAATGGAATGAAGACAATTTTGATGTAAATATGGTCCCGTATATTGCGGAGGCTTACAAAGCAAAAAAATATGCCTTTGTGAGTGATTACGCCCGTTTTTGGGTTTTATTTAAATACGGAGGACTTTATTTTGATACAGATGTTGAAGTGATTAAGCCTATGGATGAAATAGTGGCTCGGGGTCCATTTATGGGATGTGAAGAGGCTTATGTTGAAAATGCAGATGTGAGTGCAAGCGCACTTAGTGTTAATCCTGGATTAGGATTAGGTGTTTATCCTGGTCATGAGTTTTATGGGAGATTGTTGGATCTATATGCAAACGAGCATTATATTTTGCCCAATGGATTACCCAATCCCAAAACAATTGTTAATTTTACGAGTGATTTGTTAGTTGAATGCGGCTTGACCTATACACCGGATATTCAGCAATGTGCAGGTTTGTGGATTTACCCAAAAGAATACTTTAATCCTCGAAAGTCCTACACTAGTCCCGATTTGAAAATTACGCCCAAAACAGTTTGCATACACCATTATTCAGCAACCTGGCTTCCATGGTATGCAAAAGTGGAAAACTACATTTTTAATAGTTTGGGATTCAATTCCCCCCAAATTCTTAGACGAACCATTTATAAACTGAAAATTGAGATAGCAAAATGGAAAAATCGGATTTAAAACTATCGTTTGTAGTTCCTGTCTACAATGTTGAAAAATACATTGTAAAATGTATTTCGTCTTTGGTGAATCAGAATTATGATAATTATGAAATTATTGTTGTTGATGACGGTTCTCCTGATAATAGTATCGCAATTCTTAAGCGATCTATTCAGAGTCCAAAAGTAAAAATCATTCAACAAGAAAATCAAGGATTGTCAGGCGCTCGTAATACTGGAATTGCGGCAGCAAAAGGAGAGTACATTTGGTGTTTTGACTCTGATGATTGGTTGGAGTCAAACGTATTGGGCTCTATTTGTGAAAGGCTTAATGATGTTGACATAATGGCCTTGGGAAATTATTATGATGTGAACGAAACTGATTTTTTTAAAAGAATCGTGCCGAACAAAATCAATCAAGACGACGTTTTTAATGGCGAATATTTACATTGCGCCCCATTTTATATTTGCCGCAAGCAGTTTCTCAAAAAGAATAACTTGTTTTTTTTCAAAGGAATCTATCATGAAGATTCGCTTTTTACTCCGTGTGCACTATTTTGGGCTCAACGTATAGATCGATATGACGTCCCCGTATATTATCGTTTGCTACATGAAGGCAGTATAACCCACACCACAAATCCTAAGCGGGTTATTGATATGTGTTTTATAATACAAGAACATTTGAAATTTGCCAAGAACAACGTTCCACAGGAACTTTATTACAAATGGACGCAGGTTGTTGGTGATTTAGTGATGGCGACCTTAAATTTATACTTTCAGTGTCCTAATATGAATGAAGCCGAAGTAAGTTCTATTTTTAATGGCGAAAATCACAAGTATATAGTAGATATTTTATGTCATTCGGCAAAATTTCCCACAAAGATATATGGATGGATTTGCAAATTGACTAATGCAAATATGATTCGTGTATATAATTTTCTTAGAAAAGTGCGATACTAATTTTTTTATTTTGCAGTTAAATATCCATATTATTAAAAAATGAATAAAGACCTTCGTTTAGATTTAATACGAGCAATGGCAATTATTTTTGTCGTTTTAATTCATTCAATGGGTTTACTAAATGACGCTCCAGAAACAAAGAGTATTTTGGTAACTAAAGGTTTTTATTCCTTAATACATGTTGGAGTTCCTCTATTCGTTATGCTCTCTGGAGCTTTGCTATTAGGAAAAGAGGAACCTGTAAATCTGTTTTTCAAAAAACGTTTTCAAAGAGTGATAATTCCATTTTTCAATTGGAGCATAATAGTTTCTCTAATTTATTTCTTTCAAAATGGCGGACGTAACCTATTGAATTGGCCTCTTCTTTTCACTAAAGATCTATTTGGAAATGGAGTCCATGGAATTTACTGGTATGTATATATGATTCTAGGCTTGTATATGCTAACACCTATATTGAGAAGTATTGCAAAAAACGCAAAACTTTTAGCATATTCGATAATTGTGTGTTTTGGACTTTGTTATTTACACTATTTTCTCCCGGAGTTTAGTTTCGCAAATAGGTTTCAATTTCAAAATCTTCTTTTTATTGGATATTTTTTGACGGGTTATTTTTTATACACTGCTAATTTTAACATTCTGACAAATCAGTGCTTAAAAATCATTTTCATCATTCTTTATCTCGTACAAATTCTTTTTATTGTAATAAAAATCAATTTTTCATTATTCCCATTTATAGCAATCTGTCTTTTTGGATTAGTATTATCCATTGCCCCCCCAAAAAATAAGCGAGTTAAAGTCGCAATAAGCACAATTTCTAAATATAGCTATGGCATTTATCTATCTCATTTTATATTGATATCCGTTATTCTAAAAATTCAAGTTCTTTCAAGTTTTCCATTACCCATTGAACCAATTATAATGGGAATAATTGTAATATCTCTAGACATCGCCTTATTATATTTTATAAAAAAAACAAAATTATCCAAGTTTTTTATGTAAACAATTACTACAATGAGATCTACACATGCGTCAAAAAAAAATTTTAGTATTTCATCCAATTATCGCCCCTTATCGCATAGATTTCTTCAATGAATTCAGCAAGCATTTTGATGCAGAAATTTGCCTTTATTGGCGAAACTTGAAAGATCAAAAATTCGATTATAAAAAAATTGAAGATCAATTTACTTTTAAACCTATTTGGATTATAAAAGAAGAATTAGGTATATTTTCTTGGATAATTCAATTATGGAAAAGATTGTCTTTACGAAAAAATGACGTCGTCGTTGTTTCTGAATTTGGCTTACCAACAATAACGGCATATTTACACAAATTAATAACCCGTAGTAAATATAAAGTTGTAAGTATCGTTGATGACAGTTATAATATGGTAGCAGAAAATAATCAGTTCTCCTGGAAACATAAATGGGCAACAAAGATTCTTATGCCATTTATGGATAATGTTATAAACGTAGAGCCAAGAGTAGCAGAATATTATCAGCAAAAATATGGCAAGGGAATTTACATGCCTATAATTGTTGACGAAAACAAGGCTAGAGATCGATTGCAACAAATTTTGCCAATTAGTCAAAGGTATGTGGATAAATATAATCTCCAAGGGAAAAAGGTTTTGCTATTTGTCGGCAGACTCGTTGAGTTAAAAAATATATCTTTCGCAATTAACGCTTTTTTAAAAGCGAATATTGAGAACTCGTTTTTTGTTATTATTGGCGATGGTCCCGAAAGAGAAAGTTTGCAAAGACTTGCAACAGGCAAACAGAATATTTTTTTTACAGGCCGCTTAGAGGGTGATGAACTATACGCATGGTATAATGTAGCCCAAGTTTTTACGCTTCAAAGTACACAAGAGGCTTTTGGTGCAGTTACAAATGAAGCTTTGCTTGGCGGATGTTATTGTCTTGTAAGTAAACTTGCTGGAAGTAATTGTTTAATAAAAGAAAATACTAATGGTAATGTTATCGATCCTTTCAATACGAATTCTTATTTATATTTATTAAAGGAGGCTTTCAATAAATGTAATCCTGTACAAAAAAAATTAATCATCCGACCTAATCTAATGATTGAATCATTTGAAGCTTGTTTTGCAAGAATGATGAAAAAATTATAAATAAAATTACTATGATAGACAAACCCAAAGTTCTCTTCATTATGCACATGCCACCACCGGTTCACGGGGCGGCGATGGTCGGCAAGTATATTCACGATTCAAAAATCGTGAACGAATCTTTTGACTGCCGTTTTGAAAATATGATGCTTGCCCAAAATCTAGAAGACATTGGCAAGAGCGGTGTCAAAAAGATTTTCAATCTGTTGTCCCAACTGAAACGTTTTAAGAAGGCTATAAAAGAATTCCAACCGGATTTGGTTTACATAACTCCCAATGCTGCGGGTGGTGCGTTCTACAAGGATTTTGTTATCGTTCAGTATATCAAGCGTTGCTTAAAGAAGTTTTCTCCAAACGCTCAGATTGTTGTTCATTACCACAATAAGGGTGTTGCAAGTAGGCAAGGCAAATTTTTGGATAATATCCTATATAAGAAATTCTTTAAGGGAATTAAGGTTATTCTTTTGGCAAATGTCCTTTACGAAGATGTAAAGAAGTATGTGTCAAAAGAGGATGTGTTTGTCAGCCCCAATGGAATTCCAGAATCGTTACAGGAAGAACCTGCTGCTGAACGCCATAATGAAATTCCCAAAATCTTATTTCTATCAAACTTGATTGTTTCGAAAGGGGTTATCGTCCTTCTCGATGCGTTGAAAATTTTAAAGGAACGGTCGGTTCGTTTTGCTTGCGATTTTGTCGGTGGCGAAACCGAAGAACTGAATGCAGAGCGTTTTACCGAAGAAGTGAAAAGTCGTGGGTTGGAAGATAATGTGTTTTATGCAGGGCGTAAATACGGCTCCGAAAAAACACATTATTTTGAAAAAGCCGATGTTTTTGCATTCCCAACATTCTATCACAACGAAACCTTTGGTTTAGTTAATTTAGAAGCTATGGAATATAAGCTTCCTATAGTCTCGACAAATGAAGGCGGAATTCCTGATGTTGTTATAAATGGAGAAAACGGCTTGATATGCGAACGCAATAATGCGGAATCTTTGGCAACAGTCCTAGAAACGCTATTACTCGATAAAAATTTGCGAATCCAATATGGCGAAAAAGGGTACAAAAAGTTCAAGTCCGAATTTACACTACCATCGTTTGAAAATCGGTTTGTGAAAATATTGAAAGAAATTGTGGATATAGGCATTTACAACAAAACCTAGTTTACAAAACAACTATGCTAAACTATCTTTAAATATTGTAGATATGGATACACTCTATGATTAGCATCAAGGATCTAAATCTTCTATGTAGCCGAGACGAGCTTTCAAAGCTTCCCGAAGGGAAGCTGTTAATCAATACAATCAACGCATTTTCTTACAATAACGCTCGTAGGGATATATTATTCGAAGAAGCATTGACCAAAGGCGACGTGCTAATCCCAGACGGCATCAGCATCGTCCGCGTGTGCAAGTGGCTCAAGGCAAAGTCACAGCCCAAAGAACGCATAGCAGGTTGGGACCTTTTTGAATTTGAGATGAACAAATTGAACGAGAAAGGTGGCAAGGTCATGTTTCTTGGCTCTAGCGAGAAAGTGCTAAAGCTCATCCGTGAGAAAGCAGGCGTCGTTTATCCAAATCTTGAAGTTATCACTTATTCCCCACCATACAAACCTCAATTTACAGTAGAAGATAATTTAAAGATGGTAAAAGCAATCAACGATTGCAATCCAGATTTGCTATGGATCGGCATGACAGCACCCAAACAAGAAAAGTGGACATACGCCAACTGGGACCGTTTAAACATTCATTGTCATGTCGGAACGATCGGTGCTGTTTTTGACTTTTTTGCTGGTACGTACAAACGTGCTCCTATGATTTGGCAAAAGCTAGGTTTTGAATGGTTATATCGTTTGCTTGCAGAGCCTCGACGCATGTGGCGCCGCTATGTCATCGGAAACACACTTTTCCTGTTATTGGTTTTTAGAGAAAAATTTGGGATATAGTTTTTTAATCGTTCTATTCGATTTGCGCATCAATCCATTCAAAGCGTTTAACAACCCATTGTTTCAAATCATCGACCGCTTCATTGTATGTAAGATAACTGCTGGCTAGATATGGATTGTCCGTGCTATTTAAAATATCCCATTTTTTGAAATTATTATTCGCGCTTTTCAACAAAATTGAAAAAATTGAGTCTATGGCATTTTGTGTTCGAAAAAATACTTCTTTATTTTTTATCCAAAACGCTCTTTTTTTATCCTTCATGCGAGAATCTTGCAATAGATAAGAATACCAATAATAGTTCTCAATAAACCAGCCTTCAGAATATCTACATCTGTTATCATTTCCGAATGCTAAATCAAAATCCCATACTGGACCCATTTTTATAATATCTTTTTTTTCCCAAGAGAAAAAGATACTTGAGTAATCACGAGCATCAGGATTTTTAGAAAATTCCTGAGCCCAATAGTATTTTATAAATTCGTCTATGTCTATCCACTTTTCAACATCATTGTCTATTGTAGGTTTTATCGTAGAAAGAAATTCTTCAAAATTTTGAAGATACTCTTGAATTATAGCCAATGTTTCGCTTGTAGCATTTTTAGGAGCATGTATGCGAAATGGTTTTCCAGAAGAGTCAACTTTAAGGCCATAAGAAAAAACAATTTGTTGATTATTCCTATAGTTTTCTCTCATTTCAACAATGTATGAATCATCACTATTGGGTATGTCAACTCGATTTTTCCCAATCTTGATTGTTTCCGTTAATAAATAAACCCCAAGATACTCTTCATTTATATACAACTCAACAAATTCACATCGAGGCGAATAATACGCTCCTAAATTCGCCGAGAGATTATACATCAAATAATTTCTCATCAGCGTTTTATCAGCATAATTAGCAATCAATGCCCAATCTTTATCCTTCGGCATGTCTAGCATTGACTGTTTCTTTTCAAACTCAATCTTATAACTTTTCTTAGGCATATCAGTCCATGACGAATTTCCCCGACCTCTAATGGTCAAGTCCATGATTTCACTCACGGCTGTGGAGTCGCCCCAAATTTGCATTTTGGCGGGAATTTCTGTTTCACGGTCTACAATAGCCTGGCGATTTTCTGTTTCAATCACAATGCGCGGGATTCCGGCATAGGGGTATTCTTTATCATCCGGTTTAAAGGATTCCGGATACGGAGGCGTCGAAGAAGAAGAGGATTCTTCCAATGAAGAACTAGAAACTCTTGATGAAGAACTCTCATCAGAAGATCTCATCACAATCGATGACGATGACGTTTCTTCTATTTCATCAGCATCAATGCTATTTTTGCAGGAACTCAAAAGAATTGCCACAACAACAAAGCACAAAACCAACACGTTCGTTATAAACGTTCTTTCATTAACTCGCATATACATCCCAATCTTATAGATAGCTTTTTACAACGCAAACGTAAAGCAAAGAAAGAAAAAGATAATATTGAGCTTACAAATCGCACATTTAGCCATTAACTGAAAGCTTTCTTAAAAAAACAAAAACAGTTTTTTTTCTAAATTTGCGCGCATGGCAGAAAAAAAGAAAATCCTCGTAATGGTTGCAAGCCCGAAGAATGAACGCAGTGGCACTCTCATCCCGACGAAGGCATTTGTCGAAGGGTTAGAGCAGAACGGCGACTACGAGACCGAATACATTTTCATCGACAGGATGCACATCAAGCCGTGCCGCGGCTGTCTCAGCTGCTGGGGGCGCGAGGACGGTTCGTGCTTCATGAAGGACGACGACGTGCCGATGATCCGCGAAAAGCTCATCAATTCGGACATTGTCATCTGGAGTTTTCCGCTGTTCCTGTTCAGCCTCCCAGGGCAGATGAAGGTACTGATGGACCGCATCGTGGGCATGGTACACCCGTACATGGGCCAAAAGCTCAAGGAAGGCGCCAACGCGCTGAATTCGCACTTGCACGGGTTGCAGTTCCAGAAGGAAGGGCAGAAGATTATTCTGCTTTCGAGCTGCGCATGGATGGATCTAGACGTGGTTTACGAACCAATCCGCAAGCAGTTCGACATCATCCTCGGACATGAGGGCTACACGCTCATTGCCTGCCCGCAGATGCGTGCGCTTGACCACCGTGGCGGTCCGCGCCGTTTGAACATGCTCCGCGAAAAGTACCGCAAGGGCGGTGCCGAACTCGCTACGACGGGTAAGCTTTCGCAGGAAGCGATAGACATGATGCAGAAGCCGATTTTCAGCGAAGACGCTTACGTGACGCTTGTGACGGAATTCGTGACACACATGTTCGACCGCGACGATAATTTCTAGTAAACAGTGGTTAGTGATTAGTAGTCAGGAGGCTCCCGCAAAGCGGGAGCGTTTCTTTTTTGCAAAAAGAAAAACCCTGGCAGATGCCAGGGTTTTCCGTAAAAGCAAAATCGCAGATTAGCGCTTGCTGAACTGGAAGTGCTTACGAGCCTTCTTGCGGCCGAACTTCTTACGTTCAACGGCACGTGCG
>JAEEGG010011673.1_pt1 | contig 19089 bp, 18 predicted proteins | sample 9134161 | NCBI WGS metagenome assembly JAEEGG01 (sample SAMN16246543, study PRJNA631951) | gut metagenome | biome: gut microbiome; feature: rumen; material: CR-attached | host: Bos | place: Iran: Karaj | collected 2018-10 | reverse complement strand
GACAGCGACAAGTTGTTTGCCGTACCATTCTCAAACTTGTGGATGGTTGTCAAACCGATGCCAGACTGCTCTGCCACCTCCTTCTGGGTAAGGTTGCAACGCATCCTGTAATCCTTGAACCGTGAACCAAGCAATCTTACCAGTTCAGGCGTAGAATATTCGTAAAAGTCTGCCATAATCAAAATATTTATTATTCAACAAACTGATATTTACATATCTTTTTAAATATTTATCATCACTTTCTTGATATTTAATGCTGCAAAAATAAGCATTATTTTCCAATCATCCAAACTTTTTCGGGTAAATTATGCGAATCTGGGGGTATCTTTTAACAGATGCGCCATAAGACCTGTATTCGGTCAAGAAAAAAACAGGTTAAAGGTTTAGGTTTAACCACATACAACCTCGAAAAATTTTAGTTTTTAATCTTACCTTACTGTCTCGCCGAACCCCTGGGTGGCAAGGAACGTCGGAGTATTGGTTTTACACGGTAAGGAATGAATCATGTTGAAGCCTACGACGTCCGTCCTGAAGATGGCCTCGTCGTATGCTATGCCCTCGACAATTGCGGCATACGCGTATTCAACAAATGACGATGCCACCACACACATCTCGCTACAGCGCGACCAGAGCAACCTTCATACTGGGGGCAAATCATTTGCCGATATGGATGAGCCAGAAAAACCCCTTGAAAAATTTTGCTGAATTCATTTATTTTTCGTACCTTTGTGTGCAGATAACTAAAAAAATCAGGGCTCAACTAAATAAACATAACGTTTACGACTCATAAACCTATAGTTTATGGACTTCAAACCCCATAGTTACAGCAAGCAAGAGCTATACTTCTGTAGTCATCATGTTCCTTAAAAAAAGAGATGCCACAATTCTATAAGGGGTTCCAGTGAATCTATATACCCGAGCCAATATAGGATTAAATACCATAGTATGATTAGCCCAATGAATATTGGTAAAGCTAATAATCTGCCTATTGTGAAGGCAATGAATTGTGCTATGTCATTAAATTCAAATGTGAAATTTCCAATTGTTTGATAGAATCTCATACTTTTTATTTCTTTATTTTGGTACAAAGGTACTACATTCCCCCATAATTTGCTTTGAAGTTATACCTATAAACTGAACTTCTGAGCTGATTACTTCCCCACGAACTCGCTGGGAGTAAGCCCCGTGATGCGCTTGAAGAGACGGGTGAAATGATGGGGGAAATCGAAACCGAGCAGGCGCGATGTCTCGCTGATGTTATGCCCCTGCATCAGCAGACTCTTCGCCTGATTGATAATGTAGTTGTGGATGTAGCCGATGGCCGTACCACCCGTTGCCTTGTGGACGATGTCACCAAAGTAACGTGGCGAATAGGCGAGCTCAGAGGCACACCAGGCAACGGTGGGCAAGCCTTGTGACAATTGGCGGTTCTCGCGGAAATAGGTTTGCAACAGGTCGTGAAAGCGCTTCAGCAGGTCGGTCTCTCCCCTATCCTCTTCGGACAACTGGCGCTGGTAGATGCGGTTGCAGTATTCCAGTATCAGACGCAGGTAGCCCAGCAAGACACTGCGGAGTGAAGGAGAGTCTTCATGTGTCTGCAGCTCTTGGCGCAGCTGGGTAAGCAACTGGGTGATGCAGAGCCATTCGTCGGGATCCATACGCAGCGAGCCATCAAAGAAATACGAGAAGAACTGGTAGCGGTCTATCTGGCGCTCCAGTTCGGTGCCGTGCAACAGTTCGGGCGACCATAGCAGCACCCAGCCACACAAGGAGATGCGCTCGCCGTTATCTTCCAGTCCGCCAATCTGCCCTGGTTCCACGGCAATGATGGAGGCATCGCTCACTTGTAGTTTCCGCATGCCGTATGAGAGGTTGAAGGGGAACTGCCGCTGGATGAACAGGCCATAGACGCCATAGTTGTTCAGGCTATGACGGAAAGGTGCCAGCTCGTCATAATGGATGATGCTCACTAACGGGTGCAATACCGGTGCATCCACAAAACGGGCATAGTCGTTGGGACTGTCAACCTTCAAAATATTCCGCATATCGAGGGCAAAGATACGGAAAATAATCTAATAATGGTAGAAAATTGATGTTTTTTTTGCACTTTCTGCGAAATTGGTATATCATCAGCCAATTTGTGTAATGCCTATATAAAATAATGTGCATACCTTTGCACCGTAAACGAAGTTTCATGAAAGCTAAAGCATTATTGCTGGGTCTTATGATAGCAGCAAACGGTTTCGCCCAGGGCGTGATTGATGTGCACAGCCACATCATCACTCCTGAGTTTGTGTCGGCTCTTGAAAATGAGGGACGACTGATGGACGAGGGATTCCCCTTGCCGAAGTACAACGTGGAGGATCATCTCAGGTGGATGGACGAGGCTGGTGTCGAGACATCGGTACTGACACTGGCAGCACCTCAGCCCCTGACAACAGCCTCACCCCTAACCCCTCTCCAAGAGGCGAGGGGAATAAATAGCGGCAAGACGGAAAACTTCAGCAGTGGTTATGACGTTATCAGAAAATGCAATGAGGCTGCCGCCTTCATCAAGAAGAAGCATCCAGGCAGATTTCGGTTCTGTGCTGCCCTACCCCTGCCCGATGTCTCGAAAGCAATTGAGGAGGCGAAGTATGCACTCGACACCTTGAAAGCCGACGGCATTAAATTAGCAACGAATGTTGATGGACAGTATCTTGGTACACCCGAACTCGACACGCTTTTCTCTGTGTTGAATGAGCGTAAGGCCGTGGTGATTCTGCACCCCCATCGTCCTGAGCCAGTGAATAAGCAGGTGATGCAACAGACACCGCTGGCTATGCAGGAATATCTCTCGGAAACCACCCGCGCCGTATCGAACATGATCAGTCGCAATGTACTGGCTCGCTATAACAACATAAAGGTTGTCGTGCCCCATTGCGGTGCCTATCTGCCGCTGGCCATCCCTCGCATGAAGTCGCTGACACCGGTGATGCAGGCTAACAAAATGGTGGGTGAGATAGACTACGAGGCCAACCTCCGTGCATTGTATTATGATCTTGCCGGAGCTCATAGCCCTGAGGTCATCCGCATGCTGCTCACCATCACCACGCCTGACCACCTGCACTACGGCTCCGATTATCCCTACGTCGCTCCGCAGGTGCTCACGCAGAGCCTGGCGAGGATGAAAGACTATCTCTCGAAAGAGCCTGACCTGGCACCATTCAAGGAGATGATACTATGGAAGAATGCAAAAAGACTCACGTCAAATAAAAAATGATAACAATGAAACAGATTCTAATGTTTTTAGCAGCCATGTTGTTCTGCTGCTGTTCTGCAGACAGCGAAGTGAAGGCTGAGGTGCCCACAAATACAGGCAAGACGCTTGTGGTGTATTACAGCTACACAGGCAACTGCCGCGAGATAGTGAATACGCTGACCAATCAGATAGAGGCTGACGTGCTGGAGATTCAGCCTGCAGAAAAGGGACTAAGGTACGAGGCAAACAACTATGCCCTGGGAACTCAGTTGCTGAATGCCATCAAGGCTAATCCCAACAATGCCGGCAGTTACCCTGCCATCGACCCTGTAACGACATCGCTCAGCGACTACCAGAACATCATCATTGTCACCCCGTTGTGGTGGAGTCAGATGGCTGCCATCATGCAGTCTTACCTGTTCCAGAATGCTTCAAAGATGGCGGGGAAACACGTCGGACTGATTGTGTCGAGCCATTCGAGTGGCATTAGTGGTGTGGTAAGTGACGCCGAGCGTCTGTTGCCTAATGTCACGTGGATGGGTGATGCATTGTGGATTAACGCTGCCAACCACTCAAATCGTGCTTCACTGATTGAAGACTGGCTCAAGACGCTTAATTTCGATAAAGCACAAACTACTATGGATAAAATGTATATCACCATCGGTGAACAAACGCAGAGCGTAACGCTGGTCGATAATGACGCTACACGCGAGTTGGTTACTGCACTGCAGGAAGCCCCTATTTCGGTAACTCTTAAAGACAACAATTTCGAGATATGGGGTCCATTAGGCAGATTGCTGACAACGAAAAACGAGCAGATAACAGTTCAACCTGGAGATATCGTGCTCTATAACGGCAGCAACATCTGTATCTTCTACGATTCAAACTCTTGGAACTACACCCGGTTAGGCAAAATAGATGGGCTCTCAGAGAACGAGTTACGCACATTCCTGAAGGCTGGCCAAAGCAATATAGCTGTTACACTTTCGCTTACATCGGGTACGACTGCCATAAGGAGCCTCACCCCTAACTCATCTTCTAAGGGCGAAGGGAATATATACTCGCTGAATGGTGCGAAGGTAAACAATCCCTCTAAAGGTATCTATATCAAGAATGGCAAAAAAGTGATTTTATGAAGCAGATATTATTTGCCGCAATGCTGCTAGGCGGAATACTGGCAGGCTGCACAAAGAATAACAAACAAACTACAGACAATAATATGGAACAGAAATTGACATTGACACAGGAGTGGGACAAGGTATTTCCGCTGAGCGAGAAGGTAAATCACAAGAAGGTGACGTTTGAGACGCAGTATGGACTGACTCTGGCCGCTGACCTCTATACGCCAAAAGATGCCAAAGAAAAGTTACCTGCTATCGCCGTTTCTGGTCCCTTCGGAGCCGTCAAGGAGCAGTGTAGCGGACTCTATGCCATACGAATGGCAGAACGTGGTTTCGTGGCACTGGCCTTCGACCCTTCCTATACAGGTGAGAGCAGCGGTGAACCGCGTCGCACAGCTTCGCCCGACATCAACACCGAGGACTTCATGGCTGCCGTCGATTTCCTTTCGAAACAGGATAATGTAGATGCCGAGAAGATTGGCATCATCGGCATCTGCGGTTGGGGAGGTATCGCCCTGAATGCAGCCGCTGCCGATACACGCATCAAGGCTACCGTAGCCTCAACGATGTATGATATGACCCGCGTCAGTGGCAACGACTATAACGATGCTTTCGACAACGAGCAGTGGCGTCACCGGAATCGTGAGAACCTCTCCAAGCAGCGCCTCGCTGACCCTGATGCGATGGCTGGCGGTGTGCTCGACACTGTGCCCCCACAGGCGCCTCGTTTCGTTCACGACTACTATGACTACTATAAGACCGCTCGTGGCTATCACAAGCGCTCGGGCAACTCGAACGACGGCTGGCGTGTCATCGGAACCCAGGCATACGCCAACAGCCGTTTCCTCTACTACATCAACGAAATCCGCTCTGCCGTTCTCGTGATGCACGGTGCCGACGCCCACTCTCGCTATTTTGGCGAGGCTGCCTATCACTATATGGTGGAGGGAAAGGCCGAGGGTTACAAGTTTGTTGGTGAGCCAAACCCCAACCCCGAGAACAAGCAACTGCTCATCATCCCCGATGCCTCTCACTGTGACCTCTACGACGGCGGCTATGAGGAAAAGGAAGGTAAGGGACAACCGAAGAACATGATTCCCTGGGATACATTAGCCGACTTCTTCGCAAAGTATCTAAAATAAAGGGGAGCTCAGGGGAGCATGGCTATGACTTCAATCTCTACCAATGCTCCCTTCGGCAGCGTCTTGACGGCAACGGCAGAACGTGCAGGATACGGCTCTGCAAAGAACTCCGCATAGACGGCATTCATATCGGCAAAGTCGTTCATGTCTGCCATGAACACGGTTGTCTTCACCACATCACCCATCGTCAGACCAACCTCTTCCAGGATGGCCTTCACGTTGAGCAACGACTGTCGGGTCTGATTCTTAATTCCACCCTCTACAAACTGTCCTGTAGCAGGGTCGATGGGAATCTGGCCCGAAGTGTAAACAAGATTTCCTACCTGGATGGCCTGACTATAGGGACCGATGGCAGCGGGTGCCTTTGTTGTGCTGATTACTTTTTTCATATCAGAAGAATTTTAGGATTTCGTCAAGGTTCTTTCTCTCCGGACGATTAGGTTCCTCGGCCCTGTAACCGAGTGCGATGACGGCCATGACTGTCTCGTTTCCCGGAATGGAGAACAGCTCTCTCAATTTGTCGGCATCACGCATACCCATGATGAGCGTGTCGAAGCCCATGGCACGGGCCTTCAGTATCAGATAGCAATTGCTCAGGCCGTTGTCGTAGGCACCCCAGCCATCGCCCACCTCGTTAGTCTGATTGCCCTGGAAGTAGCCTGATTTACCACGTTCGAAAGTGGAGACAATGAGTACGGGTGCATTCTTGATGCGATCCTTATTGCCACCCACCAGGTCCTGAACGGCCGCCAGTTTCTCCTCGCTGATGGCCACATAATACTTTGTCGGTTGCTGGTTAGCCCACGAGGGTGCATCCTGAGATGCCTTAATCAGGTCACGCACTTCTGCCTCTGTTATTTTCTTGTCAGCATCATAGTTGCGGACGCTTCTGCGAGAGGTTAGCACTTCGTCGAACGACGGGGAGGTGGCTGTTTCACGCTCATGGTTGCCGCCATTGTAGCAGCCTGCCAGTGACAACAATGCCATAACAGCACTCAGGACAACAATTTTCCTTGTCATAGTTTTAAAGTTTTTGTGGTTACTATTGATCTTCTCATCAAGTCATAGCGCTTGATGTTGCAAAGATACAAATATTTTCGGATAAAAAACTTTTTCACCGCTTTTTTTAGCAAAAACAATGAATACAGTTCAAGTGTCGCCAAGGAAATTGGCAAAGTTAATACACTCGGCAGAAAAAACAAATGATTTTATTTTGTTTTGCTCTCGACTTTTCGTAACTTTGCCAATGGATTTGGCGAAGTTACTGCGTCTCGGCAAAAAAAGGAACGAGTTTCTTTGTTTTGCTCTCGACTTTTCGTAACTTTGCATCATGAATGACAAAAAAACAGCACATACAACCACAATGAACTATACATTAGACCCGCACGGAGAGGAACTATTCAGGCAGTACCAGATGATGATGCCCGTCTTCAAAAAGACTGAGATGCTGGCAGTAGAGACGCTGCAGACGGCACTCCAGCAGCAGAACATCTACGTCACCTCCATTGAGCACCGCATCAAGACGGAAAAGTCACTGATAGGGAAATTGGAGCTGAAGGGGGCAAAGTATTCCTCCATCAGCGACATTACCGACATTGTCGGCATCCGCATCAACACGTTCTACTCTGACGACGTGGACAAGGTGGCAGCCATTGTCAAGCGGACGTTCGACGTGGACTGGAAGGACTCCGTCGATAAGCGCAAGCAACTGGAACTGCACAGCTTCGGCTACAGCTCGCTGCACTATATCTGCAGACTGCCTAAATCGCTGGCCAATGACCCGCAAATGCCAGAACTGAGCAACATACGGTTTGAACTGCAGATGCGTACGGCACTGCAACACGTGTGGTCCACCGTGGAACATGACATCGGCTACAAGGGCGGCGTGAAGATTCCCAATGAGTACCGCCGTCAGTTCAGCAGGCTGGCAGGCATGCTCGAACTGATAGACGACGAGTTCAGCCGACTCAGGGTGACACTGACTGACTATCGCAGAAAGGTACAGTCGCTGGTCTCGTCAGGACAGCTGGACGAAGTGCTGCTCGATTCCGACAATTTCCGCAGCTACCTGGAAATGCGGCCCTTCGACCGCCTGAACAAACGCATTGCAGCCGTCAACCAGGCAGAGATATACCCCACTCCGCTCCTGCCCTTCGTTCGCGTATTCTCCAAATTAGGACTGACGACGCTGGGCGACGTGGAACGTCTCATAGCCGACTACTCGGAGGATGCCTACCAGCTGGCATTGTCGCAGTTGGCCATTACCGACCTCGACATCATCGCAGAGAACGTGGGACCCACAAATCTCTGTATTGTATATATCCTCAGGAACCAAGGAGGGAAATCAGACCTCATCAAGTTCTACCAGGTGCTCAACGGCGACCAGCCACGCAACATCACGCTGGCCGAGAACATGATGGAACAGGCAAAGCAACTGTCGTTCTGACAGACAGGCAGCAGGGCCCTGCCCCAAAAATGAAACTTGCAAAACTAAAAACTCATAAAGAAATGAACAGAAAAATCCTGACAACCATTCTCTTCATCACCGCCAGCATCGTCGCCCATGCACAGGAAGCACCATCGGCAACAATAGCGACAGACGTGGTGAGCCAATACGTATGGCGTGGACTGAACGTAGGCAGCGTCTCGCTGCAACCCTCCCTCGAACTGCAGGCATACGGACTGCAACTGTCAGCATGGGGCAACATCGGACTCAGCGAGCCACAGGACACCAAGGAACTCGACCTCACGCTGACCTACACTTTAGGCGGACTGACCGTCGGCATTACTGACTACTGGTTCAACGAGGGACTGGACCCTGACAACCGCTACTTCAAATACGACAGCCACAGCACCAACCACCTCTTTGAGGCTACCATAGGCTACGACTTCGGACTGGCCAGTCTGGCGTGGTACACCAACTTTGCCGGCAACGACACGAGGACCGAGAAAGGGCACCGGGCATACAGCAGCTATGTGGAGGCTTCCGTCCCCTTTACCTTCGCGACCATTGACTGGACGGCTACTTTGGGAGCCGTACCCTTTGCCACCGAGTTCTACGACACCAGGGGGTTCGCCGTCACCGACCTGACACTGCGGGCAGCCAAAGACCTGCGGATAACCGACAGGTTCGCCATTCCGCTCTTTGCACAAATCACAGCCAATCCACACAGTCAGAAAGCCTACCTGCTGGTTGGCTTCACACTGTCATCCGGTCAGATCAATCTCACCAAATAGAATAAACACTCAACTTACACAAGTGGAGCGAAGCGATACCCCCCCCAAAAAAAACCATGCTGAAGAATACTGCAAGCCTTGATTTGGTGGAGTTCGTCGAGACGAACATCCTGCCTCGATACGCCGAGTTTGACAAGGCACACAACCTGAGCCACGTCAACAGCGTAATACGCCGTTCGCTGGAACTGGTAAAGACAACAGGAGCCGACATCAACATGGTGTATGCCATTGCTGCATACCACGACCTTGGACTGTCAGGCCCGCGTGCCACACACCACATCACCGGCGGGAAGATTCTCGCCAACGACGCCCGGCTGAAGCGCTGGTTCTCGGCAGAGCAAATTAGGATCATGAAAGAAGCTGTCGAGGACCATCGTGCATCGGCGAGCCACGCACCACGTAGCATCTACGGAAAGATTGTGGCAGAGGCCGACCGCGACCTGAACCCCGAGACGGTGATACGCCGTACCATACAGTTCGGACTGAGCAACTACCCCGAAATGGACCATGAACACCAATGGCTGCGGTTCAAGCAACACATGGACAACAAATACTCGTCGAACGGCTACATCAAACTATGGATTTCACCATCGCCCAACGAGGAGAATCTCAAGACGCTGCGCAACCTCATTGCACAGACCCAGAAGCTGAAAGAGGTGTTTGAGAAGATATACGCCGAGGAACATGCAAGGTGAAGGGCAGCGGCAAACGCCTCACCACCCCTCACTTAAACAGTTTCCGGAAAGCAACGGGAATGGGAGTCTCGAACTCCATGTGCTCGTGAGTCACGGGGTGGACAAAGCACAGCAGGAAGGCATGCAGGCAAAGACGGTGCAGGGGGTCGTCGCCATTGCCATACTTGGTGTCGCCACAGACGGGATGCCCCATGTCAGCAGAATGTACACGAATCTGATTCTTCCGACCCGTCTCTAACTTATACTCCACCAGCGAGTGCTCGGTGGTACGTTCAAGGGTGAAGAAGTGGGTGACAGCATACTTGCCGCCATTATCCGTAGGACTGGAGTACGTTACATACGCCTTGTTGTCCTTGAGCCAGTTGGCAATGGTTCCCTGATCTTCTTCCATCTCACCGCTGACCACCGCGACGTAACGGCGGTCATAGACAATGTCATGCCATGCATGCTCGAACAACTGTTCCGTCTCCATATCCTTGGCATACACCATCAGGCCGCTGGTGTCGCGGTCCAGCCGATGCACCACATGGGCACGGCACTTCTGACCACTCTTGTGGAAATAGTCGTCGAGCACCGACTTCACGTTCAGACTGCTGTGGCCTGCTGCCATCGACAGAATACCGACAGCCTTTTCCACCACGACAAGCCAGCGGTCTTCATAGACTATCTTCACATAGCGGCTCTTGAAACCACGCTGGTTACGCTTCGTCTTGCTAACGGCTACCTTCATGCCAGGCTGCAAGGGGAAGTCAAACTGGGTCACGGTCTTTCCATCCACCTTGATGCCCTGACCCTGCAGGACGGCCTTGATCTTGGTGCGGCTCTGCTGCACATGCTCTAACAGAAACTCCAGCAGTGGCTGTTCCTGCTGAACCATCAGGTGCTCGTACTCACCTTGCTGATTGTATGGATTGTATCTCATGCTGCAAAGGTACGACAAAGTTTAGAGTTTAGGGTTTAGTGTTCAGAGTTTTTGCTGCCCCTTAACCTTTTTTACAAAAAAACTCATAACTCATAACTCATAACTCATAACTTTTTCCTACCTTTGCAGCCATTATGAAGAGATTATTGTTTATCACCACCTTATTTATATATGGGGCACTGCTCGCTGTAGCACAGCCCACTGTCGTAAAAACTGAGATGCGTGCCGTCTGGCTGACCGTCATCGGCGGTATTGACTGGCCACGCATTGAGGCCAGCAACACAGCAAACATGCAGCGGCAGCAGCAGGAGCTGTGCAAGATTCTGGACCAGCTGAAGGCTGCAAACGTCAACTGCGTGCTCATGCATACCCGTGTGAGGGCCAGCGTCGTCTATCCCTCGCAGATAGAGCCTTGGTACGAGTTCCTGGCCGGAAAGTCAGGACGCTCACCCGGCTACGACCCGCTGCAGTTCTGCATCGACGAGTGCCACAAGCGCGGCATGGAATGTCATGCTTGGGTAGTCACCATACCTGTCGGCAAGTGGAACAGCGCCGCCACCAAGCTGTTGCGCCAGAAGATGCCGCAGAACATCAGGAAAATCGGCGACGAGGGCTTCATGAACCCCGAACGCCCGGAAACCGCCGAATACCTGGCAAAGATATGCCGTGAGATTACTGAACGCTATGATGTGGACGGCATCCATCTGGACTACATCCGCTACCCGGAAAACTGGAAGATGACCGTCAGCCGCGAGCAGGGACGGAAGAACATCACCCACATCGTACGGACCATCCGCGATGCCGTGAAGAGTGTCAAGCCCTGGGTCATGTTCAGCTGTTCGCCCATCGGTAAGTTCGACGACCTGCCCCGTTACAACAGCAAAGGGTGGAACGCCTATACCAAGGTGTGCCAGGATGCACAGGGCTGGCTGCGCGACGGACTCATGGATGCACTGTTCCCCATGATGTACTTCAAGGGCGACCACTTCTATCCCTTTGCGGTAGATTGGCAGCAACACAACAGCGGACGCATCGTGGCAGCAGGACTGGGCACCTACATGCTCGACAAGGGACAGCAGAACTGGCCGTTGGAGACCATGAAACGCGAGATGTACGTGCTGCGTTCCTTCGGACTCGGACATGCCCACTTCCGCAGCAAGTTCTTTACCGACAACACCAAGGGCATCTACGACTTCACCGTACAGGAGTTCGACCGCTACCCTGCCCTCGTACCTCCCATGACATGGGAGTCGAACGAGGCTCCCGACGCTCCGACATCAGTCAGCGTCAGCGGCAACACCCTGACATGGAGCACCGTTCCCGCCAAACAGTCGTACAACGTATATAACGTCTATGCCAGCGAGACATCACCCGTCAACACCGACGACCCGCGCAACCTCATTGCCACACGCGTAATGGGAACCACCCTGCCACTCACCACGCATCACGCCACCACTCATCACTACGCCGTCACCGCCATTGACCGTTACGGCAACGAGGGACCTGCCTGTCAGGATGTGGCAGTAGCTACAGTCGCCAAGCCGCAGGCCACGCTGCCCCATGTTGATTTGCTCACCGTTGAAGGCGATTACGTCGTCATACCAGCCGGTAACGAGACCGTAGAATACATGGCTGTGGAAACCATGCAAGGCACCATCGTTGCCACCTACCCCAATGCACCGAGGATTGACATCAGCCATCTGCCCCAGGGCTACTACCTGCTGAAGACACTGAACGCACAGGGTATTGCACAGCGTGTAGGGTATTTCATGAAGTTATAAACACTTAGTAAGGAGGAGTGCCAGTTAGGGCGTGGCTATTTTCACTCGTCGTGGAGCGTGGGCAAAGAGAGGTGGTAGCGGACAGCCAGGAAGCGCACCAGACAAATAAAGAGGAAGGTGACAACGGCCACGATGCTCTCGGGAACGCCAAAAAAGGTCAGCGACCAGTAGAGCATGCCACCAACGACACAGGCCATAGCATATATCTCACGGTGGAAGATGACGGGTTCGTTGTTGAGCAGCACGTCACGGATGACACCACCGGCAGAACCCGTGATGCAGCCCATGATGATTGCCACCCAGAAGGGCTGTCCGAAGAGCTGACTCTTCTGAATACCGGCAATGGTGAAGAGCGCCAGTCCGAAAGTGTCGAAGACAAACCATGCGTTCTGCAACCACTTCATCTTCCGATGGAACATGATGACAAAGAGCAGGGCAATGGCAGTGCAGATAAGGTACATGGGCGTGGTCATCCAAAAGGGCGTGGTGCCCAGCAGCACGTCGCGAATGGTACCGCCACCAATGGCCACTGCCACACCACAGACATAGCCTCCAAACCAGTCGAAGTTCTTGGCTGCTGCATGGCGGATGCCTGAGATGGCAAACGCAAAGGTTCCCAGAATCTCAATGATATATGTCAGCGTATCGTTCATTTCTCAAATCTTTTTCCCCAGCAGCGAAGCATCTGCTGGTATAATTTCTCCTCCGACGGCGAATGTTGGGCATGCCACAAACGCTGCCCTGCCAAGGAGTCGGGCAGGTACTGCTGCTCAGTAAAGTTGCCCGGATAGTCATGCGGATACTTATAGCCGTCGTGATAGCCGAGGTCCTTCATCAGTTTTGTGGGAGCATTGCGAATGGGCAGGGGCACCGGCTGATTACCCGTTTCACGAACCAGCGACAATGCCGCGTCGATACCCAGATAAGCAGAGTTGCTCTTGGGTGACGTAGCCAGATAGACCGCAGCCTCGGCAAGGGGAATGCGCCCCTCGGGCCATCCTATCTTCATCACGGCATCGAAGGCTGCATTGGCCAGCAACAGGGCATTGGGGTTGGCCAGTCCGATGTCCTCGGCAGCCGAAATGACCAGACGGCGGGCAATGAACTGTGGGTCTTCCCCACCCTCTATCATACGGGCCATCCAGTAGAGGGCCGCATCGGGGTCGCTGCCGCGGATGGACTTGATGAAGGCTGAGATGATATCGTAGTGCATCTCACCGTCCTTATCGTAGGCCAAGGGGTTCTGCTGCAGACGTTCCTCAACGAGTTGGTCGGTTATCTCAATAACTTCATCCGATACTGAAGCCTCAACAACCAACTCCAATATATTCAATAGTTTACGAGCATCGCCTCCACTATAGCGAAGCATGGCTCCAGTCTCCTTAAGAACGATGTTACGTTCACGCAAAATGACATCTTCCCGGAGTGCCCGGTCAAGCAGTTGAAGCAGGTCTTCCTTCTCCAGCGGCTTGAGCACATAGAGCTGACAACGGGAGAGCAACGGACGGATGACCTCGAACGAAGGGTTCTCGGTCGTTGCACCGATGAGCGTCACCGTACCCTTCTCCACAGCCCCTAACAGGGAGTCCTGCTGCGACTTGGAGAAACGGTGTATCTCGTCGATGAACAGGATGGGCGACGGCTGGTTGAAGAAACGCTCCTTCTGTGCCCGTTCAATGACATCGCGCACATCCTTCACCCCGCTGGTCACGGCAGACAGCGTATGAAACGGCACGTCGAGCCGGTGGGCAATAATCTGTGCCAGCGTGGTCTTGCCGACACCCGGAGGACCCCATAGGATAAACGAAGAGATTCGCTTTGCCTCAATCATACGACGCAATACGGCTCCTTCACCCACCAGATGGCGCTGGCCGATGTACTGTTCAAGCGTCCGTGGACGTAATCGTTCTGCTAATGGTTCCATGACTTGATATTAATCCGTTTGGTCTGCAAAGATAGTATTTTTTGCCGAAAGGCGAAAGATAGTGATGAAAAATTTGCCGATAGCACAAAAAATCATCAATCTATAATCATTTCTTTAATCTTTTTTGTACCTTTGCCCCCATTAATAAACAAGAAAGGAAAAAACAATGAGAACAAAGAAAGAAGAAAGCAACGGTGCGCCCCAGAAAACCTTGACGCTGAAAACGTTGACGAAGAGCTCGGTATGGGATATTCAGGAAAACGACATCTTCCGTTTGTGGGAGACCGCAGACAAGGAATCAGAGGTACGTGAAAATGTACGTCGCTATACCGACATTATCCGTAGCGCATTCATGATTGAGGAAATCAAGGACGAAGACATTGAACTCGCCAAGAAGAAATACGCCAAACTGGGATATAAGGTTGGAAACATCAAGATTGACGATCAGACGAAGATAACATGGGCCATCAAGAAACGTCCCATCCTACGTGTCACTGACCTGACATACGAGAACATACGGCACATCTCTGCCGCAAAGCTCGTAGAGGTTCTCGACCGCAACTTCGGTGGCGGATGGGACTCGCTGTCACAGTCAATCCAGGATATCATCGAGAGCGGCTTTGACATCTCTACGACGACACTGCCGAAAGACCGTCTGCACAAGCCTGGCGGCATGTATGAAAAGAAGATTGCCGACGGCTATGAGGTGCTTGAGGTGGCCAAAGGAACCTGGGTGGAGGCCATATTTGCCAAGCTGAAGCCCGAGGCTGAGAAGCCACGCATGAAATTCCAGTCAGAGAAAATCTTCGACCATGAAGACACGGAAGACGACGAGGACACCGAACTGCCCGAGGACAACTACCGGAACCATGACGAGGAATACGAGGAGCCCGAAGAGCCCATGACATTCGACGACGACGAGATAACAGAGGAAAATTACCGCACGACGTTCGAAATAGAGACCGATCCCGACGAGGAAGCCGACGGCCTTGAGGATTATGTGGAAGATTAAAATGAACAGTTTATCAATTCATAAAACCCAAAAATTAAATGATGACTATACCTTTTGCCTTTTGGCTTGTGCCCATCGCATCGGTGGCCGCACTGGCTATGGCGTGGTTTTTCTTCCGCTCCATGATGAGCGCTGACGAGGGAACCCCACGCATGAGAGAGATTGCAGGACATGTGCGCCGTGGTGCTATGGCCTATCTGAAACAACAGTACAAAGTGGTGGGCATTGTCTTCGTCGTGCTTGCCGTCATCTTCGCCGTCATGGCCTATGTGCTCCACTGGCAGAACCCGTGGGTTCCCTTTGCATTCCTGACTGGCGGTTTCTTTAGCGGACTGGCAGGTTTCTTCGGCATGAAGACTGCCACTTACGCTTCTGCCCGCACCGCCAACGCAGCCCGAAAGAGCATGGACGCCGGTCTGAAGATTGCCTTCCGTTCGGGTGCCGTGATGGGACTGACTGTTGTGGGACTCGGACTGCTTGACATAGCCATCTGGTTTCTCGTGCTGAATGCTTTCTACGAAGGCGACAGCATGGCTCTCATCACCATCACCACCACCATGCTGACCTTCGGTATGGGTGCTTCGACGCAGGCGCTCTTTGCTCGTGTAGGCGGTGGTATCTATACGAAGGCTGCCGACGTGGGTGCCGACATTGTTGGCAAGGTGGAGGCCGACATCCCTGAGGATGACCCCCGCAACCCCGCTACCATTGCTGACAACGTTGGTGATAACGTGGGTGACGTGGCAGGCATGGGTGCCGACCTGTACGAGAGCTATTGCGGCTCCATCCTCTCCACGGCAGCACTGGGTGCAACGGCCTTTGCCTTGGTGCCCGACATGCAGCTGCGTGCCGTCATCGCTCCCATGCTCATAGCCGCCGTAGGCGTGTTCCTCAGCATTTTCGGCATCTACCTTGTACGTACCAAGGAAGGCGCCACGATGAAGGACCTGCTGCACTCGCTGTCGCTTGGTACGAACGTCAGCGCAGTACTCATAGCCGCAGCTACCTTCGGCATACTCTACCTGCTGCAGATTGACAACTGGCTCGGACTCTCCTTCTCGGTCATCACCGGTCTCTGCGCCGGCGTCATCATCGGACAGGCAACCGAGTATTACACCTCGCACTCATACAAACCCACTCAGAAGATTTCCGAAGCTGGTCTGACTGGTTCTGCTACCGTCATCATCAAGGGTATCGGAACAGGTATGATATCAACATGCATCCCCGTCGTCACCATCGGCGTTGCCATCCTGCTGAGCTATCTCTGTGCCAACGGATTCAACACAGACATGTCGGCCGAGGCTTTGTCGAAAGGACTCTACGGCATCGGCATCGCTGCCGTGGGTATGCTCTCGACGCTGGGTATCACACTGGCAACCGACGCCTACGGCCCTATTGCCGACAATGCCGGCGGTAATGCTGAGATGAGCGAGCTTGGCGAAGAGGTACGCCACCGTACTGACGCACTCGACGCACTGGGCAACACCACAGCTGCAACGGGTAAGGGCTTTGCCATCGGCTCTGCAGCGCTGACTGCTCTGGCACTGCTCGCATCCTATATTGAAGAGGTGAAGATTGCAATGGAGCGCACAGGAACCATGCTCGAAAACCTCAAGGGTGAAACCATCAGTGCTGCACAGGCAACCATTCCCGATTTCATGAACTACTTCCAGGTGACACTGATGAATCCGAAGGTACTGGTCGGTGCCTTCATCGGAGGCATGGCAGCCTTCCTGTTCTGCGGACTCACTATGGAGGCCGTAGGACGTGCCGCCCAGAAGATGGTGGAAGAGGTACGCCGTCAGTTCCGCGAAATCAAGGGCATCCTTGAAGGCAAGGCTACTCCCGACTACGGCAGCTGTGTGGAGATTTCCACCCGTGCTGCCCAGCGCGAGATGATTTTCCCGTCGCTGCTGGCCATCGCCATCCCCATCGTAGTAGGTATAGTGCTCGGCGTTGCCGGTGTACTCGGACTGCTTGTTGGCGGACTGACCTGCGGCTTCACATTGGCAGTATTCATGGCTAATGCCGGCGGTGCATGGGACAATGCAAAGAAGAATATAGAAGAAGGTAACTTCGGCGGCAAGGGTTCGTTTGCTCATAAGGCCTGCATCGTGGGCGACACAGTGGGCGACCCGTTCAAGGACACTTCCGGCCCCTCACTGAACATCCTCATCAAACTGATGTCAATGGTTTCTATTGTGATGGCTGGTCTGACCGTTGCCTTCTCCCTGTAAGAATCATTGAACACCAACATATAAATAAGGTATAAGAAAAAAGAGATGATAACAGTAACAAATCTGGCAATTCAATTTGGCAAGAAGACGTTATACAAAGACGTCAACCTCAAATTTACAAGTGGTAACATCTACGGTATCATCGGTGCTAATGGTGCGGGCAAGTCAACCTTGCTTCGCGCCATTAGCGGCGAACTGGAGCCGAACAAGGGAACGGTGGAACTAGCTCCCGGCGAGCGTCTGAGCGTGCTGGAACAGGACCACTTCAAATACGATGAATTTACGGTGATGAACACCGTGCTAATGGGTCACCAGCCCCTTTGGAAGAACATGAAAGAGCGCGAGGCGCTCTATGCCAAGGAGGAGATGACCGAGGAAGACGGCGTAAAGGCTGCAGAACTGGAAATGGCCTTTGCCGAGATGAACGGCTGGGAAGCCGAGAGCGAGGCAGCTCAGCTGTTGCAGAACCTGGGCGTAGCTGAAAGCCAGCACTACAAGCAGATGTCGGAGATATCCAACAACGAGAAGGTTCGCGTCATGCTGGCCAAAGCCTTGTTCGGACACCCTGACAACCTGTTGCTGGACGAGCCGACGAACGACCTGGACCTGGACACGGTGCAGTGGTTGGAGGAGTACCTCTCGAACCTGGAACAGTGTGTGCTCGTGGTGAGTCACGACCGTCACTTCCTGGACGCCGTCTCTACTCAGACCGTAGATATTGACTTCGGCAAGGTAACGCTGTTCTCGGGCAACTATTCCTTCTGGTACGAATCGTCGCAGTTGGCTCTGCGTCAGCAGCAGAACCAGAAGCTGAAGGCCGAGGAGAAGCGCAAGCAGTTGGAGGAGTTCATCCGTCGCTTCTCTGCCAATGTGGCAAAGTCGAAACAAACCACCTCACGCAAGAAGATGCTGGAGAAACTGAATGTGGAGGAAATCACACCCTCAACACGTAAGTACCCGGGCATCATTTTCTCGATGGAACGGGAACCTGGCACGCAGATTCTGGAGGTAGAAGGACTAAAGGCTGTCGATGCCGACGGAACGGTACTCTTCGACAATGTCAGCTTTACCATTGAGAAAGGCCAGAAGACCGTATTCCTTTCCCATAACCCGAAAGCCATGACGGCATTGTTCGAAATCATCAACGGCAACCGTGAGCCGCAGGCCGGCACCTACAAATGGGGCGTGACCATCACGACAGCCTACCTGCCATTGGACAACACAGCCTTCTTCCAGTCGGAAATGAATCTGGTTGACTGGCTGTCACAGTATGGCACAGGCAACGAAGTACTGATGAAGTCGTACCTGGGCAGAATGCTGTTCAAGGACGAGGACGTGCAGAAGAAAGTCTGCGTGCTCTCCGGTGGTGAGAAGATGCGTTGCATGATTGCACGAATGCAGTTGAAGAATGCCAACTGCCTTATCCTGGACACCCCGACGAACCACTTGGACCTGGAGTCCATCCAGGCATTCAACAACAACCTGATAAACTTCAAGGGAAACATTCTCTTTGCTTCACACGACCATGAGTTCATCAACACCGTGGCCGACCGAATCATTGAGCTGACACCCAAGGGTACCATCGACAAGCTGACAACTTATGATGACTACATTTACGATGAAGCCATCAAGGAACTGAAAGCTAAGATGTATGAATAGAGGTTAGTGGTTAGTGGTTAGTGGTTAGAGATTAGAAATTGGCACACTTTTTGCAATAGTCCTCAAAAAATAACATAGTTATGAAAGAAGAAGAAAAGATAAACCAAGAAGAGAGCGT
>JAEEGG010011671.1_pt1 | contig 19091 bp, 9 predicted proteins | sample 9134161 | NCBI WGS metagenome assembly JAEEGG01 (sample SAMN16246543, study PRJNA631951) | gut metagenome | biome: gut microbiome; feature: rumen; material: CR-attached | host: Bos | place: Iran: Karaj | collected 2018-10 | reverse complement strand
CGGGATAAGTGGTGTGGCGCACGTAAACCTTGTCGGTCATTTTCTTGCCGGTAAATCTGATTTTGTCCGCATTGACGATGATGACATTGTCACCACAATCGAAATGAGGGGTGTAATAAGGTTTTGTTTTACCTCTGAGGATACGGGCAACGGCGGTGGCCAGTCTACCGACAATCATCTCCTGGGCATCAACAACAACCCATTCTTTCTTCACGATCTTTTCGTTTGCCGAAATTGTTCTGTAACTTACTTGATCCATTTTTTTTCTTTTTGTGAGGCTCTGTCTTCACCCACATCGCCTCGATTTCTACTTAATTTCCTTTTCTAACCTAAAGGATAATAATCGGTATTTTTTTGAGGGTGCAAAAATACAACTTTTTTATATATAAAAAGCACTTGAAAAAATTTTTTTTGAAATGTGTTTTGTGTAAATAAAATTTTTATATTTGCCGACCATATATAATGTAACGTTGTGTAGAAGCGGGTTGCGAAAAATTTTGCTTGCAACTTATTGAAATAGAAGTGGTTACAAAGGTATATGAAGAGTACGGAATTTTTTGTGCGGGTGTCGAATTGTGCAAAAAAGTGAGAAAAAATTCCGAAATTGGAGAGGTAGGGGAGAAGAAAAGAGGAAAAAAATCGGAAATTTTCCGTCCGAAAATGACAAAATTGAATCAAAAATAGAAAAAAAATTACTCGAAAATGAAAATAGTAAATTACATTAAGGAATGTTATGACGAACTGGTACACAAAGTATCATGGCCGTCAGCCCAAGATCTTCAAAGTAGCGTTTTGGTGGTGTCTATTGCTTCCCTAATAATAGCACTTATCGTGTTTTTGATGGACGCACTGTTTAACGCAGGGATGGGCTTGCTCTTCCCGACTGTTTAATTTTCGGTAGTTCAATTAGGTGTTTAACCGTAAACGATTTTGAAATGGCAGAGATTGAACACAAATGGTATGTGATCAAGACGGTCACCGGCACCGAGAAGAAGGTGAAGCAGAATATCGAAAGCGAGATTGAAGCTTCTCACCTGAAAGACTTTGTGTCACGTGTCCTGATCCCGACCGAGAAGTATTACCAGATCCGCAACGGTAAGAAAATCAGCAAGGAGAGAAACTACTTCCCCGGCTACATCTTTGTTGAGGCAATGATGTTGGGCGAGGTACAGCATGTCTTGCTGAATATCCCCGGTGTGCTGGGCTTCGTAGGTTGCAAGAAAAAATCTGATCCTCCCATTGCGCTCCGTCCCGCCGAAGTAACCCGCATGTTAGGCAAGGCCGACGAATTGCTTGAGCAAGACGAGTCCTTCTCTCTCCCCTTCATCGTGGGCGAAGAAATCAAAGTCATTGACGGTCCTTTCAGCACTTTTAACGGTATTATCGAAGAGATCAATCCCGAGAAAAAGAAACTGAAGGTTATGGTGAAAATCTTCGGACGTAAGACTCCGCTCGAGCTGAGCTTTATGCAAGTTGAAAAGGTCTAAACACCGAAATTTTAGTTACAAACAACAAAATTAACAAAAAATGGCAAAAGAAGTAGCTGGACTTATTAAGTTACAAATCAAAGGTGGCGCCGCCAATCCATCTCCCCCAGTAGGACCTGCTTTGGGTGCCAAGGGTGTGAACATCATGGAATTTTGTAAGCAGTTCAACGCTCGTACGCAAGATCTGGCCGGCAAATTAGTGCCTGTCATCATCACTGTTTACAAGGATAAATCTTTTGATTTTGTCACCAAAACGCCACCGGTTGCTGTACAGTTATTGGAAGCAGCCAAAATTCAAAAAGGATCCAAGGAGCCTAACCGTAACAAAGTGGCCACGCTTACATGGGACCAGGTGAAAGCCATCGCTGAAGTGAAGATGCCCGACTTGAACTGCTTCGAGTTGACATCTGCTATGAGCATGGTAGCTGGTACCGCAAGAAGCATGGGTATCAATGTGAAGGGCGGAACCAATCCTTTTGAACAGAATTAATAACAAGTAAACAAAATCAACATGGCTAAAATATCAAAAAAACGCAAAGAAGCTTTTGCTAAATTTGATAAGAGCAAAGTATATCCCGTGACCGAAGCTGTCCAAATCGTGAAGGATATCACCTACACCAAATTTGACGCCTCCTTCGACATCGACGTCCGCTTGGGCGTTGACCCTCGTAAGGCCAATCAGATGGTGAGAGGTATCGTTACCCTTCCCCACGGTACAGGTAAGGTGGTGAGAGTGCTTGTTCTTTGCACCCCTGACAAAGAGGATGAAGCAAAAGCAGCTGGCGCCGACTACGTGGGCTTGGACGAATACGTTGATAAAATCAAAAAAGGTTGGACCGACGTGGACGTTATCATCACTATGCCGAGCGTTATGCCAAAGATCGGTGCCCTCGGTAAAATCCTGGGTCCCCGTGGCTTGATGCCGAACCCCAAAGCCGGAACCGTTACCATGGAAATCGGTAAAGCTGTCGCTGATGTGAAAGCCGGTAAGATTGATTTTAAAGTTGACAAATTCGGTATCATCCACTCCGGTATCGGTAAAATCAGCTTCGACGCTAACAAGCTGGTGGAAAATACCCGCGAAATGATGTCAACTATTATCAAACTGAAACCGACCGCAGCAAAAGGAACATACGTGAAGAGCATTTACCTCTCCAGTACCATGAGCCCCGGTGTACAAGTTGATGTGAAATCAGTTACATTATAATCTAAAAAAAGCTAAAGTATGAAACAAGAACAGAAAAGCGTTATCATTGATGCCATCGCGAAGGACTTAGCTGAGTATGCACATGTATATGTAACCGATATCTCAGGCTTTACGGTAGATACCGTTAACCAACTCAGAAGACTGTGCTTCCGCCGCAACATTAAGCTGAAAGTGGTGAAAAACACCCTGCTGAAACGTGCTATGGAACAGTCAGAAGTTGACTACTCGGAAATCTATCCCGCTTTGGCCGGCACAACCTCTATCATGCTGTCTAACACAGGCAATGCACCGGCAAAACTGATTAAGGAATTCCGTGCAAAAAACAAAAAACCTATCCTGAAAGCAGCATTCATCGAAGAGGCAACTTATTTCGGTGACGATCAATTGGATACTCTCTGCAACATCAAGTCAAGAGAAGAACTGATCGGTGACATCGTAGGTTTGTTACAGTCACCTGCACGCAACGTCATCTCCGCTTTGCAGTCTGGCGGTGGCAAACTCGCAGGTATCGTAAAAACCTTGTCAGAAAGAAATTAAAACAAAAAATTCATTTAGTAAAAAACCATTAAAATAATACAATTATGGCAGATTTGAAAGCATTTGCAGAACAATTAGTAAATTTGACCGTTAAGGAAGTTAACGAACTGGCTCAAATTTTGAAAGAAGAATACGGTATTGAACCCGCAGCAGCCGCAGTAGCAGTAGCAGCTCCCGCAGCTGGTGGCGCAGCAGCAGCCGCTGAAGAAAAAACCGAATTCGACGTTATCTTGAAGGCAGCTGGCCCCAACAAATTGGCCGTTGTTAAATTGGTGAAAGAACTGACCAGCCTCGGTCTGAAGGAAGCTAAGGAATTAGTTGACGGTGCTCCTAAGGCTGTTAAAGAAGGCGTTTCCAAAGATGAAGCTGAAGGCTTGAAGAAATCATTGGAAGAAGCCGGTGCTGAAGTAGAAGTTAAATAATTTCACCCCACTAATGCGACAATAGTACAACGCCTTCACCGCGGTGAAGGCCTTGTACTTATTGTTGTATTTATGTGTATGGAATATTTGTTTGCACAATTCATTGTGCATTAGGCGTTTATACGGAACGCCAACTTCTTCTCCCCCCACTCCCTAAACTGACAAAGCAACTGCCCCCACTCCCCATCCGTTTCAGCTTAGAAAGTTCTTATTTTCGTAATTAAAACATTACCACCTTGGCAACAACAAACAATACAAGATTCAGCTTTGCATCCACCACGCCAGTGGATTTTCCGGATTTCCTCGACATCCAGTTGAAATCCTTCAAAGAGTTCTTCCAGATTGATACCGACGCGGAACACCGCCGCGAAGAGGGACTGTACAAGGTCTTTATGGAAAACTTCCCAATCACGGATGCAAGAAACAGTTTTTCCCTCGAATTTTTGGATTATTACATCGACGGTCCCCGTTATTCGATGGAGGAATGTCTTGAAAGAGGCTTGACCTATAGTGTCCCTTTGAAAGCCAAAATGAAACTCTCATGCAGTGATGTCGAGCATGAGGATTTCGAAACCCGTATTCAGGATGTCTTTTTAGGCTTGATACCTTACATGACCCCGCGTGGCACCTTTATCATCAACGGCGCCGAGCGTGTGGTGGTATCACAGTTGCACCGTTCCCCCGGTGTGTTCTTCGGTTCTTCATTCCATACCAATGGTACACAGCTGTATTCAGCTCGTATCATCCCGTTCAAGGGCTCTTGGATGGAATTCACAACCGGTCCCCACGATGTGATGTACGCTTACATCGACCGTAAAAAACAGTTACCGGTCACCACATTGCTTCGTGCTATCGGCTACGAAACCGATAAGGATATCCTCGACATTTTCGACATCGCCCAGGAAGTGAAAGCAACCAAGGCCAACTTGAAGAAGTTCGTCGGTCAGAAATTCGCTGCCGCTGTCGTCAGAACCTGGAACGAAGACTTCCCCGATGAAGAAACCGGTGAAGTTTCCAGCATCGAACGTACAGAGGTCATCATCGACAGAGAGACTGAGTTGGAAGAGAAACACATCAACAAAATCGTTGATGCTGGCGTTAAAACCGTTATGTTCCACAAGGACGACGGTAAACAAACCGACTATTCCATCATCTTCAACACCCTGCAGAAAGACCCGACAAATTCTGAGAAACAGGCTCTTGAATTTATATATCAACAATTACGAAATACTATTCCGCCCGATGAGGAAACCGCACGTACCGCTTTCGAGAAGTTGTTCTTCTCCGACAAACGTTACGATCTCGGTGCCGTTGGACGTTATAAAATCAACAAGAAACTGAATCTTGATATCCCGATGGAGACTCAGGTGCTCACCAAAGAGGATATCATCTCCATTATACGCTACTTGGTGGAATTGATCAACTCCAAGACTGAAGTTGACGATATTGACCACTTGAGCAACAGACGTATCAGAACCGTAGGCGAGCAGCTGTACAACCAGTTTGGTGTCGGCTTGGCCCGTATGTCACGTACTATCCGCGATAAGATGAATGTGCGCGACAATGAGGTATTCGCTCCCATGGATTTGATCAACGCCAAGACGCTGTCTTCCGTTATCAACTCCTTCTTCGGTACCAACCAGCTGTCACAGTTCATGGACCAGACCAACCCGCTGTCAGAGCTGACTCACAAGAGAAGAATCTCAGCTTTGGGTCCTGGTGGTTTGTCACGTGACCGTGCCGGTTTCGAGGTGCGTGACGTTCACTACACCCACTACGGTCGTCTGTGTACTATCGAGACTCCTGAAGGACCGAATATCGGTCTGATTTCCTCTCTCTGCGTATTCGCTAAAATCAATCATCTGGGCTTTATCGAAACTCCCTACCGCCGCGTAGTTGATGGTAAGGTGATGTTTGATGAAGATCCGATTTATTTGAGCGCTGAAGAGGAAGAAAATAAGTATATCGCTCAGGCAACTACACCGATGAACGAGGACCATGTGCTGGAAGACAATGTGAAAGTTCGTTACCTGGCCGATTATCCTATCGTTCCGAAAGAACAAGTGAACTTGATCGATGTGGCAGCCAACCAGATTGCATCTATCGCTGCTTCCTTGATTCCTTTCTTGGAAAACGACGATGCTAACCGTGCCTTGATGGGTTCGAACATGATGCGTCAGGCTGTTCCGTTGTTGAATCCGGAAGTGCCTATCGTAGGTACCGGTCTGGAACGCCGTGTGGCTTTGGATTCACGTGCTATGTTGCGCGCCGAAGGTACCGGTGTGGTAGAATATGCAGATGCACTGAAGATCGTCATTCGTTACGATCGTACTGATGCTGAAAGACTGGTGTCTTTCGACTCAGATGTGAAAACATACATGCTCGAGAAGTTCAGAAGAACCAACCAGAACTCTTGTATCAACCAGAAACCTATCGTTAGAAAAGGTCAGAAGGTGGTGAAGGGTGATGTGCTGACCGAAGGTTATGCCACCAGTCAGGGAGAGCTGGCATTAGGACGCAACATGTTGGTGGCCTTCATGCCTTGGAAAGGTTACAACTACGAGGATGCTATCGTGATTTCCGACAGAGTGGTGAAAGAAGATATCTTCACCTCTATCCATATCGAAGAGTTCACTTTGGAGGTTCGTGATACCAAACGTGGCCAGGAAGTGCTGACCAACGATATCCCGAACGTGTCACAAGAGGCTACCAAAGACTTGAATGAAGACGGTTTGATCCGTATTGGTGCCGAAGTGAACGAAGGTGATATTCTGATTGGTAAGATTACTCCTAAGGGCGAGTCCTATCCTACACCGGAAGAGAAGTTGCTCCGTGCTATCTTCGGAGACAAGGCCGGCGATGTGAAGGATGCCTCCCTTAAAGCACCCCCATCAATGAAGGGTGTGGTTATCGGTGCCAAATCTTTGTCACGTCTGATTAAAGACAGAAAAGCCAAATCAAAAGATAAAGACATTGTTGCCGAAATCGAGAAGACCTATAACAAGCAGCTGCAGGAGCTGAAGGACAAGATTGTCACGAAGCTGTACCGCGTGCTGGAAGGCAAGATTTCCCACAATGTATATGATAATACCAAGAACATTATCATTCCGAAGGGTACCAAGTTCTCACAGAAGATGCTGCAGACGGTGAACTTCGCTACAGTGGCAGTATCCAAGTGGACCAATGATGCCAAGATCAATGGACTGGTATCAGAAATCATCCGCAATTACCTGATCAAGGAACGTGAGTTGCTGGCCAAGATGACGCGTGAAAAATTTGACGCCACTGTTGGTAGCGAGCTGCCGAACGGTATTGTCCAGATGGCTAAGGTTTATGTGGCTAACAAACGTAAACTCCGCATCGGTGACAAGATGGCAGGTCGTCACGGTAATAAGGGTATTGTGGCTAAGATTGTACGCCCCGAAGATATGCCGTTCATGGAAGACGGTCGTCCGGTGGACATCGTACTGAACCCGTTGGGTGTGCCTTCCCGTATGAACCTGGGACAGATCTACGAGACTATCCTCGGTTGGGCAGGTAAGACCCTCGGCATGAAATATGCTACTCCGATCTTCGATGGTGCAACCCTCGACCAGATTAACGGTTTGATGGAGAAAGCTGGTCTGCCGCAGAATGGTAGTACCTACCTCTACAACGGTGAAACCGGTGAGAGATTCCACCAGAAGATTACAGTGGGCTACATTTACATGATCAAGTTGCACCACATGGTTGACGACAAGATGCATGCCCGTTCAATTGGACCTTACTCACTGATTACACAGCAGCCTCTGGGCGGTAAAGCACAGTTCGGTGGTCAGCGTTTCGGTGAAATGGAGGTCTGGGCTATCGAAGCCTTCGGTGCAGCTAATGTACTTCAAGAAATACTTACGGTTAAGTCCGATGATGTGATCGGTAGAGCCAAAGCATACGAAGCTATCGTAAAAGGCGAGAATATGCCTGCTTCAGGTCTGCCAGAATCGTTCAACGTATTGGTGAACGAGCTTCGTGGACTTGCATTGGATGTTCAATTCGATTAATCTTAATTTTGAAATTATGGCTTCATTTAGAAAAGATACTAATACAAGAAAAGAATTTTCAAGAATAACCGTAAGTCTGGCTTCTCCTGAGAAAATCTTAGACCAATCTCATGGTGAAGTGCTGAAACCCGAGACTATCAATTACCGTACCTATAAGCCCGAACGTGACGGTTTGTTCTGTGAGAAAATCTTCGGACCCGTCAAGGACTGGGAATGTAACTGCGGTAAATATAAGAGAATCAGATACAAAGGCACTGTTTGCGACCGTTGCGGTGTGGAAGTTACCGAACGCAAGGTACGTAGAGAGCGAATGGGCCATATCCAGTTGGTGGTGCCCGTTGCCCATATCTGGTTTTTCAAGTCTTCTCCCAATAAAATTGGTGCTCTGCTCGGCTTGTCCGCCAAAAATCTGGAATCCATCATTTATTATGAGAATTTCCTCGTGATCCAGGCTGGTGCTGCAGAAGGGTTCCAATACAGAGAGAAGAAAGATAAGGAAAAGAAGGAAGATGTGCTGGTGAAAGAGAGAACGCTGCTGAGCGAAGAGGAATACTACAATGTCATCGACAACCTTCCTCCTGAAAACAGACTGTTGGATGATACCGATCCTAACAAGTTCATCGCCAAAATGGGTGCAGAAGCTTTGTATGACCTGTTGGTGAAACTGGATCTGGATAAGGAATCTTTCGAATTGAGAGACCGTGCCAACCACGAGACTTCAGAGCAGAGAAAGCAGGAAATCCTGAAACGTCTGCATGTTTTTGAAGCTTTCAGAGACAGTAGAAGACGTGCCGTCAACAAGCCGGAATGGATGATTGTGAAGATCGTTCCTGTGATTCCGCCTGATTTGCGTCCTTTGGTGCCATTGGATGGTGGCCGTTTCGCTACATCAGACTTGAACGAGTTATATCGTAGAGTGATTATCCGTAATAACCGTCTGAAACGACTGATTGAAATCAAGGCTCCCGATGTGATTATGCGTAATGAGAAACGTATGTTGCAGGAAGCTGTGGATTCTTTGTTTGATAACTCAAGAAAATCCAACTCCGTCAAGACCGAGTCCAACAGAGCCCTGAAATCTCTGTCCGACAGCTTGAAAGGTAAACAAGGTCGTTTCCGTCAGAACTTGCTGGGTAAGCGTGTTGACTACTCAGGTCGTTCGGTTATCGTGGTAGGTCCTGAATTGCACATGAACGAATGCGGTCTGCCGAAAGATATGGCTGCCGAGTTGTTCAAACCGTTCATCATCAGAAGAATCCTTGAACGTGGTATTGCCAAGACCGTGAAATCCGCCAAGAAAGTGGTGGAGAGAAAGGAACCCATCATCTGGGAAATCTTGGAAAACATATTGAAGGGTCATCCGGTATTGTTGAACCGTGCTCCTACCTTGCACCGTCTGGGTATCCAGGCCTTCCAGCCCAAGTTGGTAGAAGGTAAGGCTATCCGTCTGCACCCCTTGTGCTGTACGGCATTCAACGCTGACTTCGATGGTGACCAGATGGCTGTTCACGTGCCCCTTGGCAATGCAGCTGTTTTGGAAGCCCAGATGCTGATGTTGGCATCACACAACATTTTGAACCCCGCTAATGGTGCGCCTATCACCGTGCCTTCACAGGATATGGTATTAGGTCTGTATTATATCACTAAGGAATTGCGTTCAACTCCCGAAGAACCTGTAATGGGAGAGGGTAGAAAGTTCTACGCTCCGGAAGAAGTGCTGATCGCTTTCAATGAGAAGAAAGTGCATCTGAACGCTTGCATCAAGTGCCGTGTTGACCTCAAGGGCGACGGCAATATGGTGCTGACCGATACTACCGTTGGACGTATCATCTTCAACCAGGTGGTTCCTCAAGGTTTCGGTTTCATCAACAAACTGATGACTAAGAAATATTTGAGAGAAATCATCGGTGATGTCTTGGCTAAGTTCGGCAATGCTATTACGGCCAAGTTCTTGGATGATATCATGGGCATGGGATTCCGCATGGCTTTCGAAGGCGGTCTGTCCTTCAACTTGGGTGATGTGATTATTCCGGCTGAAAAGAAGACCTTGATTCAGGAAGCTAATGCAGGTGTTGACGAAATCAACATGAACCTGAATATGGGTTTCATCACCGCCAACGAACGTTACAACCAGGTTATCGACCTCTGGTCACAAACCAACGCCAAGTTGACCAACATCCTGATGGAACAGATTGCCAAGGATCGCCAAGGTTTCAACAGTGTTTACATGATGTGCGACTCTGGTGCTCGTGGTTCTCGTGAGCAGATTCGTCAGCTGTCTGGTATGCGTGGTTTGATGGCTAAACCTACCAAATCAGGTGCTACCGGTGGTGAGATTATCGAAAACCCGATTTTGTCCAACTTCAAGGAAGGTCTGTCTGTGTTGGAGTACTTCATCTCCACGCACGGTGCTCGTAAGGGTTTGGCAGATACCGCTTTGAAGACCGCTGACGCAGGTTATCTGACCCGTCGTTTGGTGGACGTTTCACATGATGTGATCATCAGAGAGGTGGACTGCGGTACTCTGCGTGGTATGACCGTTTCCGCTGTGAAGAAGAACGAGACTGTGGTTGAATCTCTGTACGATAGATTGTTAGGTCGTGTTTCTCTGCATGACATTTATCATCCGCTGACTGGCGAGCTGATTATCAAGGCAGGTGAAGAGCTGACCGAAGATATTTGCAAGACTATTGAAGAATCACCGATTGAAGAAGTGGAAATCCGTTCGGTGCCCACTTGCGAATCCAAGCATGGTATCTGCCAGAAATGTTACGGTCGTAACCTGGCTACCGGCAAGATGGTTCAGATGGGTGAGGCCGTTGGTATCATTGCCGCACAGGCTATCGGTGAACCTGGTACCCAGCTGACCCTGCGTACATTCCACGTCGGTGGTGTGGCAGGTGGAGCTGCCGCTGATAAGCAAATCGATGCACCGCATGCCGGTCACTTGGTAATTGATGAGCTGCGTGCTATCGACAAGGGCGAATATCTGGAAGTTATCGGTCGTGCCGCCGAAATGAAGATTGTGGATACCAAGACCGGTATTGTTTTGTATTCAGCTAATATTCCTTACGGTTCAAAACTGTATTACAAGAATGGTGATATGGTGAACAAAGGTGATAAGATTGCTGAATGGGATCCTTACAATGCCGTTATCATCTCTGACGTGGCTGGTAGAATTCAGCTCAACGACTTCGTTGAAGGTGTAACCTTCCGTGTTGAAGTGGATGACCAGTCAGGTGTTCAGGATGCCGTTGTCATTGAAAGCCGTGTGAAGACCAAAAACCCGAGAATCTCTATCTTGGATGAAAATGACGAGCCCATTAGAACCTTCGACATCCCTGTCGGTGCACGTCTGTCTGTAGGCAGTGGCCAGGAAATCGAAGCTGGTGAAGTGCTGGTTAAGATTCCACGTGCCTTCGGTAAGGCAAGCGATATTACCGGCGGTCTGCCGCGTGTACAGGAGTTATTCGAAGCTCGTGACACCTCAGATCCTGCTATCGTTTCAGAAATCGAAGGTTTTGTTACTTTCGACAAGAAACTGAAACGTGGTAACAAACGTGCCGTGATGGTAACCCCGCGTAATGGTGATAAGAATGCTGCCAAGGAATATTTGATTCCTACTTCAAAACAGATCCTGGTTCAGGAGAACGACTTTGTACATGCTGGTACTCCGCTTTCAGATGGTGCATTGACTCCTTCAAGCATCTTGAATATCAAGGGTGCTATGAAAGTACAGGAATACATCATCAACGAAATCCAGGATGTGTATCGTATGCAGCAGGTTAAGATCAACGACAAGCACTTCGAAGTTATCGTACGCCAGATGATGCGTAAGGTTGAAATCGAAGATCCGGGTGATACTAAGTTCTTGCAGGGCGAGTTAATCAATAAGATTGACTTCCAGGAAGAAAATGACATTATCTGGGAGAAGAAAGTGGTGGTTGATCCAGGTGACTCTACTGTATTCAAGGCAGGTCAGATCGTTAATCCTAAGGCACTGCGTGATGAGAACTCACTGCTGAAACGTAAGGATATGAAGACGGTAGAAGTACGTAATGCTAAACCAGCTACTGGTAAGCCTATTTTGCAGGGTATCACCAGAGCCGCTTTGCAGACCCGTAGCTTCATTTCAGCCGCATCCTTCCAGGAAACTCCCAAGGTACTTACTGAAGCCGCTATCAACGCCAAGACAGATACTTTGGAAGGTATGAAGGAAAATGTCATCGTGGGTAATCTGATTCCTGCTGGTACCGGTCTGAAATCATACCAGAACATTCAGGTAGGTTCTATGGAAGAATATGAATCCCTGATGGCATCTAAAGAGTAGTAACCCTTAAATTCCAAATGATTATGGCCGAACAGAAAATAGATATCAATTTGAGTGAGGAAGTGGCTCAGGGCATTTATTCGAACCTGGCTATCATCACCCATTCCAACAACGAATTTATCGTGGACTTCGCAGCTATGCTGCCGGGTCTTCCCAAAGGAACGGTAAAATCACGTATTATCATGACCCCTCAGAATGCCAAACGTTTGCTTCACGCCTTGGCCGACAATGTGGCTAAGTTTGAAGAAAAGAATGGTGTCATTAAAGAAGGTTCGATAGATACCATCCCCATGATGGGTGGCGGAATGGCCTAAACTCAATTGATCTCTCCTCAAAAAAAATCCCTGACAGCAATGCCAGGGATTTTTTTGTCCGAACAGGAGGACAATTAATAATTCACAATTCACAATTCACAATTCAACATTAACCTTCCTAACCATTCTAACCCTCCTAACCCTTCCATCCTGTAATCCTGTAATCCAAAAATCAACTGTCAATTGTCAACTGTCAATTGTCAATTATCAATTATCAATTGTCAAAGCACTATCACACTACCCTTAATCATTCCCGGAATTCCCGATGCACTGGTATATTTAATCAGATAAGTGTAGGTGTAGTTGCGGAGCACTCTGCCTCTGACTTCGCCGTTCCAACGGAAATCCTTGCGGTTGGAGGCAAATACCACTTCACCCCAACGATCATAGATATATACTTCAAAGTCATTGTCGTCAATCTGTTCGAGGTATCCTTCGGGTATGCAGAATACGTCGTTCAAGCCGTCACCATTAGGTGTAAATGCATTCGGCATCAAGATATTATATTCACAAGGTTTGATGTAATAGTCACGGCTGATAAAGCACTGTCCTTGTGACAAAGTTACAGTATAAAGACCAGATTCAAAGACTGTAATGATAGAAGAGGTCTCGCCGGTGTTCCATTCAATATTGGGCAGGGCTGAGTTAACCTCGAGGACAGCCTGCTCTTCTTCGCAGAAGTTGAAGGTGTGTGAGAATAAGTTTGTAGTGGTATCCACAAAGATGAGGTGCAGCGTATCCACCTGCTCGCAACCGTTGGCATCCTCGTGTGCGAAGGTATATGTGCCTGCGCTTGAATAGTACTGGCCATTCCATTCGTAGGTGTGGCATACATATTCGGTGGTGGCAGTGTGAGTCGGGAAGTTGATAGTGAGATTCAGCGTGTCAACCTGAGTACAACCATTGGCATCCTCGTGGGTGAAAGTATAAGAGCCGGAAGTGGTGTAGGTTGTGCCATTCCATTCATAGCTTTCGCAAGCGGAAATATTCACTGCGATATTTTGCGGATGATTGATGGTCAGATGCAGGGTGACAATGGAGTCACAACCCACGGCATTGGTAAAGGTCTGGGTATAATCGCCGGACTCGTTATAGGTAGTTGTATTCCAAGTATAAGATTCACATTCTACAATGGTGAATTCGGAAGCACTATTGTGATTGATGGTGAGGTGGAGCGTATCGACCTGAGAACAGCCATTTTCGTCGTCGTGAGCGTACAAATAGGTTCCGGATGTATTATGCACCTGTCCGTGCCATTCGAAGCTCTCACAGGCGATTTCTGTGCTTGCCGTGTGATGCGGGTGGTTGATGGTCAAATAGAGGGTATCTACCTGTGTACATCCGTGGGCATCATTATGCGTGTAATAATAGGTGCCTGAAGTGGTGTGGGTCTGTCCATGCCATGTGTATGATTCACAAGCAGCCAGAGTAGTGGCGGTGTGCTGTGGATGGTTGACCGTCAGATAGAGGGTATCCACCTGTGTGCATCCATGAGCATCCGTGTGGGTATAATAATAGGTGTCGGAAGTCGTGTAAGTTTGGTCATGCCAAGTGTAAGATTCGCATGCTGTTTGTGTCTCAGCGGTATGTTGCGGATGGTAGATGGTGAGGTGCAGGGTGACGACGGAGTCGCAGCCGTGGATAGTCTGGAGAGTAAGGGTATAATCACCCGACTGGGTATAAGTGCTGTCGTTCCAGGTGTATGATTCACACTCGCTATGGTTCCATGTGACAGTGGTGTCGTGATAGATGGTCAGATGAAGGGTGACGGTGGAGTCACAGCCGTGGATGCTCTGTAATTGCTGTGTGTATTCGCCGGATTGCGTGTAGGTGTTGTTATTCCATGTGTATAGGTTACATGCGGTGTCGTAGATGATGGAGGTCTCAGCAGGGAAGATAGTCAGATGTAAGGTGACAGTAGAGTCCGCTTGGTGGATGTCTTGGAGTACCTGGGTGTATTCGCCAGATTGCGTGTATGTCGTGCCATTCCAAGTATAGGAAACGCATGCCGAATCGGAGAATTCAGTAAAGGAGGAGTAGTAAACAGTAAGATGCAGGGTGTCCACCTGTTCGCAACCGTTTTCATCCGGGTGGGTGAAGGTATATACGCCGGTAGTGTCGTATGTATGATTATTCCACATGCAGCTGTCGTATGCGATGATGACGGTGTCGGTATGAACTGGAATGTGGATGGTAAGATGTAGGGTGACAGTAGAGTCACAGCCGTGGGAAGTGGAGAAGTGCCGTGTGTATTCGCCCGAAGTCGTGTAGGTAGAATCTTCCCAAGTGTAGGAGAGGCAACTTTCGGCAACTATTAAGGTATCTACATTAGGATAGACGGTGAGGGTCAAGGTAGTGATGCTGTCGCAACCTGCCAATGTGCGAGTAGTATCGGCGTAAATGCCGCTTTCAGTCAATACTCTGTTGCCGAAGGTGAAGCTGCCACCATGGCAAATGCTTTCGCTAACTTCCTCACGGATGTAATCCTCAACGGTCAGCGTCAGGGTAGTGATGCTGTCGCAACCAGCACTTGTTCTTGTGGTGTCGGAGTAAGTGCCAGCAGCACTCAAATCCTCTCCACCGAAGGTGTAGCTGTTACCGTGACAGATGGCCACATTGATGGTGTCTCTCAGGTAGTCCTCAATGGTGAGGTGCAGCACGGTGATGCTGTCGCAACCTGCCGCGGTGCGAGTGGTGTCGGAGTAAGTGCCTGCCGCACTCAGGTCCTCTCCACCGAAGGCATAGCTGTTGCCGTGGCAGATGGCCACATTGATGGTGTCGCGGAGGTAGTCCTCAATGGTAAGGTGCAGCACAATAATGCTGTCGCAGCCTGCAGCGGTGCGTGTGGTGTCGGAGTAGGTGCCGGCTGCACTCAAGTCTTCTCCACCGAAGGCGTAGCTGTTACCGTGGCAGATGACCACATTGATGGTGTCTCGCAGGTAGTCCTCAATGGTAAGGTGCAGCACGGTGATGGAGTCGCAACCTGCCGCGGTGCGAGTGGTGTCGGAGTAGGTGCCGGCTGCACTCAAGATCTCTCCACCGAAGGCGTAGCTGTTACCGTGGCAGATGGCCACATTGATGGTGTCTCGCAGGTAGTCCTCGATGGTGAGGCGCAGCACGATAATGCTGTCGCAGCCTGTCGCGGTACGAGTGGTGTCGGAGTAAGTTCCTGCCGCACTCAAGTCCTCTCCGCCAAAGGCGTAGCTGTTACCGTGGCAGATGGCCACATTGATGGTGTCACGCAGGTAGTCCTCGATGGTGAGGTGCAGCACGGTGATGCTGTCGCAGCCTGCCGCGGTGCGAGTGGTGTCGGAGTAAGAGCCTGCCGCACTCAGGTCCTCGCCACCGAAGGCGTAAATATTACCATGGCAGATGGCCACGTTAATAGTGTCGCGGAGGTAGTCCTCAATGGTAAGGTGCAGCACGGTGATGGAGTCGCAACCTTCAATTGTGCGAGTGGTGTCGGAGTAGGTGCCAGCAGCACTCAAATCCTCTCCACCGAAGGCGTAGCTGTTGCCGTGACAGATGGCCACATTGATGGTGTCACGCAGGTAATCCTCGATAGTGAGGTTGAGCACGGTGATGCTGTCGCAACCTGCAGCGGTGCGAGTGGTGTCAGAGTAAGTTCCTGCCGCACTCAGGTTCTCTCCACCGAAGGCGTAGCTGTTGCCGTGACAGATGGCCACATTGATGGTGTCACGCAGGTAATCCTCGATAGTGAGGTTGAGCACGGTAATGCTGTCGCAGCCTGTAGCGGTACGAGTGGTATCGGAGTAAGAGCCTGCCGCACTCAGGTCCTCGCCACCGAAGGCGTAAATATTACCATGGCAGATGGCCACGTTAATAGTGTCGCGGAGGTAGTCCTCAATGGTAAGGTGCAGCACGATAATACTGTCGCAGCCTGCAGCGGTGCGAGTGGTGTCGGAGTAAGTGCCAGCAGCACTCAAGTCCTCGCCGCCGAAGGCGTAGCTGTTACCGTGGCAGATGGCCACATTGATGGTGTCTCTCAGGTAGTCCTCGATAGTGAGGTTGAGCACGGTGATGCTGTCGCAGCCTGCCATGGTGCGAGTGGTGTCGGAGTAAGTTCCTTCCACACTCAAGTTCTCTCCACCAAATGCATAACTGTTACCGTGGCAGATGGCCACATTGATGGTGTCTCTCAGGTAGTCCTCGATGGTGAGGTTGAGCACGGTAATGCTGTCGCAACCTGCAGCGGTGCGAGTGGTGTCGGAGTAGGTGCCTGCCGCACTCAAATCCTCTCCGCCGAAGGCGTAGCTGTTACCGTGGCAGATGGCCACGTTAATAGTGTCGCGGAGGTAGTCCTCAATGGTAAGGTGCAGCACGGTGATGCTGTCACAGCCTGCCGCGGTGCGAGTGGTGTCGGAGTATGTTCCTTCCACACTTAAGTCCTCACCGCCAAATGCGTATCTGTTACCGTGGCAGATGGCCACATTGATGGTGTCTCTCAGGTAGTCCTCGATAGTGAGGTTGAGCACGGTAATGCTGTCGCAACCTGCAGCGGTACGAGTGGTATCGGAGTAAGTGCCAGCAGCACTCAAGTCCTCGCCACCGAAGGTGTAGCTGTTACCGTGGCAGATGGCCACGTTGATTGTGTCGCGCAGGTAGTCCTCGATAGTGAGGTGCAGCACGGTGATGGAGTCGCAACCTTCAATTGTACGTGTGGTGTCGGAGTAAGTTCCTGCAGTACTCAAATCCTCTCCACCGAAGGTGTAGCTGTTACCGTGACAGATGGCCACATTGATGGTGTCACGCAGGTAGTCCTCAATGGTGAGGTGTAGCACAATAATGCTGTCGCAACCTGCACTTGTTCTTGTGGTGTCGGAGTAAGTGCCAGCCGCACTCAAGTCCTCTCCGCCAAAGGCGTAGCTGTTACCGTGGCAGATGGCCACATTGATGGTGTCGCGGAGGTAGTCCTCAATAGTGAGGTGCAGCACAACAATGCTGTCGCAGCCTGCCGCGGTGCGAGTGGTGTCGGAGTAAGAGCCTGCCGCACTCAGGTCCTCGCCACCGAAGGCGTAAATATTACCATGGCAGATGGCCACATTAATGGTGTCGCGGAGGTAGTCCTCAATGGTGAGGTGCAGTACGGTGATGGAGTCGCAACCTTCAGCGGTACGAGTGGTGTCGGAGTAAGTTCCTGCCGCACTCAAGTCCTCTCCGCCAAAGGCGTAGCTGTTACCGTGGCAGATGGCCACATTGATGGTGTCGCGCAGGTAGTCCTCGATAGTGAGGTGCAGTACGGTGATGGAGTCGCAACCTGCAGCGGTACGAGTGGTGTCGGAGTAAGTGCCAGCAGCACTCAAGTCCTCTCCACCGAAGGCATAGCTGTTACCATGGCAGATGGCCACGTTGATGGTGTCGCGGAGGTAGTCCTCAATGGTGAGGTGCAGCACAACAATGCTGTCGCAGCCTGCCGCGGTGCGAGTGGTGTCGGAGTAGGTGCCTGCTGAACTCAGGTTCTCTCCACCGAAGGCGTAGCTGTTGCCGTGACAGATGGCCACATTGATGGTGTCACGCAGGTAATCCTCGATAGTGAGGTTGAGCACGGTAATGCTGTCGCAACCTGCAGCGGTACGAGTGGTATCGGAGTAAGTGCCTGCCGCACTCAGGTCCTCTCCACCGAAGGCGTAGCTGTTACCGTGGCAGATGGCCACATTGATGGTGTCGCGGAGGTAGTCCTCAATGGTAAGGTGCAGCACGGTGATGGAGTCGCAACCTGCCGCGGTACGAGTGGTGTCGGAGTAAGTGCCAGCCGCACTCAAGTCCTCTCCACCGAAGGCGTAAATATTACCATGGCAGATGGCCACGTTAATAGTGTTGCGGAGGTAGTCCTCGATGGTGAGGTACAGCACGGTGATGCTGTCGCAGCCTGTCGCGGTGCGAGTGGTGTCGGAGTAAGTTCCTGCCGCACTCAAGTCCTCTCCGCCAAAGGCGTAGCTGTTACCGTGACAGATGGCCACATTAATGGTGTCTCTCAGGTAGTCCTCAATGGTGAGGTGCAGCACAACAATGCTGTCGCAGCCTGCCGCGGTGCGAGTTGTGTCAGAGTAAGTTCCTGTCGCACTCAAATCCTCTCCGCCGAAGGTGTAGCTGTTACCGTGACAGAGGGTTACATTGATGGTGTCACGCAGGTAGTCCTCAACGGTGAGGTTGAGGACAGTGACGGAGTCACAGCCTGCCGCGGTCTGTGTGGTGTCGTAGTAAGTACCCGCCTGTGTGAGGAGGGTGTCACCGAAGGAGAAGCTTGATCCATGGCAGATGCTCCTATCGATAGTTCCGACGATGATGTCCTCAACGGTGAGGTTGAGTACGGTGACGGAATCGCAGCCCGCCTCAGTCTGTGTGGTGTCATAGTAAGTGCCCGCCTGTGTGAGGAGGGTGTCACCGAAGGAGAAGCTTGATCCATGGCAGATGCTCCTGTCGATAGTTCCGACAATGATGTCCTCTACGGTAAGGTTGAGGACGGTGACGGAGTCGCAGCCCGTAGCGGTCTGTGTGGTGTCGTAATATGTACCCGCCTGTGTGAGGAGGGTGTCACCGAAGGAGAAGCTTGAACCGTGGCAGATGCTCCTGTCGATAGTTCCGACGATGATGTCCTCTACGGTAAGGTTGAGGACGGTGACGGAGTCACAGCCATTTACAGTCTGTGTGGTGTCGTAGTAAGTACCCGCCTGTGTGAGGAGGGTGTCGCCGAAGGAGAAGCTTGATATCTGGCAGATGCTGAGGTGGGTAGGTC
>JAEEGG010011669.1_pt1 | contig 19092 bp, 9 predicted proteins | sample 9134161 | NCBI WGS metagenome assembly JAEEGG01 (sample SAMN16246543, study PRJNA631951) | gut metagenome | biome: gut microbiome; feature: rumen; material: CR-attached | host: Bos | place: Iran: Karaj | collected 2018-10 | reverse complement strand
TGACCGTGTAAAGGCCATCCAGAAGATTGAAGAGATTGGTGCCTCCTATGCCATCGGTCGCGATGCCAACGTGGGCGACACCATCATCGGCATCAAGGGCCGTGTAGGCTTTGAGGCCGCTGCTCCCAAGCTCATCATTGAGGCTCACCGCCTGCTGGAGAAATCGACGCTCTCCAAGTGGCAGCAGTACTGGAAGGATCAGGTGGCCAACTGGTATGGCATGTTCCTCCACGAGAGCCAGTACCTGGAGCCTGTCATGCCCGACATCGAGGCCATGCTCACTTCCAGTCAGCGCAACGTCACCGGCACCGCCATTCTGAAGCTCCGTCCCTACGGCTTCGAGACGGTGGGAATTGACTCAGCCAACGACCTGACGAAGTCAAAGCTGGGCGAATACGGTGAGACGCAGACCGGCTGGACTGCCGACGAGGCCAAGGGCTTCATCAAGGTCAGCTCTACCCCACTCCGCGTGTATTACGGCATCCACAAGGACGAAAAGAGATAAAAGGATAAGAAAGAAATTAGAATAATTAGAATAATTTTGACCAGAAATTATATTTAAGGCAGGATTATGACCAAACAGGATTATAAGGACATCTATGACGTTGTCGGGGCTGCAATGGAAGTACACAAAACATTGGGGCGAGGATTGTTCGAACCTGTTTATCAAGAAGCTCTTGAGATGGAAATGAGAAGCAGAGGAATGGTTCCTGAACGGGAGAAACAATTAAGCCTCTACTATAAAGGTGTAAAGATGGAAAAGACATATTATGCCGACTTCCTCTACAAAGACATCATCATTGAACTGAAATCTGTTGAAAGTATCTGTTCTGAACACAGAGCGCAATTGTTCAACTATATGCGCATCACCAAGAAAGATCGTGGATTACTTCTCAATTTCGGTGAGAAAAGTCTAAGGGCTGAGCGTTACCTATACATTCCAAATGATGATAACTTCATTCTTCTAACTCAAGAGAACTACAAAGATTTCATCTTAGAATAGAATAAAGATTTCATTATAGAATACCACAATTTCTGGATTAATTATTCTAATTATTTTAATTTCTTTCCTAAAATAAACAGAAAAATGGTAAAGATCGGTATATTAGGTGCTGCTGGCTATACCGGCGGCGAACTCATTCGCCTGTTGCTGAACCACCCTGAGGCAGAGATTGTGTTTGCAAACTCAGAGAGCAACGCTGGCAATCTGGTGAGCGACGTACATGAAGGACTCGTGGGTGATTGTGACTTACGATTCACCGGCGACTACGACTTCAGCAACGTCGATGTGGTGTTCTTCTGCTTCGGCCACGGCAAGAGCGAGGCCTTCCTGAAGGAGCACGACATTCCCGAGCGGGTAAAGATTATCGACCTGGCACAGGACTTCCGCATCCAGGGCGACCACGACTACGTCTATGGCTTGCCTGAGATCAATAAGAACGAGATCATACAGGCCCAGCACATTGCCAACCCAGGCTGCTTTGCCACAGCCATCCAACTGGCACTGCTGCCCGCCGCCCATCTGAATCTGCTGAAAGAGGATGTGAGCGTCAACGCCATCACCGGCTCTACGGGAGCAGGCCAGAAGCCCGGCGCCACCACCCACTTCTCTTGGCGCACAGACAACCTGAGCATCTACAAGCCCTTCCAGCATCAGCACATCGCCGAGATCCGTCAGTCGCTACGCCAGGTGCAAGGCTATCTCGATGCCGACATCGACTTCATCCCCTATCGCGGCAACTTCGCCCGTGGCATCTTCTGTACGGCCGTGGTGAAGACACCCGCCCCCATCGAGGATATCATCGAGGCCTACAAGGACTTCTATGCCGATGCCGCCTTCACCCACTACAGCGACCAGCCCATTGATCTCAAGCAGGTGGTCAACACCAACAAGGCGCTTGTCCACTGTGAGAAGTACGGCAACAAACTGCTCATCACCTCCTGCATCGACAACCTCCTGAAGGGTGCCGTCGGTCAGGCTGTACAGAACATGAACCTCCTCTTCGGTCTCGACGAGACCGCTGGATTGAAGCTCAAGGCCTCCGCCTTCTAAGGGTTTAACACTCCACCTTTGGCTCAGGTTCCCTTTTAGCATGTTTGTTGATGGTTCCTTTTGTCTAAATGTCCAATAGTCTGATTTGTCACTTCCGCAGTAAACACAAGAGAAGTGCATGATTTATCACAAGAAAAGCCCCTTGGGTGTCATCACGACAGCCAAGGGGCAACTCATTAATCAGACTTTTGGGCTTTTGAGTTCATCCAAGTGTCATTTTCGGAAAAAAAGTGGTATCCTTAGCTGAAATGTCGCGAAAATATCGTATCTTTGCAGCAGAATGCTAATGAATAAAAAGGATTGTACTATGAACAAGAAGAATGTTGTGATGCCGACCTCCGTTTGGTGTTGGTGTATGCTGCTGTTGGTCTTCCTGCTGCCGTCGCAGGCGGTTGCGGATGATTTCATGCAGAAGGAGGGCAACTACAAGTCGATGATCATGGGCATCGATAAGGTTCAGTTCACGTTGCCGACCCAGTATGACGGCAATATGAACGAGGGCGTTTCAGAGGGCCATGTCTATCTGACCGTAGATGGCGGCCCATACCTGTCGCTCTTCGACTGGCGCTGTGCTAACTATCGAGATCTGACCAGTGATGAAGAAAGCGGCTCTATCATTGCCAATGCCTATCAGGACGGTACTTTTATGGTGGTTGGTAAGGTGACAGGCGGCTACAAGACGTTCACCAACGGCTACTCCGTCTCTTACACGGTGGGTCAGGACGATGACAACAGCGATCATTTCTCCTCTGTCATCGAGTGGACGGTGCCTCGCTCCATGCGTGGTCACAAACTGAAGTTCTATGTGTGGGCCCATATCGAGGATAGGGATCGTAACTGGTATATTCCTACTGACAACAGCGCCAAGACTTCCTTCTACCATCTGGGCGATTGGGACTGTCCGTCGGCTCCCGAGGTGTCAGTCAATGTGAGCGAACCCATGCTGGCGTTCGACAAGGAGCATGTGAACCAACAGATGTTCACCTACAGCGTGTCGGCCAAGTCGATAGAATGGATTCGTCTCCACTATACTGATAACCTGACAGGCCGCACCTATACGAAGGAACTGGACAGGAACAAATTGGCCGACATCGCCTATATGCCTGCCGACCATCCCTTCCGCGATGTCTATATTGAGGCAAAGGTGGTTGATGGTGAGGGAAACAACGTGACTGAGCCCATTCAGTCAGACCGCCAGTCCACAAACATGCTGCACTATCCCGACAACCTGAAAGCCATGCTGATGCCGACGGGAGAGGCCTACCTGACATGGCATGTGGCCAACAGCGATTTGGAGGATGCCGTAGATGGCGACTTCTTCGAAATCCAGCGCAATCTTTCGGGCTCTGTCTCATCCGACGATGTCAACTGGATCACTATCTCTGCGGCTATCATCTATGAGAGTGGTAAGAGCAGTTACTCGTTTACCGACGAGTCGCTGCCTACCTATTATACGGGCAAGGGTGTCGCCTACCGTATCCGTCGCGGCTATACGGCCATGTGGCAGTGGGCTGACAACTCGGGCTACGACATCTACCAGTTGGCATCACGTCTCGTGCTGCCTTGGGTGCTGGAGCCTACGGTGCAGCGTGGCAGCCAGTGGGACGATGACGGTCACCAAGTAGATTTCACCTTCCGCTTCAACGGTCCGCAGACCGACAGCGAAGGCCGCAGGATCATCCGTGACCAGAAAGACTGGGAGACGTTTGCCCAACTGGTGAATGGAGGACAGACCGACCTGAAAGCCGTTCTGGGCGGCGATGTCGATATCAACCTCTCGCAAGCGATGGTGGGTACGGCCGAGCATCCCTATAGCGGTGAGTTCAACGGCAACGGCTACACGCTGAAAGTCAATTTCGATGCCTACCAGCAATGGATAGCCCCCTTCAGCTATGTCCAGGGTGCCACCATCAAGAACCTGGCCATTGACGGCACCATTCGTTCACGCGACCTGTATCTGGCTGGCCTTGTGGCCTGCGTGAAGGAGGGTAATGACAGTACGTTCATCGAGAATTGCCGTGTGTCGGCCATTTTGGACAACAGTTACAATTCCACCACCATAGCAGCCTGCATGGGTGGCTTTATCGGTCAGAACGAAAGCGCTCGCTTAGCGATTCGCAACTGCCGTTTCGACGGACAACTGTTGGGCGAGAAATGTTTTGGCAACGGTGGTTTCGTAGGCAACACCACGACGACCATGAAGTTTGAGAACTGTCTGTTTGCCCCTGCCGCCATTACCACTATGAAGAAGGACTGTATGACCTTTGCCCGAGGTCATTTGACAACCACTGAAAATAGTTTCTATACCATTCTGTATAGCGAGACGATAACCATCGACAACAAGCCGTTCCTGATGATTAATAACGTCAACGACTGGGACCACTTCCGTGAACTGGTAAATTCAGCCCGTGGACAGAAGGATGTCGATGCCATCCTGATGGCAGACATCTCTGTCACTGAGCCTGTAGCATCGGATGCTGCGCCCTATCGTGGCACCTTCGACGGTAACGGCCATACGCTCGACGTCAACCTCTGGGATGCTGATAATTGGGGATTGGCTCCTTTCCGTATCGTGGGCGACGTGACCATCAGGAACCTGCACGTGACTGGTAAGGTCATTGCCGGCAAAGAGCATGCATCAGGACTCATCGGTGCCAGAACCGGAACACCTGAAATCCATATTGAGAAAGTGTGGGTGTCGACCTATGTTTCCTCAGCGCATCGTTATGTCGGCGGTATCATAGGACATGCAGGTGGTGCCAATGTATATATCAGCGATACCCGTTTCGATGGCACGCTTTCAGCTTCGAAAGAATGGTATGATAATGCAGTTAATGCACAAAGACATAATGAAAATGAATTTAGCATTATTAAAATAGATGTAAATCAATTTGCCACGTATGGAGGCATCATTGGATGGGGCGGCGAAGGCGGCTGGAATTTCCACCGTGTCTACGATTACGGTAGCGCAAACAATGTCTACTGGTACTTCTACTGCATAGATTCTTCGGATAATCTGGCGCATATAAGCTGGGGAGGCAATGATAAGAGCACCCTTACCGTGACCAGGAACAGCTGGAGCAATGTGAATTATTACAATAAGAGCGACCAGGAAGAAGTGGTGAACCTGATGAACAGCGAGCTGCCCGGTTCGTGGCATATAGTCGATGGCAAGGCCGTACCCGTCTTAGACGTTACCTCGCAACAGGGCGTGGGCGCTGACGAACTTACCGCCAGTGAACTGGCTGTAAAGCTGGGCAAAGGCTGGGAAGTGGTTGGATGTACGGCACAGCCCGTCTTCACCCATCCCGAAGGCGACATCTACGGCAACCTCATCTGGGACCAGCGCGCCAAGTTGCAGCTACGTGTCAACATGCACGGCGAGAATGGCATAGAGTCGAATATCATCGACCTCACTGGCAATGAGGATGCCATCAAGAACCAGCAGTTCACGCAGGAGCTGACCCGTAAGTGCGTAGATTATTCATTCGACTTCATCGTGAAGCGTAATAAGTCGATACTGCCCATCATCGGCTTAGAGGTCGATAGCTTAGTGGTGCCCGTCGTCAAGACCGACTCGGCTGCACTGCAAGACTACCGCTTCATGAACAACGGTCGCATCACAAAGCTGACCTCAGAAACCCGCCAGAGCAGCGTAGCACTGTTCTGGGAGATGTCGACTGGCGATTTCGACTTCTTCCGTGTGCTACGCCGTAAGCATACCAACGATGCCAATGCCGCATGGACCGACACCATTGCAACCGACCTGAGACAGCTGTTCTACGAGGACAAGAAGGTGCTTGCACAGCAGGTCTACGACTACAAGGTGGAGAGTGTCTACCAATGCGAGGGTACTACCATCGACGGCAAGACCTGCACAGGTGCCTGTGCTGTGACAGGTATGATCAGCGGTTATGTGCGTATGAGCGACGGTACGGCTATGGGCGGTGCCAAAGTGTTCTGCGAACCGGATAAAGACGCTGTCATACCAGGTGCCAGGAGAGACTCCACATACACCGACGATACGGGCTACTTCGAGTTCAAGGGCCTGCCCTTCCATATCAATAGCGAGGGTGTGACCGACGGTCATTATGTAGTGACTGTAGAGGGCGATGGCACCAGCGGCTCCTATACGGCCCCCAATGGAGGCGGAATGGTGACCTTCGATCAGAACTCGAACTGGGCGCAGGACTTCAACTTCTGGATGGACACCTATTTCATCTTCTCGGGCAACGTCTATTACGACGGCACGTCGATGCCTGTGCAGGGTGTGTCGTTCAAGATGGACGGCAACGTGATGCACGATGCCAGTCAGAGAGTAATTACCACCGATACGCAGGGTGCCTTCACACTGAGCATACCTGCCGGTGAGCATGATATCCAGGCCGTGAAGGACGGTCACGTCTTCTTGGAGGATGGATTCTTAGTGAACAATGATGCCATCGACGAAAAACACCGTTACAAATTCAACTTCAACAAGAACGTGTCGCAGTACGTGTTCTGGGATTCTACCACTGTGATACTGCGCGGTCGCGTAATAGGTGGCAGCATCGAGGGTGACAAGCCCTTAGGCAGTTCGCTGTCGCTGAACAACCTGGGCGACTCCATCAAGATTGTGATGCAGCTCGAAGGCGATAACGCCTCTTGGATGGTGCGCGACCAGAAAGACGCCACCATCAAATCGCGCAACGAGATCTATACGTTCGGTGCTGCCAACAAGGACACCACTCGCGTGAACATTACCCGCCACGCCATGACCATCCGTCCCGACGGCAAGACAGGCGAATACCAACTGAAGCTGCACCCCGCCAAGTATAAGGTAATCGAGGTGTCGGCTCAAGGCTATGCCACGCTGTTCCAGGCCGGCAAGGTGGGCGAGACGCTCGACCTGGCCTTCAACGTGAAGGGCGACACCTGTGTGTATAACCGCATCTATCATGCTGTGCCCGACCTCGAGGTCACACAGTATAATCCCAGATTAGAACCCTACTACGGAACCAAGAAGACCACCGCTACCGACAACATCGGCAACGTGGCTGAAGTGGAACTGTGGGGCTACAATAAGGACAGCATTCCCTGCTACTCGTTCGGCTACCCCGTCTTCATGGCGAACTCGCCCTACGGCTGGATGCTGCAGGCCTGCGAGAAATACTACTGGAACAACAAACCGACGGAGAAGGTGGACATCGTGAAGCTGAACGGCGGCTCAGTGCTCATCAAGAACTATATGGTGAGCAACGATGAGAGCAAGCTGTCCACCACCCTCGAACTGGACAGCATGGGTTATGCCTCCTACGTCTTTACCCCAGCCAATACGACCAATGTGTTGGAAGACGAGATGGCACTGCGCAGCGTAGATATCACCTTGAATTACGATGGCAACTACTACGACATCAAGCCCTTGGATGGAAAACTGATGAAGGGCTTTGTGATGGCCACCACACCCAAGAAGGAGGGTGCCTATACTGTAGCTGCCAGCTATCCTATACTGATTGACGTGCTGCGCGACCCACCCGGCAGCAACAGTAGCTCCTATATTGAAGCCGGCTCGAAACTGAGCTATAGCTACTCACCCAGTTTCGAAGGCTCATTGGGTGTGTCCATGTCGGTGAAGAATGGAACCTATTCCACTATTTATCAAGGCTCCGTCCTCGTCAACACCACTACTGGAGCTGGATCTACCAACGGTACTGTTTCCGAGGCTAATTCCGACAAGACCTTCTCTTTCTCACTGTCCTCTACCTTTAACGGCAGTTGGAGCACCAGCTATACACTTGGTGTCACGGAGCGCATTCAGACCAAGACGGGTCAGCTGTGGGTAGGTCCGAAAGCCGACCTCTTCATGGGTACGAATGAGAGTATGATTATTCAGGACGCCATTGCCGTGCGTGCCATCCCCGAGGAGCAATACCTGCTGATGAAAAACAACGAGGGCGGCACATTTACGGTGACCGACTCTCTGGGCAACACAACCAACGTCAAGGTGAAGCTGGGTGCTATGAAGGTGCTGGCCAGGGGCACAGATACAAAGGGCAAGTCCATCTATCTCGTACGTGACGAGGTGATGGGTGTCACCAATAGAGTGAACTCCACCTTCATCCACTCACAGTACTACATCGAGGAAGAGCTGCTGCCAAATCTGGCCAAGCTGCGCAACAGTCTGATACACCCCAAGGGTGCGATTACTGAGCCGCAGGCACTGGCTGACCAGACGGGCAAGAGCGTATATGTCAGTAAGGTGGATGTAAACGATCCCTTCTTCGGTGCAACCGATAATGTGGAATGGTATCATGCAGCCAATGATCTGATGGCTGTCAACGAGGTGAAGGACTATAACCAGCAGATGGGTTACTGGATTAACATGCTGGCAGAAAACGAGATGGAGAAGCTGACGGTGCAGCCCAACAACCTGGTGAAGAACTACGACTTCGACGGTGGTACATCCGTACAGTACAGCGAGAGCTTCAGCGCATCGCGCAACAAGAGCGGTTTCATCAAGTGGCCAGGACTGAGCAATCTCAACAATATTGCCAATATGTTCCCTGACTGGGCGTTAGGAACGATCCAAGACCTTATGCAGGGACAGGAGTCGTCAACGGGGATGGACGAGAACAACCAAGTTACTACCGAGGCAGCTACGGCCACTTCAGGTGTCAAGATTAAGTTTACCCCCATTCTCGGCTTCAATTATAGTGATGTGAGCAGCGAGAACAAGGCGAACACCAAGACCATAGGCTTCACGCTCAGCGTTGCCAACAAAGCCAGCATGAATGTCGATGTCTATCGAACCCGAAACGGAAAATACGGCATTGACGAGAACACACCCGACCCGATGCTGGAGATGACCAAGGAAGTGCTCGACGAGCTGCGCTACGGTGAGCCCTACCATCCCGACTACGACATGGATGTCTATTCCAGCTTCGTGTTCCATACCCGTGGCGGTGTGACCTGTAAGCCCTACGAGGGTGAGCGCAGGACGAAGTGGTATCAGCCGGGCACCGTGCTCGACCCTGCCACTATCTCGCTCGACAATCTGCGCATCTGGGTAGAGGAACCCGTGAAGAGCAATGTACCCTTCGACGAGCCTGCCCGCTTCGTGCTGCACATGGCCAACGAGAGCAACTATCCCACTCAGGCTACGGTGTCGTTCAAGTATTACCTGGACTCTGGCAGCAATCCAAAGGGTGCTACGGTTCGTGTCGATGGCAAGGCTATCAACGCATCGGAAGAGACCGTATGGACCGATCCCATCATCGACCCCAGCACTGGCAAGCACAATGTGATTACGAAGGAGATTGCCGTATATCCCAGCACGGCCTACGACTATGAGAACCTGACCATCAGCCTCTACGATCCTGAAGACTTTGTACGCATCTACTCCACCAACATCTCTGCCCACTTCATCCCGTCGGCAGGTAAGGTGAAGGTGACTGTGCCTGGCGACAAATGGGTCATCAACACTGAGAGCCCCTACGACAGCAAGCGACAGTCGTGGTATATGCCAGTGCGCATCGAGGGCTTCGACGTGAACTTCCCCAACTTCGACCATATCGAACTGCAGTACAAGCTGTCGACACAGGGCGACAAGGACTGGGTGAACGTGTGCTCATACTATGCTGACGAGGCACTGAGGGCCAAGGCCAGCGGTGTGACCGACTCGATACCGTCGAGCGGCATCATCGTGGCTCCGTTCTACGGCGAGGTTGATCCCATCGAGCAATACTACGACATCCGTGCGGTGAACTACTGTCGCTACGGTGCCGGATTCTTGACACGCTCATCTGAGATACTGACGGGTATCAAGGATACGCGTCCGCCACATACATTTGGCACACCTGAGCCTGTGAACGGCATTCTGGGCATTGGCGACGACATCAAGATAGCCTTCTCAGAAGCCATTGCAGGCAACTATCTGCGCAGCATCAACAACTTCGAGGTGCTGGGACAGCCGGCATCGAACAGCCTCTCGACCTCTACCAGTCTGGCTTTTGAAGAATACTCTTCATGCCTGACCGAAGAGATGAACCTGACGGGTAAGAGTTTCACCTTCGACATCATGGTGAACCCCATGAAGACCGATAAGCCCATGCTGGTCATCGGTCACGGCTTGGCGGCATTCGGACTGACTGCCGACCGCCACCTGGTGGCTGTCATCAACGGAACGACGGTGACATCGACGACTGCTGTTGACTTCAATAACGTGCTGCATCGCATTGCCTACGTGGTAGAGCAGAACAAGGACGATCTGACCGTTCACTTCTACGACGGCGACAAGCACATCGGACAAGGTACCATTCCTGGCATCTATCAGGAGACAGGCAATGTCTATCTGGGCTACGACCTGTTGAGTCTGCTCGGTGAAGGCACTGGCTTCAAGGGCGACATGCTCGACTTCCGCATCTGGAACCGTGCACTGAGCAGTAGCGAACTGAGTGTCTATAAGAACAAGACGCTGACGGGCTACGAGATAGGACTGCTCAGCTACTACCTACTGAACGAAGGTGAGGGCGACTACAGCTACGACCGCGCGCTGAGCGGCAACGACCTGCACTGCTTCTTTGCCTCATGGAAACGACCCAAGGGCATCTCGCTGAAAGTCAATGGTCAGAAGGGCATTCGCATGAAGGCTACACCCTTCGAGCGCAGCAAGGAGCACGACTACACGCTGATGTTCTGGTTCAAGAGCGAAAACCTCAACGCTACCTTCATGTCGAACGGTGAAGCCACCAATCGTGACATCTCTGGCAAGTTCAACATCAGCCACAATGAAAATACCCTCTATTTCCGTTCGTCGGGCTACGAGGTGGCTGCCAACTGTACACAGATGGACTTCACTACGTGGCACCATTACGCCATGACGGTGTCGCGCTCACGCAACGTGGCCAACATCTATATAGACTGCAAGTTGGTAGCATCGGTGGCAGCCGACAGCCTGTCGGGCATCACAGGCGACGAAATCTGTCTGGGTGCTACGTATGTTGATAAGAATACCGAAGCCGACGTGATGAAGGGTAACATCGATGAGGTGGCTATGTTCTCAAGCGTACTGCCACTGAACCTCATCGAGACCTATGCTTACAACACACCGTCGGGTCGTGAGTCGGCCCTGATAGCCTATCTGCCATTCGAGGCTTCCGAGCGTGACTACTACAACCAAATGCAGCTGGTACCGACGGGAGTCAGTCTGAAACGTTACATCGATAATCAGAATAACGAATCGATACGCCGTGATACGCTGGTGGCTGTCAACGACGAGATGGCCGACAAGGAGTTCTATGCACCAATGCGCAGCAAGTCAATGTTGGAGAACCTGAAGTACAGCTTCGTGGCCAAGGACAACGAGCTGTTGGTGCAGATTGACGAGCCCGACTTCCTGATAGAGAAGACCAACCTCTACGTGACGGTGAAAGAGGTGGCCGACCTGAACGGCAACCTGATGGAATCGCCCGTGACGCTGAACCTTTACGTCTATCGCAATCCGCTGCGCTGGAACGTAAAGCGACTGACTCGTGATGTGAAGTTCGGAGAAGGGGCCACATTCGAGGCTACCATCAGCAATGTGAGCGGGCAGACACAGACCTTCGAACTGATAGATCTGCCTTACTGGATGACAGCTTCGAAGACCACTGGTACGATTCCCGCACTCGACGAGGAGACCATCACGTTCACCGTACAGCCTTATATTAATATAGGTACGTACAACGAACAGGTGACGTTGCTGTGTGACAACAAGATGGCCGAACCGCTGCCTATCAAGATGAAGGTGCGCGGCGAGGAACCCGACTGGACGGTCAGCGACGACCTGAAGAAGCTGAACCTCACCATGCAACTGGTGGCACAAGTAAAGATTGAAGCCATCATCTCTAACTCAGAGGAAGACATCCTGGGTGTGTTCGACAGCAACGGACAGGTGCTCGGCGTAACCCATATCGACGTAGATAACCAGAACAATGCCGGACAGGCACTGGCCTATGTCACCGTTTACGGTTATAAAGACCCTGCAACGCTCCAGATGCCGACACTCCAGTTTAAGTTCTTCCAGGCCTCCACTGGCAAGATATATCTTCTTCAGCAGGCCGATGGCGATACGACCGTCTTTGAAGCTGGTACGACCAAGGGCTCAGCTGTCAACCCGCTGGAACTCGTCTATAAGGGATCTTGGAATAATTACAACTCCATAGCCCAGACACTCTACTTGAAGAAGGGCTGGAACTGGATATCGTTCAACGTGCGTCCCCAGGAGGGCACTACCGTCGGTCAGCTGCTCTACGGTGCAGCTGCATGGGAGCCCAACGACGTCATCGAGGGTGTCAGCGGCAACAAGAGCGTATCGTTGCTCTGCCGTAAAGCCGACACTACCCGAGGCTACCGCTGGACCGACGACAACAAGGTGTTCAACATCAATCCGCAGATGATGTACCGTGTTTATAGCGGTAGCGACAAGATGGCCTATATCACGGGTAAGGAAGTGGGTACGGATATGACGGTATTTCCCGGTTGGAACCGTTTGGGCTACACCACGTCTATCAACCTGCCCATCACGCAGGCCATGAGCAACTACGTCAACAATGGTGCCAAAGAGGGTGATGTGCTGAAGTCTCAGGATGCCTTTGCCATCTTGAGCCACAACACCAATGGCGACCTCATCTGGAAGGGTTCACTCCACTATCTGGAGACTGGCAAGGGATATATGCTGAAGCACAACGGCACCGAAACCATCAACTTCCGCTATCCGTTCATCTTCGAAGGTTCACGTTACGTAGGTTCTGAGACGAAACAGACAAGAAGGAACATCTATGCAACCTCAATGAACATCGTGGCAACAGTCAGCGGTGTCGAGATGGAAGCAGGCGACCACCTGGTAGTGTACCGTGGTACTGAGCGTTGTTGCGAAGCTGTAGCCGATGCCGATGCCAACTTCTACCTGAACATCGGTGGTGCTGAGGCACAGGACAACCAGTTGCTGTTCTGCATCGAACGCGATGGCGAGTTGCTGTCAGCCAGCTCTCAGCTGATGCGCTATGAGGCCGACAAGGTGCTGGGTACGCCAGATGAGCCCACCGTCATCGACTTCATTCATGCAGAGAGCCTGAACGACGGCTCATGGTACACAACAGCCGGCATCAAGCTGAACAAGAAGCCTACACGCAGTGGAGTTTACATCCATAACGGCAAGGCAGTGGTCATCAAGTAATTGAGAAATGAGAATTAAGATGAGAAAGTCAATATTTACTTTAGTAGCCCTCGCCATGATGGCGATGGGCTGCTCTACAAGCGAAGGAAATGAGCCAAACACTGCGCCAACGCCTCCTCCGGCAGCAACACCTACTGACACCACAGTCATTGAGGCTGGTAGCGATGCACGTCCCAACTGGGTGGCTCCAAATGCCAACTATTACGAACAGAACATGCAAGTCTATCTGACGCTACAGGATAAGCTGCAGCCTTACATATCAGAGAACGACATGGTCTGCGCAAAGATTGACGGTGAGGTCAGGGGAGTGGCTGTTCCGCGATTAGATGAAGGCGACTGGCTGATTTCCCTCTTCATATTCAGCAATGGTGCAGCCCCCATCCAGTTGTCATACTACTGTGACAAGTTGCACCGCATCTTCACCACTGACTGGGCCACCTTTGATGCCGCAGTACCTCCAACGGGTGAAGGCGGAATCTATCTGCTAAAATTCGTTGAATAAGTAAAAAGGGAAATAGGTCACAGATGCAGGTTGCGCGTCCCTTCCAATATCTCAGTGAGTTCACTGACGGTGGTGGCGCGCAACATTGCAATGCGTGTCTGTCGGAAATTAGGGATTGACTTGAATATAGGAGTGGCGGCCAGATGGCGACGGGTGTGCAGGATGCCTCTGGGCTCATCAATCATCTCCACATTGATGCGGAGCTGCTCTTCAAGTATGTCGAGCTTCTGGTTGAAGGTGAGTTGCTCACGGCTGAACAACCAGGGACAGCCAAATGTGGCACGCCCTATCATCACGGCATCCACACCGTAGCGGTCGAAGGCTGCATCGGCCTCCTCTATGGAGTGTATGTCACCGTTGCCTATAATAGGAATATGTATGCGCGGATTGGCCTTCACTTCTCCGATGAGCGTCCAGTCGGCCTGGCCTGTGTACATCTGACTGCGTGTGCGTCCGTGGATGGTCAGCGCCTGAATGCCACAATCCTGCAACTGCTCGGCCAGGGTAGTGATGATGAGCTGGTCGTGGTTCCACCCCAGACGGGTCTTTGCTGTGACGGGCAGTTTCACGGCATCGACCACGCGGCGCGTGATGTCCAGCATCTTCGGAATGTTTTGCAGCATGCCGGCACCAGCACCCTTTCCTGCAACCTTCTTCACCGGACAGCCAAAGTTCAGGTCGATGAGGTCGGGTCCTGCCTGCTCCACCATCTTCGCAGCCTCAACCATTGCGTCGGTATCGCGCCCATAGATCTGAATGCCCACAGGACGCTCCTCGTCACTGATTTGCAGTTTCTTGACCGTCGACTTCACATCGCGCACCAAAGCCTCAGCCGAGACGAACTCGGTATAGACCATCGATGCTCCGAAACGTTTGCACAGTCGGCGAAAGCCAATATCCGTCACATCTTCCATCGGAGCAAGGAAGAGCGGACGTTCTCCAAAATCAATATTTCCTATGTTCATTCTTCTATTCGAGATGCGAGATTACTTTCGAGGTAAGAGGTAAGAGATTACAACAGGTCCAGGCACTGCTCGATGGGTATGCCACGACACTTGTCGGGCAGGTCGCGGTTGCGGTCTATGAGACGGCTCACCACGTTCATAGCTGTCTGCGTGCTCTCCTTGAGCGGTTCGCCCTTCATCAGATGACCAATGAGCACAGCAGAGAAGATGTCGCCAGTGCCATGGAAGAGCACCGGAATCTCGTCGTAGTCCAGTCGGAAATAAAGACCGTCGGCCAGGTTCTGCTGAAATCCTGCCAGCGGTTCATTGCTGCGGCGGCCCACCACGCAACTGTGCCCATCTACACGCGCACTGGTGATGACAGCTGACTTGGCACCCAGCTGCACGATGCGGTCGAGCATGGTGCAGGCCTCCTTCCAGGAAAGTCCCTCCTCGCGGTAGGTCATGTTGGTCAGGTAACAAGCCTCAGTATAGTTAGGAAAGGTGAGGTCGGCCACACTGACCATCTCGCGCATCAGCTCCACCTGGCGCTCGGTCATGCCGTTGTAGAGCCGTCCGCCGTCGCCCATGATGGGGTCAACAAAGATAGTCGTTCCATCCCCGTGCAGTTGTTTGCAGTAGTCAGAGACCAAGCGCGCCTGCTCCTCACTGAACATGAGACCCGTACAGACAGCATCGAAATGGAACCCCAGGTTGCGCCATACGGGAATAGTCCCCCGCATGTAGTCGGTGGTCTCCAACACGTTAAACTTTCCATAATCCAACGTGTTCGACACGAGTGCCGTAGGCAGGTTGTAGGTGGGGTGTCCCAGATAGGTCAGGATGGGGAGCATGGCCACCATACCCACATGACTGTAGCCTACAACATCGTTGATGAGCAGTATCTGTTTCATAATCAGGCTGCAAAGTTACGGAAAGTCGAGCGAAATGCAAAAGAAAAGCCCTTTTTCTTTTCATTTCCGAGACGGAGTAACTTCGCCACAAAGTGGCAGAGTTACGGAAAGTCGAGCGAAATGCAAAAGAAAAGCCCTTTTTCTTTTCATTTCCGAGTGCCAATATAAACGTATCTAAGGAATCTTCGATGCATCGGACAGTCCGTTAAATGCATCGGACTGCTCGTTAAATGCATCGGACGGTCCGTTGAATGCATCGGACAGCAAGAACTATACTTACTGCCAAATTCTCTCGAGAATTTCGTCGTTAGGCTTATCTATCTGCAAGCTACCCTTATCGATTGAACGGTTAAACAGACTCTTCATGTGATGATAAACTGTAACTGTCCAGTGCAAAGCAAAACGGTTACGATTACAGCTATAACGAACTCCACCCTTGCCGTCTACTCTTGGTAAGACTGGAGTAAGTTAATTCATACGAAGAGCTTTGTCCAATGCGATTATTTCACCATCTGCTGTTACAACGCCAGAAGATAAAAGTCCGATAAATCTATGATTTTTGATAATTGGGTATAATGATTCTAAAGAATAATCATTGATTGATATATACAACTTCTGCAACCCTAGTGCAAGCAAAGCGTTTGCTGAAAAGAAGAATAAATCATGATTGCGTAGAACACTATAAAACAAATCGGCTCGTGGGCCTGATGTGGAGCCTTTCACAGAAGAAGGAAGAAGGTCACATTCGCGTCCTCCAATAACCAAAAACTTAGCCCGCTTTATACCATCATCTACATGCTCTAACTCTGTTTCATAAGCAATCATCTGTGATTCGTATCTACCTTCAGCCATCATGTGATTAAAGTCTACTTTCGTCTCAGCAACAAAAAGAAATTTATCTCGTGTATTAAGGAGGCTTACGTCTAATCTTCCCCCCCTATCTCTTTGATAAATACGCAACCCGACCTCCAAAGAAAGACGTGGTTCAAGCGACGAACTAAGGAATTTCATCGCATTTGCTGTCCAAACGGCAATATTCTTTGTTTCATCGACAGCAGTAAAAGCCTCAAAACTCTTGTATTTAACAGATAATTGGCTAATTGGGACTTTCGGTAATTGTATGAATGATCCTTTAAATAGTTTTAATGCAGTCTGCTCTAAATCAGAAAGCTCTTCGGATGTGATGTCATAACAAAACTTCTGCGGATGGAATCTGTTAGACAAAAGAATTCTGTTGCCCACGCATCCAAAAACACAAAACATACAATTAATGCAGCACTCATCTTTTACAGAGAACCTGCTAACCGCATCTTCACTTTTTTTTAAGCAACTAACCAATAAGGGAATACTATGGGATGATTTACCTTTGCAATGCTTTTCATCCTCTATAAAATTAGCAAGATACGAATACTTATACATTTGCAAATATGCACAAGGTGCATCAAGCTGATTGTCTGCGTATAAACAAAATTTTCCCATCAATAGCTGTATTGGTTTAGAAAGTTAATAACATCTTGTGGAGCACCTACCTCCAACTCTTTAAGATTAAGCCCTTTTGTTGGTTGCAAATACAATTTCCCATTCATATATCTTCTCACATATGGTATTCCGGCCATGAAAGCTATCTCTATCTCTGTTGAAATAGTTTCTTCCAAATACTCTTCTGAAACAACAAATTTGGTTTTACCTTCTTTCATGACATCTATGATATCACTTAATGCAACTGCAGTATTGTTTTGAAAAGCAAGATTCAGAAGGAATAGAATGGCAAATCGACGGTTCTTGATTATTGTTTCGTAATACATCGTCGCTTCACGAACAACAGACTGACCATTCTCCCTAAGACAAAAATTCATTTTTGTAAGATTGTCATAATTGAGAGGTCTATCAGTTATCTCTGTATTAGGGAACTCTATTATTTCATACACCTGTTCCATCCGATGTTCGCTATTTATATAATCACGGTAAGCAATATGAGGATATGGGGAATCTGATGGCTTAAAATGAACCGGTTTGATATATCCTCCCTGTGTTAGCCAAGCTAATATGCACGATTTTGTTCTTGTGTTTGAATCTTGCGTAGAACCAGCAGATAGTTCTACCATTGATCCATTATATTCGACGAATTCCGTTGGTGATGGATAGCCAACATTTATCTCGCTGACATTAAAGATATCACCAGGATTATATTTGGAAAGGCCATACATTACGCCAACAATTGGCCCATAATTCAATACCGCCTTTTTGATGATGTACTGCATGTCGGCAGTTCCGTATTCAGCTTTGGAGAACCTGACACCAAAAGAAGTAATTCTGACCTTTCTTCCCACTCGCTCAACGAAACCAAGAGCATGCATCGCGTTGATTGTGTTACTTATTTCTTTAGACTTTGTCGTGTCGCTAAAAACACCATTTGTAATAGAACATCCAGCATCATCGAGTGGATTTTCTTTGAATCGACAATACTTGCCAACAAGTTCATCTTCTTTAAGCAATGTACAATACTGATGAATATTGATGGCATTGCGGTCAAACTTAACATCCTTAAGATTGAATGGCTTTCCGTATGTGCCAAACTTCTCTACGATTAACTGAGCGAGCGCATGTAAGCACTCTATTCTAGCCGCAGCTGTACGATTGATAAGAAATGCCATAATTACAATATTGTCATGAATCCTACATCAAGTTTTAACGAATCTAATGTCTGGCGTATACTCTGTTCTTCAATAAAGTCCGAATATAAAAGCATACACTTGACATTCAAATGAGGAAAGGAACCTAAAATACTTTCCTTTAATCGAGACAACTCAATAGCATTACTGTCTGTTGCGAACTTAGTTGATTTCTTATATAGGGTGATTGTATTGGCTTCCTTTGAAACCAAATCTATTCTACGAGCTCTCAAACCATACTCCCATTCATAGTTTACCCGAATAAACACAGAACGGTTCTTCGACTCAATATTGCTGGCGAAATAGACCAAGGTATCCAACTCTTTTTTACACGGAATATGATAAAAGAATTGTTTTTCCTCACCGTCTGAAGAATTAGCCACAATCGAAGCCAGTGTACTATTTATATTTCCTCTGTAAATAGGCATTGTTGGGAAATGATTGGAGTCAGCTTGTTCTTTATGAGTTTTATATACTCAGGATTCAACTCAAAACCTATGGACTTGCGTCCTAGTTCTTGAGCTGCCAATAGAGTCGTTCCCGTTCCTGCAAATGGGTCTAATACAGTATCACCCCAAAAACTATACAGTTTGATAAGACGCATAGGAAGTTCCTTGGGGAACGGAGCTGGGTGGCCTTCTGCTTTAGCCTTTGCCGGTTGCATCTCCCAAATAGAATTAATGGCCCATTTTTGCCATTCTTCCGTTGTTAATATCGACTTCTCTTTTATATCTTTAGGAACTGGTTTCCTCTTCCCTTCTTTTGAAAAGAAAGTAATCCATTCGTAAGGATACGTTGAGAAGATATTGGGTG
>JAEEGG010011667.1_pt1 | contig 19094 bp, 13 predicted proteins | sample 9134161 | NCBI WGS metagenome assembly JAEEGG01 (sample SAMN16246543, study PRJNA631951) | gut metagenome | biome: gut microbiome; feature: rumen; material: CR-attached | host: Bos | place: Iran: Karaj | collected 2018-10 | reverse complement strand
TCTCCTGGATGGGAATGTAAAGATCAGGTCGCATCACGAACTTCTTCACCCCAGGGTTCTTGCCGATTTTCAGCAGTCGGCGCTGCGCAATTACTTTAATAGCCATAATTTAAAACAGTTTTTAAGTAGTTTGTTAATATTTTTATTGATTCTCTCTATGTCGCCTGAAATCGTCTTGATTTGGACTATTAACAGAAAATCTTGCTATCATTAACGCGCGCAATTTCTAGATTTAATCCTCGCAATTTTTAACCTTAATGTCCGCCTCAGCAACTCTTTCAATTGACAATGCAAAGGTACGAAAATTTCAATGCTTTTCCAAAATATGCGCCCTCTGTAGTGTGAAAATCTGTTAAGAATCAACGCGGAATCTGTGACACGTGATTTTGTGACATTAAGCACCTCCCGTAAATCTAGCCCCCAACCGCCTCCTATTATACTATAAATTATATAATATTAAAATATTATATAATTCTTATAATCTCCCTTGACTTTGTGAACCTCCTTAATGTCACAAAGTCAAAAGTCACAAAGTCTTGTCTTTCCCCTAACTCCTGAAGATCCGCACGTACTCATCCGCCAGGTGCCCGTAACCGTCTCTTGCTCAACGCTTTTGAAGCGCTTCAAGAATTCCGGCGGACATACACTCTACTCGTTTGGTGAGGAGCTTGATACCCTCCGGAAAACCAACGGTGCCGGCTCGTGGTCATCGAAATATGACATCTATCGCCTTTCGTTTGACCGAGGCGAATGGGGACAGGATTACAACAGTGATGCCGCAGAATCGGGCGTGGTGAAGGTGGCCTATAACTGGACTATGCTCGGTACCAACGGTGCTCTGAGGAAATGTTTCAAGGCCGACAACATCGAGAATGGTCTTTCGAGTCGTGTGATGCTGGCTGAGATGCCCGACTCTTCTTTCCAGAAGATGCCCAAGTTCGGTAAGCGCTCGGCTGACGACGAGGCACGGATTCAGGAGGCGGTGACAAGGCTTCGTGGCTTTACAGGACTGATTGATGTGCCCCGACTCAGGAAAACCATTGAGCAGTGGTGTGAGGAGAAGCGCGTGGAGGCAGCAAAGGATATCGACCATGTGAAAGACATTTATCGTAAGCGTGCCGCTGTGATCGGTTTCCGCTGCGGGGTGATCTTCCATCTTCTGAGCGGTAAGGAGAAAGAGACCAAGGCTTGTCTCGACTTTGCAACGATGATGGCTGAGTATTGCCTGCAACAGCAGATAAAGGCCTTTGGCGAGGCACTCGAGAGTCAGTTTGTTGACGCTCGCGATGCGTGCATCCGATATGGCTCGAACCACTCTGTCTTCGACCAGTTGGCACCTGCTTTCACGATGGATGACCTGCGTGCCTTGAAGCGCGGTTTCTGTGGTGAGGCGGCACTTCGGAAGATCATCTCCCGCTGGTATCGTGACCATTGGATTGAGAAGACTGACAGAACGCACTGGAAGAAATTGACAATTGATAATTGAAAAATAGACTTTGTGACATTTGACTTTGTGACAATAAGGAGGTATATAATATGGAATTAGTATTAACACGCATAGCAAAAAGGAAGGCCTACACGATAGGTAGGCTTTCCATCGTAGAACAAATCGATGATGAGTATCTGGCCGGCTCACGAGAGGTATACTTTTGCGACACCCTCGAGCCGCCTGTGCTCGAAATGAAGACCTCGGTATCCAAGGCTGCCGTGCTCCGTTCGCCAGCAAAGGTACAGAGTCTGAAACCTTTTGCCATCCCCGAAGGCCGTTATGCCGTAGTGATTACGTGGAGTCCGAAATTCAAGATGTGGTTGCCCGTCTTGCTCGGTGGTCCTGACTTCAATCATCTGTGGAAAGGCATCCGCATCCATGCTGGTAACACCGTGAAGGATACCACCGGCTGCATCCTCGTCGGACGCAATCAACTGGTAGGTCAGGTGCTCGAATCCCGCAAATGGCTCTATGAACTGAAACAGAAAATCGTCGAGGCTAAAGCCCGCGATGAACCCGTCTGGCTGACTATCACATCATCAGAGCCTTGACATCGCGGACGATGCGGATGGGGGCAGCGTATTCACGGGCGATGTCGTCGCCAGACTTTTCAAGGACATAGATGACTTGGGCGCTCAGCAGTTGCTCGCGGGCAGCGGAGCAGATATCATTGAGACGGATATTGCTGAACCAGTCGCGGAAGAGTAAGGCGGTGTCACCACCGTCGTAGATAAACATAGGGCCATCGGGCTCACAGTCCTGCGGTTCAATGACCAACAGGAGATCATTGTCTGGGTCTTGTAAGATCTGGTACATGAAAATAAGTATTTGATGAAGGCGCCTAGGCGCTGAAGCCCACCTTGTGGCGGGGCTTCAGGGCTGTGGCTTTGGGGTTGAACTTGGTATAAGCCTGACGGATATCGGCGACCTCGATGGTCTGATAATCGTCGGAGGCGGAATGAGAGAGACGGCTGGCCATCGCGGGGATGATGCCGTGGGCAACGAACTGCTCCACCCATCGTGCATTGCTGAAGTTGTCGTCGCGCTGGGCGTAGGCCTTGGCGATGCACTCGCGGAGCACAGCCTCAGACTCGGGCGTGAGCAGGTAGTCGTCGTGCTGCAACAGCCGGCAAGCAATCTCGTAGAGCTGCCCGGCATCGTAATCCTTGAACTGGTACTTGTAGGGGAAGCGTCCCATCAGTCCGGGATTGGTGTTGAGCATGGCGTCCATCTCCTTGAGATAGCCCGCGAAGATGACCAGCATGTCGGGATTGGGCTGCGCGAGCACGGTGAGCAGCGAGTCGATGACGCGCGCTCCGAAGTCCTTGCGGTCGCTGGCACCGTCGGAGAGGGTGTAGGCCTCGTCGATGAAGAGTACATTGCCGCGGGCCTCGTCGAGCACGGCCTTCATGTTCTCTTCGGTCTCACCGATGTAACGTCCCACGAGACGCGTACGGTCGACGGCGATGACCTCTCCCTTCGAGAGCAGTCCTAAGGCACGGTAGATCTTGCCGAGTTTCTTGGCGACGGTGGTCTTGCCGGTGCCGGGATTGCCGGTGAAGATGCAGTGGAAACAGGCCTTCTGCGAGGTGGTCAGTCCGCGACGGCGCCGTTCTGCGAAGAACGTGGTGTTGTCAGCCATCTGACGGATGCCCTGCTTCACCTCGTCGAGTCCAACCATCTCATCCAGGTCCTTGAGACACTGCTCGTAGGTGGACTTGGTGCTGGTGAGCTGGTCGATACAGAGGTCCTGCAGCTCCAGCTGGGGCAGATGTTCGTCGTTGATCTCCTGATAACAACGGGCTAGATAGCGTGGTTTGACCTGTTCGATGACGAACTGTCGGATGTCGTGCATCGTCCAGGTAGAGAGGATACCCTTGCGACAACCTTCGAGCAGGGCGTGTGCCAGACCGTCCATCGCATCGATGGAGCAGTAGAGGCGTTCGTCCTGAAGGGCTGCGAAGAAGGCGTGCACCGTCTCAAACTCCTTGTAGGTCTCCTGTTCCAAGCGGTGGTCGCTGGGGAAGAAGGCCCCGAGGGAGGGAAACATGTTGAGCACGGCCTCGATGTCGGCCTTGGCACCGCAGATCCAGAGCAGATACTCCTTCTCGTTGAGGCGGACCTTATCGATGATCTTCTTGACGATGATCTTGCCGCCTGTGGAAAGGAGCGCCCCCGGATTGGTGAGGCAGTAGACATGCTTGCCCGTAGCGCACAACTCCTCGAAGAGCAACTCGTAAGGATTGTTACGGGAGGCATCGAAGAGCAGGCTGCAGTCGAGGTGGGTGAAAGCATAGTCATCGGCCACGAGCGTGTGCAAGCGGTAGAGGTCGTCGGAGGTGAGGTCGCGGTTGCGCGTCATGACCAACAAGTGGCCCTTCGAGCAGAGCGCCTCGCCGCGCATGCCCTTGCGGAACTCGTTGTAGACCTCAAACTGCCTCTGGCTCACGATAAAGCGTCGGATCTGCGCCATACCAGGACGCTGGGCCACTAAAGACCAGTCGTAGCTGTAGCCGTCGAGCGTGCAGGTGAGGATGTCCTCACGACTGCAGGGCAGACAGGGCTTTGGCTCGGAGATCGTAGCCTGCAGCTGGTCGTCGAGGGTGAAAGGCATCTCAATGAGCGAGTCATCGCTGTTGTCACGGATGTAGAGCACATACCTGCCAGGCAACCAGATGGCGAAGCTCATCATGGTGAGCGCGATCGTCTGAGGCGATGGGTGCTCGGTCTCATGATAGGCCTTGGTGCAGGCCATCGGGTAATAGTCCTCAGCCATGATGTTCAGCTTGAAACGCTCGTCGGCGAAATCAGAGTCCTCCTGTCCGTGGATGGTCACCTCAATGTCGCCATTGACGTAGGTAGGCCCAAAGAGACGGGGTTGGACGCGGATCTCCACCTTGGTGATCTCTGGGATGTAGAGGCGCTCGCCTACGAAGTTGGGTACGCCGTTGTCGCCGCCCTCATCGTCTGCATCGCCGTCTTCATCCGTGTCTTCATCATCGGTATCAGAATCATCAGAGGATTTTTCGTCAGCCAGGAAACCCTGGACCAACTTTTCGAATTCTTCATCTAACGGCTCGTTGTCGAGCTTCATAACATTCTTCTTCATAAAAGAAATTTGAATTTGAAAAACATGTGTTTTTGAATGCCCCTTTGTGTAAAGGGGCGCAAGAGATGCTTGAACATTGTAGCAAAATGTCAAAGAGCGTACGTTCCCGCCAGCCTGTGACGGCCGGTGCATACTAAATGAAATGAATGTTTGTGATCAGATAGTTACTTGATTGTCATGCGTTTTAAATTTTCCGGCGGCAAAGATAGGAAAAAATCCCAGTAAGTTCCAAGAAAAATTGGGGAAATTTTTCACGCAGACAGCATTTTTAACACTTCCTCGCGTGCGTAATAATATGAGGTACGCGCAGGAAGGGAATTATCCGCCGATGGGCACTTCGATGATGAACCTGCAACCAGCTTTGTAACTAGTGTCAAAATTGATGTCGCCACCGAGGTTCTTGAGATGACGCTTGGCGAGGGAGAGACCCAAGCCAAGACCTTCTGAGAGGTCGTTAACCTTGGTGAACATCTCAAAGAGGTGGTCCACATATTCATCAGCGATGCCAGGACCGGTATCCTCGACGATGAAATACACCTTGTCGTCTGAACGATTGATGCGCATCGTGATGTGCTGACCATCAGAATATTTAGAGGCATTATAGAGCAGTTCACGGAGGCTGCGCATGAGGTAGAGGTAACTGGTGTGGATATGGAACTCGTCGGACACATCTGTCAGGAGCGAAATGGGTGCATCGGGAAAGTGCTTGAGATTCTCAGAGATGCAATAACGGGCGAGATCGTTGCAGTTCACCTCCTCATTGCGGTTGGCATAGAGCTCCTCGGTGGTACCACGGGCAGAAGAGTCGAAGAGCATGAGTACCATACGGTCGAGCATCTGGGCGTTGTGGCGCATCATATCGGTGATGCCCTTGGCCTCATCATCAGACATAGCAGACTTGTTCTCCTTGAGCACCTGTGAGAAGCCCATGATGATGTTCAGAGGGGTACGGATCTGGTGGGACACGTTCTGGATGAACAGTGATTTCTGACGGGTGGACTCCTTAGCCACCTCACTGATACGGGCGAGTTCTTCATTGCGTCGCTCGGCTTCGATGTTCATCTTCCGGATGTCGCTGACATGACGGTCTAACGATTCCTGCATGGTGGCGAAACTGTTCTGCAAACGGCCCACGACATCGCGGTGGCGCGTACGTTCAGTGGTCTCGTCGTAATGGCCATCGGCAATGCGCTGCAACTTTTTTGCAAGGTTGTAGAGGGGGCGAATGGCATGGGTCACGATGAAGCTGCTGAAGAACAGGATGAGCACCAGACCGATGATGAGGAGGGCAGAGACGATGTAGGCCAGGAGGTTGTAGCTGCGGAGGAGGGTGCGCTCGGGAGTGACGAGGGCAAGACTCCAGTTGGTGTCGGGCACAGGCTGATAACTGACGATGCAGGGCACGCCCTTGATCCTGACGCTCATGCTGCCTTGCTGCCCGGTAGTCATCTGATGCCCCAGAGCGATGATATCGGGATTCTTGTCGGGATCGGCATCGGTGAAGATGGTCTTCGTGAAGAGTTGTGTAGAGTCAGGATGCAGATAGAAGCGTCCTTCATCGCCAATCATGAAGAAATAGGAATCGGCAAAGGAGGTCTCGGTAGTGAAGATCCTCGACAGGCGAAACAACGAGATATCGGTGGAGATGATGCCCAGTAAGCTCTTATCGTCGCGGTAGAGGGGCTTACAGTAGGAGATAACCATACCATCAAGGGCGAGTGCCAGGCTATCGCTTTCATCGTAAAACGCCGTCCAGCAGGCCTTACCCTCACGCTTGGGTTGTTTGTACCAGACCCTACTAAAGTATTCGTACTTCTCCTCAATGGCGGTTATGATGGTATCTCTCATTCCCTTTAACGAGTCCTGCCTATTATGCACGGAATAGACAGAGAAATAACGGCCGTATTGGGGGAAGGTCTCGGGTTCGAGACTGACGGAGCAGCCATCAACATTATTATTCATGGTGACGACATAACTGGTATATGTGAACAACGAATCTGGGTGGAGATTGGCCATGACATCACAGGCGGTGAGTTCGGTGGCGGTCTCCGCGATGTTCATATAACGGTGGATGCGCTGCATGGTGGTGTTGACTATACTCTCCGCATGCTTGGTGGCCTCGCTCTTGACTTTGTTGCGCGACTGGTCGAAGAGAAAGCCTAACGCCAGCATAAAGATGGGGATGGCCATCAGCAGGATGCCGAGGCTGAGCTTCCAGGAAAGCGACTGACGGATATGTCTGATTATATTGCGCATCTCTAATTATCAATTATCCGTTGTCCATTATCCTTAATCTTCTCCGAATCAGCAATCAGCTGGTTGAGCAGGGCGGTGACCATACTACCCCGATCGTGGATCTCATCTACCAGACGGTTGGTTTCTTCCTCCGAGAGTTCACTGGCAGGGTCACTGATGGTCATCACATGCTGGGTGATATCACTGACGGGGGCCATCATCTGGTCAGACATGTTATAGAGGAAATTGGTCTTCATACGGTCACCTGCCTGCGCTTGTTCATAGGTGGCCTGCAACTCCTCTCCACGCTGCTTGAGCACGTCAGAGGCACGGTGCATCTCTCCTACCCGCATGGCCAGCGACTGCTGCATGTTCTGGAAATGCCGATTCAGACGACCGATCTCATCCTGCTTGGGGATATCGGGGATGGGATCATCGTAGGAGCCCTCGGCAATGCGCTGCGCCGATGCTGCCAACTGTCGCAGGGGCACCAGCTGACGATGGATGAACAGACGACAGGATACGAGCAGCAACAACAGCCCTATGATAGCGATGATAAGAACGGTATTGAGCAGACGGTTGTAGTCGCCGAAGATATCGTCTTCGGGATAGATGATGCCTGCACTCCATCCGAGGTCGATCTGCGCACGTCCCGGCACATCGGCACGGACGAAGGGTTTATAGAACACATAACAGTCGCGACCTTCCACCCTGAGATGCTTGTAACCGGTCTCTCCCGAGGTCATCGCATGGATGGCATCCAACTCGGAATTGCCGTCCAGCTTCTCCGTCAACTCGAAGGCGTTCTTGTTGAGGAAGGCACTGTCGGGGAAGACAATCAGCTTTCCTTCTTTGTCGAGCAGGATACTGAAGGAATTGGGCGAGGGTTTGCCCTCAAGCATGATCTTCGTGAGCTGGGTGAGCGACACACTGACATCAAAGGCACCGATGACACTCTGACCATCATAAATAGGCAGACGGAAGGCGGTGAGGGGTTCGCCATTTAACTCCTTGAGTCGCAGGGGTGTGGACCACCCCACCTTATTAAGATCCACGGCAAAAGTGTCGGTAGCCCAGTGGAAATGGGCGTCGACGATATAAGGATTGACATCCACCAACCGCCGGGCATAGGCCTGCAGCTTCTCGGGCTGACGGTAATAGGGCAACATCTTGAAATACACGTTTCCCGTGGCCTGCTCCACATCGAGAAGGATATTGTCGATACGCGCCACCGTGGCCTCGAGGGTCTGGGCGGCATTGCTGACAGCCTCCTGACGCAGGGCCCTACGCGAGAAGAAGAACATGATGAAGAGTGCCACGACAAGCAGGATGGCCAAGGCGCCGATCACCACCAGACTGAGTCTGGAGGAAAGGGTATGGCGGATATGGCTGGCGAATCCTGACATAGGCGGGGGTTATTCTGCCAACGTGAAATCCAGTTGTTTGCGCTCCAGATTGGCCCGTGCCACCTGGATGCGGACGGGATCACCCAACTGGTACTTCGTATGGTGACGACGACCAACAATGACGAAGTTCTTCTCATCGAAGTCGTAGTAGTCGTTGCCTAAGTCACGGATGGGGATCATACCCTCACAGTGGTTCTCGTCGATCTGGGCATAGATACCATAGCTGGTGAGGCCGGAGATATGGGCATCGTAGGTATTACCGATCTTGTCCTCCATAAACTCCACCATCTTGTACTTGATGCTGTCGCGCTCGGCATTCTGCGAGATCTGCTCCATATCGCTGCAGTGCTCACAGAACTCCTCATACTTATCCTTATTCGCTGAACGAGCTCCATCCTGGTATTTCGTCAGCAGACGGTGGACCATCATATCGGGATAACGACGGATGGGCGAAGTGAAATGCGTATAATAGTCAAAGGCAAGACCATAGTGTCCGATGTTATGCACACTGTACTTGGCTTTCATCATCGCACGCAAGGCAACGGTCTCGATGGCATTCTGTTCACGGGTACCCTCAGCATCGGCCATCAAGGCATTGAGCGACTTGGTGATAGCACCCTTGGTGCCACTGGTCTTGACCTTATAACCGAACTTCGATACAAACTGGCGCAGGTTCTCAAGCTTCTGGGGGTCGGGCTGGTCGTGGACACGATAGGGCAGGGTCTTGGCTTTCTGGCCCTTCTTCACCCTGCCTATCGACTCAGCAACGGTGCGGTTGGCCAGCAGCATAAACTCCTCAATGAGCTTGTTGGCATCCTTCGACATCTTGAAGTAAGCCTTCACGGGCTTACCCTTCTCATCGATGTCGAAATGAAGTTCCTCGCGGTCGAACTTCACTGAGCCATTCTTAAAGCGGGCGGCACGGAGTTTCTTGGCCAAGGCGTCGAGGACGATCAGCTCATTGGCATTCTCACCCTTATAGGGGTTCTTCTTCGTGGCAGCAGGAGCAGGCTCGCCTGTGCCATCCTTCACCCCATTGTCTTCAAGTATCTGCTGTACCTCCTCGTAAGCATAGCGACGATTGCTCTTGATGACAGTATGCGCCAGATGCCACTTCTTGACTGTAGCCTCATCGTCAAGCTGGAAGATAACACTGTAACAGAGCTTCTCCTCATCAGGACGTAAAGAGCAGATGAAGTTACAAAGCCGCTCAGGAAGCATCGGAATCGTACGGTCGACGAGATAGATGCTCGTGGCGCGGTTATAAGCCTCTTTATCAATGGTAGAACCTTCTTTCACGTAATGGGAGACATCGGCAATATGCACACCCACTTCCCATAAGCCACTATCAAGCTTACGGATAGAGAGGGCATCGTCGAAGTCCTTGGCATCCTTGGGGTCGATGGTACAGGTGAAGACATCGCGGAAGTCCTCACGCCGGGCTATCTCCTGCTCAGTGATAGTGGCATCGATCTTCTCGGCAGCATCCTCTACATTCTTCGGATACCTATAGGGCAGGTTGTACTGCGCGAGGATGGCATGCATCTCGGCATTGTTTTCTCCTGTCTTACCTAACACATCAATCACTGCACCGATAATGTTCTTATGCTCGGCATCAGGCCATTGGGTGACCTTCACCACAGCCTTATCATCGGTCTTTCCACCCTTTAGCTTACGCTTGGGGATGATGATGTCATGAACGAAAGTGGAGTCCTGCGGAATGAGGAAGGCCCAGTCTTTGTCGACACGCAGTTTTCCGACGATCTGATCGTGGGCACGACGGACAATCTCGATGACCATCGCTTCCTTGATATGCTTGTCGCGACGGGCCATATAGGAGACCTTCACCTTGTCACCGTCCATTGCCGACATCGAGTTACGCTCAGCCACAAAGACCGGTGTACCGCCATCATCGGGCAGGAACGAATTACGGCCATTGGCCTTACGACGGAAGGTTCCCTCCTGTACCTGCGTCTTCATGTTCAGACGGTAGGAGTTGTCGCTGACCTTACTCAGGAAATCATCCCATGCCATCTCCTCCATCGTGTCGATGGCAAGCATCTTCAACGGATGGGTGTCAAGCTTCAGCGCCTTGAATATCTGTTTAAACGTGAACGTCTCGTTCGGATTGTGCTGGAAGAGATTCTGAAGCAGTTCGCTGACCTGCTTCTTTCCCAGTCTTTTTCCACCTTTCTTCTTTCCCATAGTTTTGTTTTTAATTATTCTGTGTGCAAAGATACAAAAAAAAATGAAAAGTCAAAAAAAAGAAATATATTTTTTGTACCTTTGCAGGCAAATTTCGTATTGCATGAAGATTTTAATCACCGGAGCAAGCGGGTTTATCGGCTCATTTATCGTAGAGGAAGCTCTGAAAAGAGGTTTCGACACTTGGGCTGCCATCCGCAAGAGCAGTTCGAGGGAATGGCTACAGGATGAGCGCATTCATTTCATTGAACTGAACCTCTCGTCGAAGGCTCAGCTCACAGAACAATTGCGCGGTCAGAACTTCGACTATGTGGTGCATGCTGCCGGAGTGACGAAATGCCTGAACAAGCAGGACTTTATGCGCATCAACTACGAGGGAACGAAGAATCTGGTAGAGGCACTTCTGGAAATGAAGATGCCATTGAAACGTTTTATCTTTGTAAGCAGTCTCAGCATCTTCGGCGCCATCAGGGAGAAGCAACCCTATCAGGAGATCAACGAGGACGATACACCGAAGCCAAATACCGAATACGGACGCAGCAAGTTGGCTGCTGAACAATACCTGAAATCGTTGGGCGAGCGCCTACCTTATATTATATTAAGGCCTACGGGCGTGTATGGTCCTCGTGAAAAGGACTATTTCATCATGGCCAAAAGCATCAAACAACACTTGGACTTCGCCGTAGGCTACAAGCGTCAGGACATCACCTTCGTGTATGTGAAGGATGTAGTGCAGGCGGTGTTTCTCGCACTCGAAAAGGGCGACAACAGACGCAAGTACTTTCTCTCCGATGGTGAGGTATACCAGAGTGCTACCTTCAGTAATCTCATCCACGAAGCATTAGGACGGCCATGGTGGATACGTATCACGGCCCCAGTATGGGTGCTGCGCATTGTGACTTTCTTCGGTGAATACATCGGAAGAATGACAGGTAAGGTGACGGCCCTGAACAACGACAAATATAACATTCTCAAGCAGCGCAACTGGCGCTGTGACATCCAGCCTGCCATCGACGAGCTAGGCTACCAGCCAAAATACAAGCTGGCCGAAGGCGTGAAGATGACAATCCAATGGTACAAGGAGCATGGGTGGATTTGAGGAGTGAGAAATGAGAAGTGAAAAGTGAATAGTATAAAGTATTTATTCGAGATAGAGAAGAAACCCAAGAAAGGGTTGTTGGCAGTGGAATGGGTCGTGATGGGCTATCTGCTGCTCACCCTCCTACTGATACTCTTCGCCCATACGAAGATGCAGGATCCCGAACCCATGCTCTGGGGCAGATTCCGCATCGTGATGATGACGCTGGCACTATGGGCGGTATATCGCATGATTCCCTGCCGGTTCACTCATTTCTGCCGTATAGGCGCCCAGCTACTGCTCTTGCCGTGGTGGTATCCGGATACCTATCTGCTGAACCGTATCTTCCCCAACCTCGACCACATATTTGCAGCCTATGAGCAACAACTCTTCGGTTGCCACCCCGCTCTGACGTTCGCACAAGCATGGTCACACCCTGTGTTCAGCGAATTGATGCACCTGGGCTATGCATCGTATTTCCCGATGATAGCCATCATCACGCTGTTCTACTTCTTCTGCCGTTACAAGGAGTTCGACCGTACGGCATTCATTATCCTCACGTCGTTCTTCGTCTTTTACGTCATCTTCATCTTCCTGCCCGTCACAGGTCCACAGTACTATTATCTGGCTGTAGGTCTTGATAACATTGCCAACGGCAACTTCCCCGATGTAGGCAATTACTTCGCCACCCACAACGAAGCACTCCCCATACCAGGTTATAGCAACGGCTTTTTCTACCAGTGCGTGGCCAGTGCCCACGAAACGGGCGAGCAACCCACTGCGGCCTTCCCCAGCAGTCATATCGGTGTGACCACTATCCTGATGATACTGGCGTGGCGCAGTCGTAACAGAATACTGTTCTATGGCATGTTACCGCTGTTCATACTCATGTGTTTTGCCACCGTCTATATTCAGGCCCATTACGCCATCGACGTGATAGGAGGTTGGGTGTCTGGCGTTGCTATCTATGCCGTTTTGCATTTTTTATACGGAAAAATTTGGCAGGTTCGAAAATAATGCCTACCTTTGCAAACGGATAAGTAAGGATAAAGACATGTTAACAGCGAGGATTCCGACACAGCAAGAAGTCGGGATTCTTTTGTTTTTTGTCTGTCCAAGGAATGAATAATTAAAATTGTAAATTGATATGGCTTATATGTCACAAGAAGGCTACGACAAACTGATAGCCGAACTGAAACGCTTAGAAAGCATTGAACGCCCCAAGGCCTCGGCAGCCATCGCAGAGGCTCGTGAGAAGGGCGATTTGAGTGAGAACAGTGAGTATGACGCTGCCAAAGAGGCACAGGCGCATCTTGAGGATAAGATCAATCAGCTGAAGCTGACGATCTCAGAGGCAAAGGTCGTTGACACCAGTCGTCTGAGCACAGACTCCATACAAATCTTGTCGAAAGTGGAGATGACCAACATGACGAACAACGCCAAGATGACCTACACCATCGTCAGTGAGAGCGAAGCCAACCTCCGTGAAGGTAAGATCTCCATCAAGACACCTATTGCCCAGGGGCTTTTGAACCACAAGGTGGGTGACGAGGTGGAGGTGAGGATTCCACGTGGCACCATCAAGTTGCGTATTGACAAAATAACCGTAGGATAATATGGATATATTCAGTAAAATTGCCGCTGGTGAGATTCCCAGTTACAAATGCGCAGAAAACGAGGAGTTCTATGCTTTCCTCGACATCAATCCGCTGGTAAAGGGTCATACCCTCGTCATTCCCCGTCGTGAGGTGGACTACATCTTCGACATGGAGGACGATGAGATTGCCCGCTACCAGGTGTTTGCCAAACGTGTGGCCCTCGCCATCAAGAAGGCCTTCCCCTGCAAGAAGGTGGCTCAGGTGGTGCTCGGTCTCGAAGTGCCTCATGCCCATATCCATCTTATTCCGATGCAGTCGGAACAAGATGTGGATTTCCGCCGCGAGAAACTGAAACTCTCAGAGGAAGAGTTTAAGGCTATCGCCGCAAAGATTCAAGAGGAGTTTGTCTGATCAGACAAACTCCTCTCCGTATTTAATCTGTACCTCACTCACATACTTACGCACCAGCGATGACGAATCGCCTTTCTTGCAAATGAGAAGCACATTATCCTGCTCTGCTACGATGTAGCCCTCCAGACCATTGATCACACCAAGTCTCCCCTTCGGCAACTTGATGACATTATCGCTGCAGTCCTCGAGAATCACCTCCGAGTCGATAACGACATTGTCATCATCAGTCTTCCGCATGGCCTCATAGATGCCATGCCATGTACCAAGATCAGCCCAACCAAAGTCGCACTTCATAACAAACACACCCTTGCTCTGCTCCAAGATAACATAGTCAAGCGAGACATTCGGATAACGGGGATAGTGTTCCTTCACATACACCATCTCCTGTTCATAGGTATAGTTGGGAATCTCATCCTTCAAGTGACGAAGCACCTCAGGGAAAATCTTTTCGAAACTATCCAGCAGATGACGTGCATTGGAAAGGAAGATACCGGTATTCCAATAGAACTCACCACTATTCATGAACATCGTAGCGAACTCACGCTCAGGCTTCTCCGTAAACGACTTCACGCAATACACATCCGGTTTGCAACTCACATCACCCAATTGGATATAGCCATAACCTGGTTCCGGTCTCGTAGGTTTCACGCCCATTGTCAGCAACACATCGTTCTCCGAGACATAACCCACACCAATTGCAATACTCCTTTTGAAACCCTCGTCATTCAGCACCATCTGGTCTGAAGGGGTGATGATGACATTTGCTTCAGGATTGATACGGGCGATACGCATAGCTGTCCACGCCACGCTGGGACCCGTGTTACGATGAACAGGCTCCACGAGGATATTATGGTCAGACACCTGCGGTAACTGCTCTCTGGTCAGTTGCAGATATTCTTGACATGTGCACACAAATATATTCTCTTGAGGCAGAAGTCTCGCAAAACGGTCGTAGGTAGCCTGCAACTGCGTGCGCCCTGTACCGAAAAAATCCATAAACTGTTTGGGATACAAGTCCCTACTACATGGCCACAAGCGTCTGCCGCGGCCCCCTGCGAGGATAACACAGAAATTTCTCTTGTCTGTTTTTTCCATCTATAATATCTATAGCCTTTGTTTCCGTGGGCGAAGTTAAGAAAAATAGTTGATATAAACAAGTATTTTTCATTTTTTTATCAGAAACTTTTGCTGTTTCAGAAAAATATAGTACCTTTGCACCCGCTTTGGTAAAGAAACCGGCTGCGTTGCAATGCCCAGATGGCGGAATCGGTAGACGCGCTGGTCTCAAACACCAGTGGGGCAACCCGTGCCGGTTCGACCCCGGCTCTGGGTACGATTTGTACCACAACGTGCTGGTCTCAAAACAAGGCGAAGTGCTGTAAATCAATAGATTACAGCACTTTTTTGTTTTCCAAGCACCAAATATTTTCCCCACATTTTCCCCACCGAAGCAAATTTGAGTGAAGAATATAGAAGGTTGAGGGCTTCATTTCTTAGTATTTGGGGACTCTAAAATCCCTTATATTGGTCCAAATGAGTAATCCAACAGATATGGCAATGGCCAATAAGAACATGAATGGTATTCTAACTTCCGCCCATAACCTACAGGCTTTTGAATACTTTTCGTTATAAAATGCCATTATTACTCAATTATTTCCCAAAAACCACCTTTATCTGCTCCAACACGGCGTAGGTATTTACCACGCATAGCTTCTATGTTACGATATACAGATGTATCACTTATACCCAGCACCTTCGCCATCTCCGATCTTGATATATACGGATTTTCTTCTATTAGTTCAAGTATCTTTATCCTATTCTCTGTCAACTTAATGCCTTTTTCTGCTCGCTTTCTGTTCGCTTTCTGTTCGGTTTCTGCTACCCCTTGACGTTTTTCTGCTACCTTTTCTGCTACCTTCTTAGGATTTTCTGCTACTTTTTCTGTCACCTTTGGAATCGTGATCTTCAAAATGAAATCATCTGTTCGGAAAGACGGAGCTTGGGCGCCATTGGCTTCCTGTTCTCGACAGATACGATCCATACCCTCGCCAAATTCCTTCACATAGTGATAGGCTTTCAAGAAAGCAGCTATCTTCGGGTTACGAGAGAAGTGAGTGGTGCGGATGTTGTTTGGTTTGACCTGGCCTGGTAACTTACCTGGTGATTCAAACACAAGACGATCATCGAACATCTTAATCTGAATTTCAGTTCCCTTAATATTATACGCCCTATGACAACAGGCATTTACGGTCATCTCTTGTATAACAAACTCTGGATAGTCACGACGGGTTACAAATTGGCCATGTTGTCCAAGGAAGGTATGTTCTCTTACCTGAGTCTCCAGATACTCTATCGTCTTCTTGACCTGATTTAGGATAGTACCTTCGAAAATAACATCCTTGATGACGTTCATTTCTGCACCAACCTTCTCGTCCACTCCTTCGTATCGGATAAAACGGGTGCGACCACGAGGGAAGAACTTCTGAGGGTTCTTTCCGAATAGCAGAATACATGCCACACTGACATTTTCTTCGCCTTTATCGTTAGTTGTCACGAAATTATTGTTCTCGCGTAAGTATTCCAAAGGCGACTTCCCATATCCCACCAACTTGGCATAATCTGCCACCGCATCCATATCAATGTCATCAATCATGGCACCATAGACTGCCGTGTCTTCGTAAGAACGTTCCCCCTTGTCATACATTAGTTGTAAACGCTCTTCAAATGTCAACTTTCGGCTCTTGTCGCCAACACGCATAAAGGCTTCATCTGCCTGATTTGTATGTAGGAACATACTGGCAGGAACCTCCATCAATAGTATTCGGTTCTCATTCCCATGTTGGTCTATGCAATCCATATAGCTGCACTTAACAGATATGGACGGTATGCAGAAATCGAAGGGGACACGCAATAGTTCGTTCAGCTTCTCCGTATATTGATTAACGCCTTCAATCTTTCTAGTCTTATCAGAAATACCAATCGCCAGTAAACCACCATCAGCATTGGCCATCGCCACGATGGGGATTGCCAATGCTTTCGGGTCGATCTGTATGCTCTTCAGGTCGAACGTCTGACCTTCTTTTCCAGTCCAATAACGATCGAATGCCTTACTATCGGACTTATGGCCAGAAAGCATGCCTACCATGCTCTTATCATTCACTTTCTTGTACATGTTACCAATGAATGTACGCCTGGCCATGTGACTCGCAACCACTTCGCAGATTGGCACATGTTCCTCTTTACGAGTTGTCGGATTCAAAATGGTCACCATACGGTCAACTCCTGCTTTCTTGAATATCACCTTCAAATCCTCATTGTAATCTTGCTGGAAATGGAACGGGAAAAGAGACGGCCCTTTGTAATCTTTATACTTTTCAAGAATAGATATGCCTGTTTTGTTCAATGGAACGCGAATAGTCTTAGGATCGCCATTAATTCCTTTTCCTGCGATATACTCAACAACATTTCCTGTCACACTCTGCTTAGTCATTTTCCATAGATCGCTAACACGACAACCTATACAAGTGTGAAATAGGAACAAATCTCTATGAAAGAGTAATCTTGGTTCGTCAGAGAGATCACAATTCATTATCTGTGGGAAATCACACTCTTTTGAATTCGGATGGATTTCTTTACCATCTGGAAGTTGTGCACGGCCGGTTCCACCCATTCGCGTAATTGTCCGAATTCCGTATTTCACCAAACGTTCTGAAAGCCTTTTACCTTATGGAAATTAGAAATAAAGAATAGATATAGAAACATTACACTTTTAGATTCAACAGACTGATTATTAGATAGTAAAATATAGTGTAAGGTTTTACAAATCTTACACTATTTAATGTAAAATGCAAGATTTTGTGTAAAAGTCTTGCATTTTTGCCATTAATTTTGTATCTTTGCACTTGTTAAAACACCAACAAAGATATGAAGATAACAATCATCAACAACGAAAGAAATGAAAAGCGGTACGCGCGCGAGGAACTCGACGAGTTTGTGGCGCAGTTGAAGGACGGAACCTACCGTCATCACTATGTACGGGACTATAATAAGGAGGTATGTTTTGCAGCAGAATGGATGAAGCAGAACGGTGAGCTGAAGGCCAAAAGCATCAATGCGCTCGTGCTGCTGTCGCTGGAGAACCTGCGCGACCTGCCAACTGTTCAGGAATACAAGCGCCTCGCCATCCAGCAGCCCTACACCCTGCTCTGCTTCATCGGTCATGACGGGCACTCTCTCCGCATCGTCTGCCCATACGCTTTTGCGGAAACCGCCAACACCCAGCACCCATCACCAAACACACAATCCCTTCTCAACGCCTTCCGCAAGCTCCACTACATCTACTCCTCGCAGCTGGGCACGCCACTTGTAGAGACAGAGTCCACCTTCGCAAGCTGTTGCATGACCAGCTACGACCCACAGCCTTTCTACAACCCCTCGGCCATCGCCATCACCGTGTCCAGCGAGCCCGAAGCGTCGCCTGAGTTCCGTCCTATGCAGGAGAGCATCAGCGACTACAACTGGCCTGAGGAAATTCCGGGACTGTCCGTCCACGACAGTCGCATGCGCCGTTTCCACGACTGCCTTAATGTCGCCATTGAGGATCATCGCGACATCTGGGAGGACGAGATGTTCATCGATGCTGTGTTGGAACAGTTGGCTGACGGTTGTCGTCAGATGGGTTTGCCTCAGGCCTGGTGTGCACGCATGTGTACCTTTGTCCCGCTGCTCGGCGGACTGAAGAACCAGGAAACCATCGAGACCGTCTTCAGAACGGCCTACCTACGCGAGACACTGAAGACCGTTCCCCTGAAGTTCACCCGTCCCTCGGCCCTGCTTGCCTACAAGACCGAGGCCTACATGAAGGAGCACTACACGTTGCGCCTCAATGTGATGACTGGCACACCTGAATACCGTCTAAATGCCATGGGCTATGGCTTCTGGCCCTTGGATCAGGCAGCCCGCAACACGATGGCCATCAAGGCCCTGAAGGCAGGCGTCGAGTCGTGGGACAAGGACCTGAACCGCTACATCGACTCGAACCTCATCCCCAAGTACTATCCGATGGAAGACTATATCAAGCACTTGCCCAAGTGGAACGGCAAGACCGACTATGTGGGTGAGCTGGCACATCGCGTGAAGACTGACAATCCGTATTGGGAAAGCGACTTTCACACATGGATGCTCTCGATGGTGGCGCAGTGGCTTGGTAAGGACCGCCAGCACGGTAATGCCATCGTGCCCCTGCTCATCGGTCCTCAGGGCTCAGGCAAGACCACTTTCTGCAAACGCCTGCTGCCCGGATACCTGCAGATCTACTTCAACGACCGCCTGTCGATGAAGAACGACAATGACATCTTCATCGCCATGTCCTCGTATGCCCTCATCAACATCGACGAGTTCGATGCCATGTCGAAGTCGCAGCAGCCCATCCTGAAGTATCTGCTCTCGAAGCACGACGTGAAGTTCCGTCCGCCCTACGGGAAGACGATGGAAGAACGTCAGCGCTTTGCTTCGTTCATCGCCACAACCAACAACCGTCGTCCATTGGTGGATCCCACGGGTT
>JAEEGG010011661.1_pt1 | contig 19099 bp, 14 predicted proteins | sample 9134161 | NCBI WGS metagenome assembly JAEEGG01 (sample SAMN16246543, study PRJNA631951) | gut metagenome | biome: gut microbiome; feature: rumen; material: CR-attached | host: Bos | place: Iran: Karaj | collected 2018-10 | reverse complement strand
ATCATTCATTTTAAGTCTCCATTTTAAGAATTGTTACCGTAGATTCCAGAGTAAATCTTTATATTTATTTTGACTCTTAAAGCCATACCGAATATCATATGACAAATACGTTTATGCGTTAGTTTATAAAGGTTACAGTAAGAAGAGGTCTAAAATGGCAGGAAAAAATAACGCCAATATCGGTTTTGAAAAGCAAATTTGGGATGCGGCTTGTGAACTTTGGGGACATATTCCGGCGGCGGATTACCGTAAAGTTATCATCGGTCTTATCTTTTTGCGTTACATCTCATTTGCGTTTGAAAAACGTTACAATCAACTGGTTGAGGAAGGTGACGGTTTTGAGGACGAGAAAGACGCCTATACCATGGAGGGTATATTTTATGTACCAGAAGTCGCTCGTTGGAACAAAATTGCCGAAGCCGCACATACGCCGGAAATTGGCGTTGTAATTGATGATGCCATGAGAGCAATTGAAGCCGAAAACAAAACGCTCAAGAATGTTCTGCCGAAAAATTATGCTAATCAGGACCTGGATAAGCGTGTATTAGGCAATGTGGTTGACCTTTTTACCAATAACATTGATATGTCCGGCACTGATGAAGATAAAGATCTTCTCGGACGCACTTATGAATACTGCATAGCGCAGTTTGCCGCATACGAAGGCACAAAAGGTGGCGAATTTTATACGCCATCAAGCATTGTTAAAACCATTGTGGAAGTATTGAAACCGTTTGATAACTGCCGCGTTTATGACCCTTGCTGTGGTTCCGGTGGAATGTTTGTTCAGTCAGTTAAATTTTTGCAGGCACATGGCGGCAATCGGGATAAAATCTCGGTCTATGGACAGGAATCTAATGCCGATACTTGGAAAATGGCCAAGATGAATATGGCCATTCGCGGAATTGATGCTGATTTTGGGCCATATCAAGCCGATACATTCTTTAATGACCTGCACCCGCACGAAAAATTTGATTTTATTATGGCCAATCCACCTTTTAACCTTTCCAACTGGGGACAAGACAAGCTCCTTGATGATGTGCGTTGGAAATATGGCACACCACCGGCTGGTAATGCCAACTATGCTTGGATTCAGCACATGATACACCACCTTGCACCGAATGGAAAAATCGGTTTAGTGTTGGCAAACGGTGCGCTTTCAACGCAAACCAGCGGCGAAGGTGAAATCCGTAAAAATATTATCGAAGCCGATTTGGTTGAGGGAATTATCGCCCTGCCGCCGCAACTGTTTTATAGCGTTACAATTCCGGTAACATTGTGGTTTATCAGCAAGAATAAACAACAAAAAGGACGCACTGTATTTATAGATGCGCGTAAAATGGGCTATATGGTCGACCGTAAGCACAGAGATTTTACTGACGAAGATATTAAAAAATTGGCGGATACTTTTACGGCATTTCAAAATGGAACGCTTGAAAATATAAAAGGCTTCTGTGCGGTGGCAACAACAGCAGAAATTGCGGCACAGGATTATATTTTAACCCCTGGACGTTATGTCGGTATTGAAGAGCAAGAAGATGATGGAGAGCCGTTTGAAGAGAAAATGAAACGGTTGACCGGCGAACTTTCGGAGATGTTTAAGCAGTCCGACACTCTCCAAAACGAAATCCGCGAAAAACTAAAAGCCATCGGCTGGGAGATTTAGTTTATGATTGAACAACAGAAAAACATTGCGATTTATCAATCAGCAGACGGAAAAATGCAGATAGACGTTCATCTGCAAGAACAGACTATTTGGCTCTCTCTTGATCAAATTTCATCTTTATTTCAAAAGGATAAATCAACAATATCTCGCCATATTAAGAATGTTTTTTTATCAGAAGAATTAGATAAAGAATCAGTTGTTGCAAATTTTGCAACAACTGCCAAAGATGGCAAAACCTATCAAGTTGATTACTATAATTTAGATATGATAATTTCGGTTGGTTATCGTGTAAATTCAAAAATTGCCACTCAATTTCGCAAATGGGCAACTTTCGTCTTAAAACAATACCTTGTGGATGGTTATGCTATTAACGAAAAACGGCTCCAAGAGCAAAAATCCAAAGTTGCTCAATTACAAAATGCAATCAAACTCTTAAATCGGAGCATAGAGCATCAGGCAGATAATCTAGATGATGCTAAAAAATTAAGTGCCTTAATGGCAGATTTTGCTTCAGGTCTTGGTTTACTAGATGATTATGATAACAAAACTCTTGATACTAAAGGTAAGACGATCAAACCAGCGGTGATTATTAAAAAAGAAGAATATTTGAATGTTATAGATAAAATGAAGACGGAGTTCGGTTCTGATGTATTTGCAAACCCAAAAGATGAGAGTTTTGATAGCTCAATTAATCAGATTTATCAGACATTCGGAGGACAAGAATGTTACCCTTCGTTAGAAGAAAAAGCGGCAATGTTGCTCTATTTTCTGGTCAAAAATCATAGTTTTACGGATGGCAATAAACGAATTGGAGCAGCTTGTTTCTTGTATTTTCTGGATAAAAACGGAATTTTATATCAAAATAATGCACAGATTATTGATAATGCGGCTCTATTTGCTCTTACAGTTCTAATCGCTGAAAGTAAACCGGAAGAAAAAGAAATGATGAAACAGGTTATCATCAGTGTATTGAATAAAGGGGAGATTTAGGAGATGAATCTCAAACTTGAATTTTTACATAAAATTATTAAGGCTTATCACGAAGAATGCATTAAAAACATTCTATCTAAAAGGAATGTTCATGATGATGTTAAAATGTTATTAATTGCTAAGCATTTGAATTACCTTAAACAGGTAGATAATGCGTATAATTTTGCAGATACCATTGATAAACTTAGAGAATTAATAAACCAGAACTAGGAGACTTGGACTATGGAAAATGAAAAAATTATTAAAAAAATTGATATTTTATTGCCTTTAGCTGAATATAATTTACAGCATCATTTAATAGATTTAAAAGAAGATTTTAAGCATACAAAAGAAATTATTCCATCTATGCTAGAACATTATAAAGAAATCGAAAATAAAGTTTTAAATCAATTATCAACACCATCAAGAAGAATGACTATGAGAAAATTGGATAGATTAGATGAGGAGGAGACTGACTTATCAAGACTTAATATACAAAAGCTAAATTATTTGCAAGCGCAAGTAGAACGCATTATGGATCGTCCTCGTATATTTGAAAAAGAAGCCCAACAAAAATTAGAGGAAATTGATAATAAATTTAGAGAATTGATGAAAATAAAAGATAAGAATTCTAGTATTACAGAGCAAGTATATAACGTAAATCAACTTGAAGAAAAACTTAATAAGATGCAGACAGAGGCTCAGCTTTTGTTAAATGGAATTTCAACAGTTCAGCTTGGAAAACAGTATTTGGAAGCTAAAAATAGATACTGTTATTTTGTTCCACCCAAAAAGTTTAGCCGCTCAAAAAAGAAATTTGTGAGATCGCTCTTAAATATTTGGTTTTATATTTTATGGATATTTAAGAGGGTGTTTCAGCTTAGCTTCTTTTTATACTGTGGTTTTATTATTTCTCTTTTATTATTGACACTGTCTTACGGTGTGCTGATTATATCACAATCAACATCGTATAAAGATTTAGCTATAACCATTCCTATGTTGTGGTCGGCATGGTTTTTCCAACGAAAAATCAACACTAGGGAAAAGTTATTTGAGGTATATAATCATAAACAAAAAGTAATGGAAACATACGTCGCTTTTAAGAATAGTGTATATACATTTGGTGCAGAAGATAAGATGGAAGAAGTTTTGCTAGAAGCAATAAAAAAAGATCCTAGTGATTGCATTGGGAAAGATAATACCACCCTTGTGGAAACAATATTAGATAGATTAAAGGGTTTATTTGTATCTCGTAAAATAGAAAAAAACTTAACCAAAATGTCGTCGGATGACTAAATGGCTAGAGGTTAAATTAGGGGATAACAATGATATTATCTGATTATTTAAACGGTGTAGTTGATAATAGAGGACGTAATCCTGATAGATATTTTGAAAAGGAAAAATATCCTGTAATTGACAATTTTTTAATTAAAAATGAATTACATCCAAATATATTACAAGCGAGCCGTTATATTGACGAACAAACGTATCAAAATTTTCTAAGAGGGTACATATATCCCAATATGGTAATAATGACATTGGTAGGAAATGGTATTGGTAATGTTACGACTATATCAGATCCAAATAGTGTAATTATTCAAAATACAATTGGCTTTGATGTAAAGAAAGATTTATTATCGGATTTATTCTTATTTTATTTTTTCTACCATAAATTAGATACAATAAAACAATTTGATAGGGGGAGTGGACAACCAAGCATCAAAAAAACAGATATATTAAATATGGAAGTTGATTTTCCACCTCTTGAGATTCAGAAGAAGATTGCGGGGGTGTTGGGTGCGCTAGATGATAAAATTGAGCTGAATAATAAGATAAATAATAATTTAGAACAGCAGGCTCAAGCCCTTTTTAAATCGTGGTTTATCGATTTTGAACCTTTCGGCGGGGTTATGCCGGAGGATTGGAAAATTGGAAGACTTGGTGAAATTGCAGAAATTATAATGGGTCAATCTCCAAATGGCAGTAGTTATAATGAAGAAAAAAGCGGTTGCATTTTTTTTCAAGGCAGAGCCGAATTTGGAGCCCGATTTCCTAGAGTTAGATTATATACAACAGAACCCAAACGTATGGCCCAAACAGGTGATGTAATCATGAGCGTTCGAGCACCTGTAGGAGATTTTAATGTAGCCATGGATAATTGTTGTATTGGAAGAGGGTTATGTGCAATTCGGTCAAAACAAAATTGTCAATCGTTTATCCTTTACACCATTTGGGCATCTCAAGATAGATTAAATATTTTTAACGGAGAAGGAACTGTTTTTGGTTCAGTGAATAAAGATTCATTGTATAATATGCCGGTTACTATCCCTACAAATGAAATTATGATAAAATTTGAAAATACATATTCTGTATTAGACAGGCTTATATGGAATAATTCTCTAGAAAATACACGGCTGGCGGCACTTCGAGACACGTTGTTACCAAAACTTATGAAAGGCGAAATTGATGTTTCAAACGTGAATATTTCGTCTCTCACTTCCACCGATAAATTATCATTTACCGAGGACTAGCCATGGTACGTAAAAATATTTTTGAAATTTTAGAAAGCAAATATGACATAAATAATGAGCTAGAGAAGATAAAATCATTATTTTATAGCGGTCTTATATCTCATAGTTATATGGATTCATATTTATATCAAAAAACTGTGACATATAATTACATTCATATGGTTAAAGATGTCTTTTATTCTTGGAAGGGACGAGGTACATGTACTAGTTGTGCAAATATGAGACAAGAATTAGGAATAGATAAGATAGAGAATAAATCTACAAGAACCGTAGATGAAATTGTTGTTTGTTTAGAATATTACGATAATATATCAAGGTTATATGTAAAAAAAGTTCTTCCTGAATTAAATGAGTATGAATACCAGACGTTGCCTGAGGCTAACGTATTAAAAAGCAATATAGATACTTTGCTAAATCATTTAAATATGGAAGAAATATACATTAAAAAGTATGATGCAATAATTATTGTTCCTAAAAATCCAGCGGCAACAGCGGTGGCGGAAATATCATCTGAAGATACGGCAATGGCTATTTTAATGTATCATCACGCATCATTGAAAGGTCAATTAGAAGAAAAAAGAAAATTATTACTTACTATTGCTCGTGAATACGAACCTTTATTGAATAAAGGAATAGATGGTTTTAAACCTTATTTTGACAATGCAAGAAACATGCTTAATAATGTACATTTGAGACATAATAACAAAGAAGGAAAAGATAAAATAGAGAAAATTGCACAAATGCCTGATGAAGAACTTGAAAATTGGTATGATGAACTTTATCAGTTGCTTTTATTTTGCGTTTTGATAAAAGATAATAAGGAACGTAAGGATAAAATGACAGAATTTCTCAAAGGTTTAAAGGAGAAGAAGTAATGACATACACAAATCCGGTGAATGAAGAAGCGTATGAAAACTCGATTATTGAGTTATTTCAAGAGCTCGGATATACGCATGTTTATGGTCCGGATGTAGAAACGCGTGATTTTACATCGCCGCTTTATGAGCCGGTACTGACAAATGCACTCCACCAAATCAATCCAAAATTGCCGGATGAGGCCATTAATGAGGCTTTGTTTAAACTCAAAAACTTTGAAAATGCTGAACTTTCGCAGAAAAATGCTTTGTTTATGGACTTTCTGCAAAACGGTATTACTGTGCGCTACTCTGACAAAGGTGAACCGCGCGATACAATCGTCTATCTAATCGATTATGAAAATCCGGGTAACAATTCATTTATTGTGGCAAATCAATGGACTTTTATTGAAAATAGCGAAAAACGGCCGGACGTATTGTTATTTATTAACGGTTTGCCACTGGTATTGATGGAACTGAAATCGCCTTCACGCGAAGAAACTGATGCCTCCGAAGCATATCGCCAAATTCAGAATTACAAGCATGAAATACCATCAATGTTTGTTTATAATGCTATTTGCGTTATGAGTGATTTAGCCGTATCCAAGGCCGGCACAATTACTTCTGATGAAACGCGCTTTATGGAATGGAAAACTGTTGACGGATCTTATGAAAATACTAAATATGCGCAGTTTGACACGTTTTTTAACGGAATTTTTGAAAAATCGCGCCTGCTGGATATTTTGAAAAACTTTATTTGCTTTTCTAACGAAAACAAAGGTGCGGCAAAGATTTTAGCCGGTTACCACCAATATTTCGCAGTTAAAAAAGCGATTGAATCAACCAAACACGCGACACAAACTGACGGTAAAGGCGGTGTGTTCTGGCATACGCAAGGTAGCGGAAAGTCGCTTTCTATGGTGTTTTACGCGCATTTGTTACAGAGTGCCTTAAATAGCCCAACAATAGTTGTCATTACTGACCGTAACGATTTGGATGACCAACTTTATACGCAATTTTCTAAATGCAAAGATTTTTTGCGCCAAGAACCGGTGCAAGCCACAAGTCGCGCCAATTTGAAACAGCTTTTAGACGGCATCAAAGCCAACGGTATTTTCTTTACCACAATGCAGAAATTTGAGGAATCACCGGAGCCGTTGTCAGAGCGTCGTAATATTATCGTAATGGCGGATGAGGCACACCGCGGGCAATATGGCTTAAGCGAAAAGATAGATAAAGACGGAAATATCAAAGTCGGTACAGCGCGAATTATTCGTAATTCTCTGCCGAATGCAACATATATTGGTTTTACCGGCACGCCGCTTTCTCTTGATGACCGCAACACGCGAGAGGTATTTGGCGATTATATTGATATTTATGATATGACTCAAGCGGTGGAAGATGGGGCAACACGTCCGGTTTATTATGAAAGCCGCGTCATAAAACTTCACTTAAAGCCGGAGATTTTGCAACTAATTGATGCTGAATATGATTTAATGGCGCAAAATGCCGATCCGGAAGTTATTGAAAAGAGTAAAAAACAGCTCGGGCAGATGGAAACAATTTTGAGCGATGACGACACAATCAATTCGCTTGTTTGCGATATTTTGGACCACTACGAGAACTATCGCGAGAATTTATTGACCGGTAAGGCTATGATTGTGGCCTATTCCCGTCCGATTTCTCTAAAAATTTATCATCGGATTTTGGAACTTCGTCCGGCGTGGAAAGATAAAGTTGCGGTGGTTATGACCTCGGATAATAAAGATCCGGAAGATTGGCGTGCCATTATCGGCAATAAATCGCATAAAGAGGAATTGGCTCGCAAATTTAAGGACAATTCGGATCCTTTGAAAATTGCAATTGTCGTTGATATGTGGTTGACCGGCTTTGATGTCCCGTCACTTTCTACAATGTATGTTTATAAGCCAATGGAAGGTCATAATCTGATGCAGGCGATTGCTCGTGTTAATCGTGTGTTTGAAGATAAAGAAGGTGGTTTGGTTGTTGATTATATTGGTATTGCCAGTGCTTTGAAAAAGGCTATGAATGATTATACCATCCGCGATAGAAAGAACTACGGCAACATGGACATTGCCACCACCGCATTTAACAAATTTAAGGAAAAATTGCAGGTCTGCCGCGATTTGTTGCATGGTTTTGATTATAGCGAATTTGCGACCGGAACGAATTTAGTCAGAGCTAAGTTAATCAGCGGTGCGGCAAACTTTATTATCGATAGAGAGAAAAATAAAGAAAAGGATGCCTTCATTAAGCAAGCTCTCTTGTTGCATCAAGCATTGTCGCTTTGCTCATCCATTGTTGAAGAAGGATTGCGTATTGAGGCGGCATTTATTGAAGCTGTTAGGATTATGATTTTGCGCTTTACCGAAAGTGGCGGACATAAAAAAATATCATTGCCGGAAATGAATAAGCGTATCAATGAACTGCTGGAACAAAGCATAAAGAGCGATGGTGTTATCAATCTGTTTTCGGATATAAAAGAAGAATTCTCACTGTTTGATCCGAAATTTTTGGAAGAAATATCCAAGATGAAAGAGAAAAATTTAGCAGTGGAATTGCTCAAAAAGTTGATAGCAGAGCAGATTTCTATTTATCGCCATACAAATGTTGTGCGTTCAGAAAAATTCAGCGAAATGATACAAGAGGCAATGAACCGTTATTTGAACGGTATGTTGACCAACGAACAGGTTATTGAAGAATTGCTTAATCTGGCAAAACAAATCGCCGCGGCACAAAAAGAAGGTGAAGATTTAGGCCTTAATGCTGAAGAAGCCGCATTTTATGATGCCTTAACACGTCCGCAAGCAGTTAAAGATTTTTATGAAAATGACGAATTGATTGCTATAACGAAAGAGCTTACTGAAACTTTACGCAAAAATAAAACGATAGATTGGCAGAAACGCGAGCCGGCTAGAGCAAAAATGCGTATGATTATTAAACGCTTGCTCAAAAAACATAAATATCCACCGGAAGGAATGGAAGATGCAGTTCAAACCGTTATGACACAATGCGAGCTCTGGACTGATAATGTAATGGTTGTCTAATGATTAAAGTTTTGTTTGTATGTTTGGGAAATATTTGTCGGTCACCGATGGCGCAGTTTGTATTTAAACAAATGGTTGAGGAGCGCGGTTTATCCGATCGGTTTGAAATAGATTCTGCCGCGACCGAAAGCTATAACGAAATGTGTCATGCCGGCATTCATCATGGCACGCGCGAGATGTTGAAATCCATGCATGTGCCGTTTGAGGAGCATTATTCCCGACGCATTCGACCAAACGATTATGCTTATTATGATTATATTTTGGCGATGGACGACAGCAATATTGAGGACATTCAATCGCTCGTCGGTCCGGATACGGAAAACAAAATCCACCGCTTGCTTGATTTTACAGACCACCCGCGCAATATCCGTGACCCTTGGTATACCGGAAACTTTGACGAAAGCTATTGGGATATTTACGAGGGCTGTCAGGCATTTTTAGAACATTTATTAAAGGAGAATAATGATGGGTAAAAAAATATTAAGCATACCGCAAATCAGAGCTATAATGAAAAAAGGAACACCGATGATATTCGGGACGGATTTGTTGCAATCTTTTTATGAATACGGTCAAGAAGCCCTCAAAATAATGATGGAAATGAATAATAAATACCATACACCCGAAGAAGTCAGAGAGCTGTTTTCCAAGCTGATTGCACGCAAAGTCGATAAAGATTGCCTGATATTGCCACCTTTTTACACTGAGTTCGGCAAAAATATCAAACTGGGAAAAAAGGTTTTTATCAATACCTGTTGCCATTTTCAGGATAACGGCGGAATAGAAATCGGTAATAACACAATGTTGGGAAGTAATGTGACGATTGTAACGCTGAACCACGATTTTGCCCCTGAAAAAAGATGTAATGCTATACCTAAACCGGTTAAAATCGGTAAAAATGTATGGATTGGCGCAAATGTGACCATTCTTCCCGGTATCAGCATCGGTGATAATTCAATCATCGGAGCCGCCAGCGTTGTCACAAAAGACGTTCCTCCCAATACATTAGCTTATGGCGTTCCTTGCAGAAATATCCGTAAAATTTGTTAAGAGAAACGAGCTTTTGAAAAGAATTTGACTATATCAATTAAAAATCACAATACATTATAAATAACTTTATATTTGCAATATTTGGCCATGTAAACTTGCAACCGGGCATCTTTAAACATTACCTACCCGACCAAACCTAAAAAAGCCTCTAAAAAAATATTCTCCAGAGGCTTTTTTAACACCGCAATTTATTTTCTGAGCCTATAACTTTCTATATATTTTTAGAATTGGTAATTTATTCCCATTGACGCAGTGTGATTGTGATAATGCTTACGGAATGCTCCTGTATATTCTATTGCAACCGAAAGTTTATCTGTTACGTCATAAGCAATGCTCGGACTGACTTCAACGGCCAAACGCTTCAATGTTGCTCCTTCATAGCGATAATTTGTACCATTTGTCAAAGTAACAACTCCACCATCTTTACCGGAGTTAAAGTCATAAGTTATACCGGCATATAAACTCGGATGTATTTTATAGCCTTTAATTTCGCTATTGTTTTGAATATGCAAGCCCGCAACCCCGCTTAATATATCAGTATTATGGCCACTTACTGTTTGTAACGCCGTATCGGTGTAACCGTGACGATTGATATGATGCCAGCGTAATCCGGCTTGTGGTGTGATAAACCATGTATTTTTACGATATTCGTAACCGCCTATGATATCGGCAGATAAAACATCAACACTGTAATTTGCTTTGATTGTGCGATTAACGGCATAACGTTTTTCATCCCAATCGGCAAAATCATATTTAACAACACCGTTAACAAACCATTCGCTCGGTTTATATTCACCATAACCAAACACTGTGGAAGTTGTCACATCATAATCACGGCGTTTACTGCTGATATCAGTTTCTTCATAGCGTCCGCCGATACCGAGTTTTATATGCTGAGTAATTTGCTTATCCATGCCTGCAATAATACCATGACTCTTAGAATCATATCCGCTAACTTTACCAATATCTTTTTGTTTGGACTTTCCATAATATGGCATTGCCCAAATATTGACACCATATAACAGTTGACTTTCCGTGTCATCATTTTTGGCGCGCAAATGATAATCTACGGCAGAGAATATGCGATTATTTGTTTCGCTCATAAAGTTCATAACCGCAGATTCACTCGGTGCTATAGCGGCCAATTCTTCATTAAATTTTTGACCATCAGTTTGCGCAAAGCGTGCCAATTCATTGGCCAGCCCTTGCGCCACCGGATTACTATGCGACGGCCCGTCAACCCATGCGCCGGCTGCATCTTGATTTGTTTGTGTGCCGCCGTTTTCTTCAGACACTTCTCGCGCGGTTTTGCCTTGTTCCACTGTATAAATACCTGATTTATCGGAAAAACGCTTAACCTTATACATATTATTGTGAAAAACATCTTCAAAATTATTGTTATTGATATCCGAGCCGTCGGTCAAAGCCAAAAGCGGAATACTGACTTCGGTTTGACCTTTTAGCACATCTTGTCCGAAGGTAATATCAATTTTGGCTCCTTGAGCAATATCAAACGCATTGGCTCTTATGCCGCCGAATGTATTTAAATCATCTACGTTCAGCGTCAGTTGCGAACCGGCATCAAACTGAACTGTTTTTAAGCTGACAAGATTATTGCCGACAATCAGATTGCCGCCATAAGTCGCGTGTAACTTAACATCATTTGCAAGATTGCTTTGACCCGCTGTCAGTTTGGCATTATTAACATTAACCGTATTGCCTGAAATTTTGCTTTCCATTTGCCAATCCGCATTAACATTTGTGGTGCCGTTTCCCGCAATATCATTGGTAATTTTATTAACACCGCCAAGATTAACTGTGCCGTTGTTTTCAATACCTTCTTGGTTGCCTGAGATTTCAACATTATTGAGATTAAGCACCGCATCATCGGCCGTCAGCTTGGCAACAGTTTTAGCGTTGGTTATCTTTACATCATTTAGCGAAACAACAGTTCCGGCTTCGGATAAATCAAACAGTTTGGCGCCGTTACCGTCAAGAGTGGAAACATCTTTATCCTGTCCGTTAATATTCAGCTCGCCGATGTGTGTCACTCCGATATTGTCAACACCGTCGCTGACTTTATATGTTGCTTGGTCGGCATTAAAATTGCGCTTTGTCAAATCGGCAGTGTTAACAAGCATCAGCGTGTCGCCCAGCGATTCGTCATAGTCCCCGCTCTCGTTGCGCGTTGTTAACCCGATAGAATCATTAAGTGTATCGGTTGTCGCCAAACCAAGCGTTCCGTATACGGTGTCAACGGTCCCTTTTTCACGGAAGTTGCGCGACCAGTCGGTATTTTCGGTCACCGTATCTTTGACCGTATTCTTTTCTTGCGTTACCACAAATTCTCCGCCAAGCTCACTTGCCGCTTGGCCGGTCAGAGCCAACTGCAGATTTGCCGCATCAGCACTACCTTGTGTTTTAAGAATCTGCACTTTGAAATTTTTATTGGTAATTTCATTAAACGCCTTATCGGTCAAATTAAAGTGGTCAATTTGCACTACCTTTTCTGCTGTTCCGGTTTGGGTAGTTGTTGCAAATGAATCCGCTTCTTCGCCCTCCACACTGAAATCAATCGTCCATTTGGCGGTATTATCGGCAACCAGATTATACATACCATATTCTTTGATATTTCCATCAGCAGTGCTGATGTTGGCAGAATCTGCCGTAACATACGCATTTTTGATGTCGTTATAAAGGTTGATATGACTGTCGGCATCACCGGTTAACCGAGTTTTATAGCCCAAAGAGCCGTCAATGGTATCATAAAACGTAACTGTACTGCCGTTGATTGCCGTAACCGTCAAGTCGGCATCGTCCATATAAACGGCATTGTCAACGTCGTTGATTTTGTTGCCTTTGAACAAAGTGTTGCCGTTATCGGCGGCAATGGTCAAATTTTGGCTGGAATAAATTGCCGCCCCCAAACCCTCTCCGCTTGCGGTAAAAGTGTTGTCGGTAAAGATTGCGTTCTTAATACCATTTGTGATTTCATCATTGTTATAGATTACGCCTCCATAGATATTTGTTGCCGAACCGGTGTTTTCATTGAATTTACCGCCAATGGAAGCAATAGTGGCGTAGCCGTTGGGATTGCCTAACATATTGGCAATAACCCCACCATAAATATCTCCGTCTAGGCTGACAGCTCTGTTTTTGCTAAAATTGCTGTTGATGTTACCGATAGAGGATTCACCAAAAACTACCCAGTTAAGAATTGTGCCGCCCATAACATCGCCGTATTTAGTATAAGCCACATTTTCCTTAAAAACAGAATTGTTGATATTTCCGATTTCTGAAAAAGCAAATACCCATGCTCCTTGAGTTGAATTTCTCATTGTATATACGGAATTATATATGGCGGCGCCGCCAACATCGCCGTTGTTGCCGTTATTGGCAGTTGAAACAACATAGTTATTTTCAAACACGGCATTTTCAATTTTCCCGATATTACCATACTGATTGGCAATAGCTCCTCCGTATGCGCCATTCATATATCTTATTTGATAAGCAGATGAATCATCAAATATAAACGAATACGGGGCTACTGCATTTGGATTGGTCATAATAATGCCGTTAGCAATAAACTTTCCGGATATTTCATTTATAACACCTGCTCCAGATGGAGTGGGCGCAGCCAGTGCTCTATATACATTAATATATGAATTGTATATTGCGCCGCCATACGCCGAACCGTAAAAATAATTATAATAACCAACTGTTGTTGCATCATTTGATTTTATATAATTACCGATAAAAACAGCATCAATAGAGGTTAATGTATTTACATTAGAAATACCGCCCCCGATCGGATAGAATTCCGTTTGAAAATCAACATTATTCGTGCTATAACCGATGTAATATGTATTTTTTATATACTCAACAGCCTCATGATATTCAGATGGTTTACTGATAAAAATATTGGCTGAATTCACATGATAAGCGTCATACACATCACTGGCACCGCCAAAAACTGCGCCGTTTATGGTATCAAGTGTATCAGGATATCCGGGAATACGATCATCCAAAGCATCAAAATTGAAAATTTTATGGTCCTGATTTGTTGCTATTATATCGGCACCTGTTGCGTCGGTTAATCTGTGCAATTTATAAACGCCGGTGTCGGCATCCTGCATCCATTGATAATAAAATGAAGAAGATTGTTTATCCGTGCCCAAGCCACTATAAGTAACACCTTTATAATCATCTATTGACGCTTGTGCCGTAACCGCACTGAGTGCAAATAAACCCATATTAATCAAAAAACATTTTTTTAAAACGCTGCGATATTGCGCAGACAATAATCCCGCAGCAGTGCGCGTATATTTCATAGTTCGTTGCCTTTAATAAAGATTTAGTCCGTTTTCTATATCAAAATGATAAAAATCATAATGATAAAACAAAGCTCAAAGAGTTATACAAACCTATCTTTAGAACTTGCCACTTCATTGTCAATAAAAATGGGGCAAGTTGTGCACAGCAGAACATACTCATACCAAATAAAACAAGTATTCGTTTTTGCTCTTGCCTGCATTTTAAAATATTGCATTTTCAAACTTTTTTTGCCAAAATAATCAGCAAAGGAGATATTGATATGACCGGTATTGAATATATAAAACAATCTGTTTCTAAACTGCTGCACAATGATTCAAGCGGCCACGATGACAAACATGTCTTTCGCGTTTTTGAAAATGCCATGAATTTTTGTAACGAGCTTCCTCAAGCCAACCGTGATTTGGTTGCGGCCGCCGCTTTGTTACACGATTGTGATGATTATAAGTTGTTTGGTGAAGAAAGCGCACGTTTATTAACAAATACCCGTCGTATCTTGGCAAACTCCGGATTTGACGACAACTTTACCGATAGCTGTCTTAAAATCATTAAAACAATCGGCTACAGTAAACGTTTGAGCGGAATTATCCCCGATTGCGTAGAAGGAAAAATTGTTTCCGATGCCGATATGGCAGATGCCACCGGTATCATTGGCATTATTCGTTGTATTGAATATCGCGCTCATCGCTCGGGAGGCAAGGAACCTTTTTTTGACCCCGATTATCTGCCGACAGAAATGGATGCTCAAAAATATAAACAAATAACTTATTGCCCGATCGTAAACCACTTTTTTGATAAATTGTTTCGGTTGCGCGACTTGGCCTTAACCGACCCCGGACGTAAGTGTATAGAAAAAAGACACAAGGTAATTGTCAATTTTCTGGAAAACTATTTTGATGAAACTAATGCGCCTCAGGTTTGGAAAGATTTATTGGCACAATATGCCGCAAAATAGATTTTTGGCCGGCACCGTTTATTCGCAAAGCTAAACTGCCCAAAAATATATAAAAAACATATAACTGCTTGTTAACATAAGATAACCCTGCTCTTGTTTTTTATTTTTTTCTGAAATAATATGCCGGTATATTTTATGAAGTGGGGAAAATATGTCATCTTTTCTACAATTTATTAAACTGTTTATATCGGGAAAAACATTACAAGGGATTAGGTTCAGAACCAATTTATCCATCATATTGACCTTTGCAGTTCTGATTATAGAAATTGCAATATATTACTTTTATTGGGATTCTATTCCGAACATGATTCAATATGACTATGATTTTTCCGGCACACCCAATAACATTTGCGAAAAAAAATGTATATGGTATAATGTTCTTCTTCAAATATTTATTTGCGTTTTTGTTTTTATATTAAAATATCTTTCATACAAAACAAAACGAATTCACCATATCGTTTATGATCAAAATAACCACTTAATCCCGATTATGGATAAACGATTTTCTATGTTTGCGTGGGAAACGGCTATGCTTTTCGTAACCACCGAGCAAGGTTATATTTTTGCTCTTATTGATATGATTGAAAATCGCATGTGCGATGATGTGGTGACGATGATATTTCTGTTTTGGCTGACTGTTCTCTTTATTGAATTTCGCTCCGATTTAAAAGCATTAAAAGCTAACAGCAAAGCCGCATAAAAAAAGAGCATAACAACACAATATCGTTATGCTCTTGAATAGAAATTTTCAGAATTAATTACAATAAACCGAATAGCTTTCCGGTGCATAAATTCCCATGGTCAAGCCACCAAACAACGAATCATACAATGTCCAATGAGCATCTACGGCCTTAATACCTTTTGCCGGACAAACATTAGACAGGTCATAATCCGTTTTTTGCCACATTCCCCACAAGAAGAAATGACTTCTGCCCTCGTATGCAGGTTTGGTATTTATTTCTTGCTGCGGATTAAGATTAAAACGCATAATATGGTCATTGCCGCAAGCAGAAAGCGTTAAAGCCAGGCCAATACAAATTAAAAGTTTTTTCATAGATAGTCCTCCTTCTTGGGTTATAAACTATTGCCACGTTACAATAAATGCACCAGAATGTCAACAGCCGCAAAAAAGATAGTCTGAAAACCTGTTGTTATATAAAAATTTTCCCTTTCAAAACCAAAATGTTACAAAAATATGAAAAAAAACCATTTTTTAAATTATTGCTGGTATTCTGCGTCATAGTATGTTACTGTAAACTAACATAAGTATGTTCTGAAAAGGCTGAAATATATGTATATTTGGATTTTACTGGCAACAATTATGGTGGCGTTGAGCTTTTTTAATTTATCACCGCGTCGCGATAAAGATAACGCCTACAACGAAATTAAAACCGCAACGATCATCAATCGTTTTCGGCTTGAAAATAATGCTGTTGTGCGCCTGTTGCAATGCGAAACACTGATGAATATGCACACAAAAGGCTGGGATTCTGGAGATGCCCCATATAAAATTGAATTAACCTCCACCGATGATGACGGTAACACTGTTTCCAATGATGCCTTTGATTTTGAATATACTTCACCGACCGAAAATCTGCCGGTGGGCTATCAGGCAGATCCGAACTTTCAGATTTATCATTATGTTTATTGTCTGGATATACCGGCTGAAAATCGCAACCCCGATACCGGAGCACTTCCGGCGGTAATGCGTCCTTGCCAATACGGCTCGGCGGTGCATCCGACCTATGTTGTGTCGTTTGCAGTTATTCCGATGCGCTTTCTGTCAAAAAACGCGGCAGCAGGCGAGCTGGCTGAACCGTTACCGATGTTCGTAAAATATCTGGCAGATGAAACCAAAGGCCAAGGCATTGCCGGCTGGCTTGATTGCAATGCCTCCGGAACATGCGAATTAAAAGGTAACGCATCGTATCAGGTAACAAACATTATTAACGATGAAACAAACGAGGCTGTCGGCAACAAACGCAGTGTTCTGCCGCCAAATTCGGTGCTGTTCAATAATCCGGATTTTGCAGCTACTTGCCTGACCACACAGCCATGTATGTTTTTGTATCGCAAAATGCCGACCACTGATGAGCGTGCTTACTGCCGCCATCGCATGAATGGCTGGCAAAACCATTTGAACAACCCTCCGGAAACACCGGAACAACCTTAATAATTATTGGCGTGGCAAAGATATGGAACTTGAGGAGAACGACCATGACAAAGTTAAATAAAAATATGCTGGAACGAGGCGGTTTAATGATTGAAGCCTTGGCCATGCTCGGCCTAATTGCCGTTGTAACACCGACAATGTATAAAAAATCGGCCGAACGCACTTTGGAAGTGGAAGATATCAACACGGCCACCACGGTTCGCACTTATATGAACGCGGTAGAGGCCTTTATGAACAATGAATACGGCACCTTGATGGGGCAACCGGAACTAAATGCAGATGGTGGTGTTGCCGACCCGAATGCGCGCCGCGGCTTTTTCTATGAAAGCGCCGATGATGTCACCATCGGTCGCCCGATCGGTTCACGCGATTTCCACGGTAACGCCGGCGATCCGGTTTTGGAACTGACTGTAGACGATTTGGAGCCGTATTTGCCATACCATTTTGAAGCCAATAACCCGTTATATGACTATGCCGCACCGCAAGCACGCATTGTCAAAAACGGCAACAACTTAACCGCTTTTGTGCAATTTCCGGCGCGCCAAGGCCAGGCTGACGGCATCGGCCAAGAGCGCACGGCACGCATTGCTTCCTTAGTCGGTGCGACAGGTGGTTATGTGCTTTCCGACGGCCAACAGGCACGCGGTGTCGGTGGCGTATGGAGCTTAGACAACAACAACATGAACGCCCTGTTCGGCGGCGCCGGCAATCCATATTCGCTCGTCACAGCTTCGGCCAATGTTGCCATGGATACCAACGGCGGCCAACTTGATAACGATAAATATCTGCAACGCACCCGCGAAGATGATACCGATGCCGAGGGCGATGAACTGTGGCGCAACACCATGCGCACTGACTTGTATATGGGCGGCAATTTGAATGAGGATTCTAACGAAACTCAAAACACCAACGGTCAGGATAATAATACCAAACACAGCATTCGCAGCATTCAAAGCATGATCGTCGGTGCCGAAAAAGCACCTGAAGTCGGCCGCCAAAATGCCGACGGCACGCCGGTAAATGACGCAGAAGGCCACCAAGTTATGGACGAAGTAACCAATTATGGTCTATATATTTACGGCACAGGCACCGACAACAAAGATTATGCCGACGCATACATTAACGGTGCTTTACAAGCAGTTGCCAACGAACTGTATGCTTCCAAAGGTCGTATGATCGGCGAAGGCGATGCACCGGCAGAAGGCTCTCCTGACGAACGTTATGGCGGTGCTCAATTCTTATTCGGTCGTGAATCAGACAGCGAATACAACACCGAAATTCGCGGCAATGGCGATATTATGAACATGGGCTCGCAGGGTTGGATTTATGCCAATTTAATGAATGAAAATGAACAAAACAGCGTTACCATCGGCGGCGAATATGGCATCGCCATGGATTATACTCCGACCGGTGAAACAAGCACTGAAAACGTGCTTGATATCGCCATTGGTAACACTGTGTTAATTGGTGAACACGGTAAAAAAACAGACGGATCAAATCCGAGCAA
>JAEEGG010011660.1_pt1 | contig 19099 bp, 12 predicted proteins | sample 9134161 | NCBI WGS metagenome assembly JAEEGG01 (sample SAMN16246543, study PRJNA631951) | gut metagenome | biome: gut microbiome; feature: rumen; material: CR-attached | host: Bos | place: Iran: Karaj | collected 2018-10 | reverse complement strand
CATGTAGATGATGTCGGAGTGGGGGATGGCGTCCTCCAGCTCGGTGTACTGGTGGTATTCGAGGTTGCGGTCCTTGATGTGTTGCTTCACAACGCTCGGCAGCTTCAGCTCGACGGGCGAGACGAGGTTGAACTTCGCGTTGAAGTGGCACATGGCTTCCACAAGGCTGTGGACGGTGCGGCCGTATTTCAGGTCGCCGACGAGGGTGATCTCAAGGTTCTCGAGTGTGCCTTGCGTCTTGCGGATGCTGTAGAGGTCGAGCATGCACTGGGTGGGGTGCTGGTTGGCGCCGTCGCCCGCGTTGATGACCGGCACCTTCGACACCTCGGAGGCGAAACGGGCCGAGCCTTCAATGGGGTTGCGCATGACGATGAGGTCGGCATAGCTGGCCACCATGGTGATGGTGTCGGCGAGGGATTCGCCCTTTTGGATGCTCGTTCCAGCGGTGCTGCTGAAGCCGATGACGTTACCGCCCAAGAGTTGGATGGCGGTCTCGAAGCTTAGACGCGTACGGGTGGAGGGCTCGAAGAAGAGCGAGGCGATGATACGCCCGTTCAGCAAGTTCTGGTGCGGGTTTTTCTCGAAGTCCTCGGCGATGTCGAGGACATGGCAGATTTCTTCAGGCGTGTAGTCGCTGATGGAAATCAAGCTGCGGTTTTTCAGTGAAATTGACATAGGCTTATCGATTTAGTTTGTTGATATTGGCAAAAAAAAGACGGTCGACAAAGCGACCGTCAATATGAAAAAGTAGGAAATTCATTTTTGTGGAACCAATTGATTCCGTGGTGATAATCTTTTCCGATGGCTTGTTTAAGTACTTCATCGGACTGCAAAATTAGATAAAAAAACTAATTGAGGAAAGAAATTCGAGAAAAAAACTCGCAAACATGATTGTCATGTGTTAATTCCCCATTTTGCCAGCTTCTTTTTTATCCGTCTTTTTAGAACTTCTTTTTTTGTAGGCTCCCGTTCCCGCAATTCAAGTTGTTGAGGCGATTTAAGGATTGTGCCATTTGACACGATGGAATCTGTTCCGGCATAATACAGTTCTGGTATAGGTGTATGGGTGTGATTGTAAGATGCGTCATATGGCCTAAATGAGATGGGAGGATAAATAGGACTGTTGGTGGGATAATAGATATAGATGTTTCTTAAATGTGGTCTTGTGTTTTCGCCTTTATATTCAATACTAATCAAATTGTTTTTAGGCGTTTTGAAGTACCAATCGAAGAAATCAAGTCTGTCCCTGAGGAATTCTTTAATTGTTTTTGTTGCTTCAGCATAGCCCAAATCAAAGTCTGCGTGGGACTCATATAGCTGATTGTCTTCCTTTGCTTCATTATACAAGGCATTTGAAAGATGGTCTATATTACCATTGGTTAGGTAATCATGGAATACAGGACCAAGTTCGTCGTTGTATAGCTGACTTACAATATTTTGAAAGTCATTATGTTGAAGCAAATGATATAACAAGCCACCTGAAAGAGTCTCAGTATACTCACCTACTTTGGAACCAACAAATATCTCATTGTGAACTACAACTTCGTTACCATACCAATTTGTCCCCAATGAAATATCGAAATCCCATACAGGACCGGCATATATTTTTTCGTCATAGCAGTCTGCATCCTTATACATATAAAAACTTGCAAAACCACCATCTTGATTTAAGAGCAGTTCGTTTAGTAAATAAAATCGCGCAAAAGATTCTACGTTGATATAATCTGAATAATGTTTCCCTGTATGCGGATTGTAACCATCGTCAGCCATTATAGCCTCTTCCATAAGGTTGTATAAATTGGAAATGTACTTCACTTCGTTAAGCGATGCATATTTTGGTGATCTGATACGTATGGCATCGCCTGCGTTAGATACAAAACCACTTTCGCTTTTGTCATAAAACACATAAAGGCCGCTGTTGTCAATCAAATAGCCACCCGAAATGTCTTCAGGGTCATGTTCCAGCAAAGATCCTTTGTATTCATTGATACGCTGACCTTTTTCATGATAAAACAATTCATATTCATTGAGTGGTCTGGGGTTCGCTTGTTTATTGAGCTCGTCAAGGTCTGTAATATTGAGTGTGTGTTTGCTGACTTCTACTTTGTTGGTCATTTGATACAGTCCTATGTATTCACCATTGACATAAAGGGACAGGAAGGTATACTGAGGAGCAGGCAAGCCAATTAAATGAGCAAGGTCAAATGCAATTGCGTTTCGAATATAACTATAGTCATATTCGTTGGAGAGAAGTACGAAAGAGCGGCTCTTGTCCAATCCCAGAAACTTTTGTTTTCTCGGAAACTTAATGCTAAAGGGCTTTTTTCTCCCTTCGAAAGTGCTGTTACCCCGTGTTTTTATATGCGAAAGACTCCCTTCATACAAAGTGTCCTTGTCGGCATCGAGGAGCAAAGCTTCTGCTGACATTTTTAATTCCTGATTGTCCAGTATGGAATCAAACTGATGGGGAGGAAGGGTTATATACAAAGACGGTAAAGGCACTACATCATTATAATCAAGTTTTTCTTGCCGTGTGCAACTGATAGTGATTGTTAAAATAACAATTGATAGTATTGTGTATAGTTTTGACATGGTCAAAAAAATGTTTGGTGGGACAAAAATAAGGGAAATTTTTATAAGGATAGGTGGAAAATTTAAAAATATGGGAATGTGCTCTTTTTTTGTAATTTTGTCTTTTTCATAAACATCAGTTAATCAACTATCATTCAATCGCATCGTGGATATTTCAAAGCATTACGACTTCTATTTTACGCCTTCTCCCCCAATATAGAGAACCAACCTGTTTTTATGCAATTCAATGCCCAAATTGATAGTTTGATGTAAGTGAAAAAGTGGCGGAAAAGTCAACCGAATTTGCTATGGATTCGCTACATGTTACTACTTTTACTCCCACGTAAAACTATAATAGTTTCAGATGTTTTTTAACAATTATCTCGTTACAAATACACGCTTCGTAATTATTCCGTTTTCAGTTTCAATCATGATAAGGTAAGCCCCCGCCTCGTGTCTGCTGAAGTCGTATTCAAATGTATTTCCGCTGGCTTTGCCTTCGTAAATGACTTGGCCAAGTTCATTACTGATAGTGATATATTCGATACTTTCGACCTCGATTTTCATTTGTCCGTTGGTAGGGTTGGGGTAGATAGAGGCGACGTTTTCGCTGTCTTCACTGTCTTCCGAAATGCCAATACAGTTTTGTATGATAGAGGTGAAATAATCGTTCCAGGCAGTTGCTTTGTATGCTTCAAGGCACCCGCAGGGCACCTTGACGATAGCACTGGAATTGACATCGTAGAAAGTAGTTGTCATAAAGGAAGGTGGCGTTTCGGCAAGGACAGTTATACTATTAAGCCCGCTACAACCGTAGAAGGCTTCATAACTTAACTCGGTTACTGAATTGCCAATAACCGCTGATGTTAAATTGCAGCAATCCTGAAAAGTTGCGTTTTTTATCGTGGTCATAGAACTTGGAATGGTCAGATTGCCCGTGAAGCCGCTGCAACCATTGAAAGCACTATATCCAATCTCAATCACAGAGTCGCCTATGGTCAAATCGCCTGTAAAGCCGCTGCACCCCCTAAAAGCAAAATCGCCTATCGTGGTTACAGAATTGGGGATGGTCAGACTTCCTGTGAAGCCATTACACCAATAGAAAGCTCCTTCACCTATTGTGGTCACGGAATTAGGGATGGTTAATGAGCCAGTGAAATTAGAATTATAGAACATATTAGCAGGGATATTTTCCACCTCGTTACCTATGATGAGGGAACCTTTACAACCTTTAAAGGGTTGAGAAGAACTGGTGACATCTGCACAGTGGATTGCATTGTAATATATTTGCGCGAAACCGATACTGTTTTCGAAAGCGGATTTGCCTATTGTTGTCACGGAATTGGGGATAATCAATGTATAAAAGGGTGAGTCAATGTTAAAATTATAGAACATATAATCGGGGATTCTTTCCACGCCATCACCTATGAAGAGATCTCCATGTAAATCACGAAAAGGTTGGGAAGATTTGGAGACATCTGCACAATTGGTGGCATTGTAATGTACATCTGCGTAATGGTTCCAACCTGCAAAAGCAGAGCTCCCGATCGTGGTCACGGAAATTCCTATTGTCAGGCCGCAATTTGTATTTCTACTAAAACCATAAAAGGCTCTATCGCCAATAGAGATAACGGAATTGGGAATGACCAAGTCGCCAGTAAAGCCACTACAACCTTCGAAAGCGGAGTTTCCAATTGTATTCACTGAATTCCCAATGGTTAGGGTATCGTAATAGAAACCAGTGCAATCCATAAAAGCTCGGTTACCAATAGAGGTCACAGAATTTGGGATGACCAAATTGCCCGAAAAGCCGCTGCAACCTTCGAAAGCGGAGTTTCCAATTGAAGTTATGCAGTTAGGGAGGTTCAATCTACCTGTTAACCCCGTACAACCATAAAAAGCATAATTGTTGATTGATGTCAACCCCGTAAAAAACTCTAATTCTTCAAAGGAAGTAAGACTTACATTGCCTCTAAACACTTCGCCGAGGCTTGTCACTGCAGCGACTTCAGCATAACTCATAATGTCATCTCCGTTGGTATCCCAATTGGCCAAACAAATAGATCTCGTGTTGGCATCAGCAAAATAAAAGACTTCAAAATCCACAAAAGTTGCCGTCAGATTTCGATCGCTTAATGCAATAAAAGTGTAATTGTCCTCGTAAGAGACGATTTCATCATCCTCCGTCCAATAGGCAAAGTAATATCCTTCATCGGGCGTGGCGTTCACTGTAGATGACTCTCCATAACAAATAGAACCTTCACCAGAGACGGTTCCGCCTCCCATCGCTGCCACAGTCATTGTAAAAGGCTCGGCAAATATAGCCACGAGATTGCGGTTATAGTTAACTGTAAAAGAATAGTTTTGATCGGTCGAAACTATTCCGCCGTTTTCTTCCCACCAGCAAAAGCAATATCCGTCATTGGCTGTGGCAGATAGCGTGACAGTGGCACCATGAGCAAAAGAGCCACCGCCTGACACGGTGCCTCTTATAGAATCATTTGATGTAGCATTGATTACATAGTTCATCGCCTCTCCTTGAGGATGAATGTTGAAAATGGCACAGTTTAAAAAATTGAAGTCATAGTAATCTCCTGGATTCAAAGCACCAATGGCAAAATATCCATCGCAGCTGCCGCCCCAACCCCAATTGAAATGAAACAATTCGTTGCTATCGTAACCGTCACAAACGAAAGCGTGACCTTGATCGTTTGGGGAACCTTGGGTTGGTTGACCACTATAAAATATAGGCCTTCTCAAATCTAGACAATCCTTAAGTTTTGCCTTCCATGTGACATCAATGAAATAAAGACTGCCTTCATAATTCATCTCATCGGAATAATTGAAATACCCCATCAATGCATAAAAAGCGTCATCATCATAGGCACCAGACCCGTTAGCGGAGTATTGCATGTTAACAGCCACTCCACAATGATACATTAGTGTACTTATGGCTTCAATTTGCTCTTGTGTATATTCTGTGTTATTATAGTAGTATTCATCAAGCATGTTGTCCCAATCATAGGTGGTTTCCCCAAAATTGGCGCTTAGGGTTTGTCCATTCCATTGGTAGGAATGCTCACCTGTTCCTTGCTCGGGCCATCGCCAATAGTCCATAATCTGTGCCATAGCCGTGGCGACACAACCTGCATATACATGGCCACATGGCCCTGCTTCATTTTCAGGACATAAGGCATTATAATAGCATCCTTGGTTCCATTTCGTGGTAAGCAATGGCTCCACCACCTCGTCGGTGCGGTTGTTGGTCAATTGTCCATTAGTTCTAACCCGTTCCCATTGTTCGGCTGTTCGTTTGTCGGCTTGCAAATGGTTTTCGATGCCGTATCCAATCTGCTCCACAAAGCCTTGCAGGTATTCTTGCAGTTGGATGGGGATGTTCTCCGTGTCAAAATGGCCTTCACTGGAATAGCCTAGAATGGGCGTGGCACAGTCGTCGGCCGAAACAATTACGAAGCCATCCTGTGTGTTGAAGACATAGAAAGCTGCCTCGCCACGATTGGTGTTGTATGTGGTTACCCATTGCAGCTCGTCAGCATTGCGCAACGGAGCTTTCGTGTTGGCATTCAAAAACTTCAAGCCAATTTCGCGGGCTGTCTTCATGTCAACGGGATTGGCTTCTGCGGCAAATGTGGACCCCAACAGAAGCAGCATCAGGGTGATGAATCTGTGTTTCATTTTTTGATGGGTTTGTTTGGGCAAATATAGGGAAATTTTGTTTAGTGTTAGGGAAAAAAGAGAAAAACATAATAAATTCTCTTGAAGTTTTGTAATTTTGCAATTCATTAAGCAAGAATCAGAAAATGTTAGAAGAAGTATTAAGACAGTTATTCATAAAGTCATTTACAACTTTATATGGACAGGAACCGCCTGTGCAGCAGGTGAATTTCCAGAAGACGCGCCCTGAGTTTGAAGGCGACATGACCATCGTGGTGTTCCCCTTCGTGAAGCTGGCAGGTCGCAATCCGGAGCAGCTGGCCAACGAGTTGGGTGCCGAGATGATCAAGGAGTCGGACATGATTGCCAAGTTCAATGTGGTGAAAGGTTTTCTTAACCTCTTGATTTCCGATAAGTTCTGGATGGATTTCTTTAAGGCCAACCACGAGAACCGTGAGTTTGGCCGCAAACCCGTTTCGGGCAAGAACGTGGTCATCGAGTATTCCTCGCCCAACACGAACAAACCATTGCATTTGGGTCATATCCGTAACAACCTCCTCGGTTGGAGTGTCTCTGAGATCATGAAGGCCAATGGCAAGAAGGTGGTACGTGTCAACCTCGTCAACGACCGTGGCATCCACATCTGCAAGAGCATGTTGGCTTGGCTGAAGTGGGGCAATGGCTGCACGCCCGAGTCGACGGGTAAGAAGGGTGACCATCTCATTGGCGACTTCTATGTGTTGTTCGACAAGAAATTTAAGGAAGAGGTGAAATCCTTGCTGCCAGCCGATTACGATGCCTTGGATGAGAAAGCCAAGGAAGAGGCCAAAGCCAAGGCTGAAGCCGAGTCCACCCTGATGCAGGAAGCCCGCGAGATGCTGGTGAAATGGGAAGCCAACGACCCCGAGGTGCGCCACCTGTGGGAGACGATGAACCAATGGGTGTACGACGGCTTCGACGTGACCTACAAGCGCATGGGTGTCTCCTTCGAGAAGATTTACTATGAATCACAGACCTATCTTTTGGGTAAGGCGTTGGTGCAGGAAGGTCTCGAAAAGGGTGTCCTTTATCGCCGCGACGACAACTCCGTGTGGTGCGACCTCCGCGATGAAGGCTTGGACGAGAAGCTCTTGCTCCGTCGCGACGGCACCTCGGTCTATATGACCCAGGACCTTGGTACTGCTCAGTTGCGTGTCAAGGAATACGACCCGGAGAAGTTGATTTATGTTGTGGGCAATGAACAAATTTACCACTTCGATGTGCTGAAGCGCGTGTTGGTGCGCCTTGGCCGTGAGTGGGGCAACGATATTGAACACTTGTCTTACGGCATGGTGGAACTGCCCAACGGTAAGATGAAGTCGCGTGAGGGCACGGTGGTCGATGCCGACGACCTCATGGACGAAATGGTGGCCACGGCCAAGGCTGTCTCCGATGAGCTCGGCAAGGCAAAGGACCTTTCGCCTGAGGAGGCTGACAAACTCTATCACACCATCGGATTGGGTGCCTTGAAGTATTTCATCCTCAAGGTCGACCCAAAGAAGACCATGCTCTTCAACCCCGAGGAGTCCATTGACTTCAACGGCAATACGGGCCCGTTCGTGCAATACACGCATGCGCGTATCTGCTCAGTGCTGCGTAAGGCTGAAGAACAAGGCATCAAGCTCGAAAGTGAGGTAAAGGTCAGCGACTTGCAACCCAAGGAAAAGGAAATCATCGTGATGATGTACGGCTGGCCGATGGTCTTGAACCAAGCCGCCGAGAACCGCAGCCCCGCGATGATTGCCAACTTCATCTTCGACCTCGCCAAGGAATTCAACCAGTTCTCCCAAGAGTGCAGCATCCTGAAGGAGCCTGATGCCGACCGTCGCATGTTCCGCTTGCAGGTGTGCGACATGGTGGCTGCCTTGCTGCGCAATGCATCGGAGTTGCTGGGTATTGGGATGCCGGAACGTATGTAATTTGACTCTTAAATCTATAGTATATGAAAAAGACTCTTCTCTTCGCCTGTTTGATGTTGACTGTGCTGTTTGGAGTTTCGCAAACCAAAGTAACTTTCACGGGAGCCATGTTAGATGGTTCGTATTGTCCTTTTGAAGCGGTGAAAGTGACGAACATAACAAAAGGATGGACCGAGACACTCGTTTATCCTGACACGGTACTCATTCTGTCTGGATTAGGAGTGGAAGAGGCTTCATCTTCCCGTGAAGGCATTATGCATGTTTATCCGAATCCGTTCGAAGACTTCACCGACGTTGAATTCGATGTCCTGGAATCTGGGCCAGTCGATATCCGCGTTGTCGGAGTTGATGGCGTGCAGAAAACCTCATGGGAGGGCTATCTGCCATCAGGTACCCATCAAGTCAGGATTACCCTTGAGAGTCCGCAGATGGCATTGGTCGTCGTCGCTACGGAGAGAGGAAACTATGTGGGTAAGTTGCTCCATGTGGGCAATGGCGGCCTGAACGAAATAGATGTGCGTTCTGCATCCCCAAGGGTTTCGGAACGCTCGCATGGCTCAAATCGGTCAGGTGGGGATTTCACGCCAGGCGATATGATGAGCTACGAAGGTATGCTGCGTCAATGTGCTGATTCGATTTATAGTGACAAGGTGACCCAACCGCAATATGTAGATGAGACGATTACCTTGGCTTTTCCTGTGTCGGGAATCGGAGGGGAAGTCCAAAATTTGCCCTATTATCAGTCATTTGAAAATGATTTTGGTACTTATTTGACATTCGATGAGATAGGTCCTCAGTCGTGGAAAATTGACTACAACACGGCTCATATGACCGGTTATGCTAATAGCACCAATTATGCCAACGAAGACTGGCTCATTTCCTCGCCGGTAAACCTAACGAATGTGACTGATGCCAAGATGACCATAAGCTATATTTGCCGTTATTTCCATTCCATTAACGAGGACATCACGATTTGGGCTTCTACTGATTACAATTGGTGTGATAACCCAATGAATGCTACTTGGACACAATTGCCCGCCTTTTTGACGGAAGGCGATAACTGGCTTGATTTCATGACGACGGAAATAGCTTTGACCGAATTTGTCGGCCAGATTATCTCCATTGCGGTGAAATATACTTCCTCCGACAACAAGGCTGGTACGATTGAGATACAAAGTATTCTCATCGAAGAAGGCACGGCAGGCGGTGGTCCCACACCTCCTGGCCCATGGGTGGAAGTTCAAGCTTTGCCTTATCATCAGTCATTCACTTCTGAATTTGGAACCTATATGACCTACGATGTGTTGGGTCTCCAATCTTGGGAAATCGACTATAGCACAGCTAAGATGACGGGTTATGTCGGCGGCAGCTATTTTGCCAACGAAGACTGGCTCATCTCCTCGCCAGTGGCCATCACAGACGTGAGTGATGCCAAGATGACGATGAATTATATTGGCCGTTACTTCAATAATATCAACGATGACGTCACGATTTGGGCTTCAACAAATTACACGTGGGGCGACAACCCGACTGCGGCTGCTTGGACACATGTGCCTGCCAGCTTGACAGAAGGGAGTAACTGGAATAACTTTATGACGACGGAGATTGCTTTGACCGACTATGTTGGTCAAACCGTCACCTTTGCGGTGAAATACACATCTACCGATACCAAGGCTGGCACCTTAGAGATTCAGAGCATCACCATCGAAGAGGGTAGTGGCGTGACGCCGCCCACACCTGGAGAGGGCGAAGGCAGCGGCACCTTTGAAGATCCCTATAATGTGGCTGCCGGTATCGAGTTGCAGAACGAACAGCCAATCGCTTGGGTGCATGGTTATATCGTGGGTGCGGTGAAGTCGGGTTTGACCTCAGTAAGCAGCAATGCCGACATCAACTGGAGTGCTCCTTTCGACTTGGCCACCAATGTGCTCATCGCCGACGATGCCGCTTGTCATGAAATCAGCCAGTGCATCATCGTCAACCTGCCTGCGGGCAAGCCTTTACGCACAATGGTGAATCTTGTTGACCATCCTGAAAACCTTGGCAAGCAGTTGTCAGTGTTGGGTAAGTTGCGCACATATTTCGGCCAGGCTGGTTTGCGCGATAGTAATGGCACTGAGGCAGATTTCGTTTTGGAAGGAGGTGTCATACCGCCCACTCCTGGCACGGAGATCTTCTCCGAAACTTTTGCTTCAGGACAAGGCGTCTTTACCATTCAGGATGTCGTTTTGCCTTCTGAGTTGACTTACGTTTGGCAACCTTTACCTTCCTATTCCTGCATGAAGGCCAGTGCCTACGTTGGTCAAGCCTTCAACGCTGAGAGTTGGCTGGTTTCGCCCGCCATCGACCTTTCGGGGGTGAGCGACGCCACGTTGACGTTTGAGCAAGCCGTCAACTATGCCACACTGCAAGGCGCTTTGGCCATGATGATTTCTACCAACTACAACGGTGATGTCACTACAGCCACGTGGAACGAACTGAATCTCGACCAATGGCCAGCGGGTAATAACTGGACTTTCATCACATCTTCCGCTGACTTGTCATCCTACGTCGGCCAGCAGGTGACTATCGCTTTCAAGTACATCAGCAGCACGAGTGCTTCGCCTACTTGGGAAGTGAAGAACTTTGTGGTGGAATAATTGATATCTGATTGCAATGAACGTTTTCTACATACCCAACGCCACTGAAGGCCTGACGACCTTGCCTGAGGACGAGTCGAAGCACTGCGTCAAGGTGCTCCGCATGACCGAGGGCGAGCGTTTCTGCGTCACTAACGGCGAAGGACATCTCTTCGACGCCGAGTTGGTGGAGGCTTTGCCGAAACGGGCTACCGTCAACCTGACCAACCAGCGCAAAGGGTATGACCACTGGGACTTCAAGCTCGAAATCGCCATCGCGCCGACCAAATTCAACGAACGCACAGAGTGGTTCTTGGAAAAAGCCACGGAAATCGGCATAGACAAGGTGAGGCTCTTTACTTCCTACCATTCCGAGCGTCGCGCCGCCAACGTGGAGCGTTTCCAAAAGGTGATGGTGGCGGCCATGAAGCAGAGCATCAAGTCGCGTCTGCCGAAGGTGGAAGATTTGGTAGCGTTCGACAAACTGGTGAAGCAACCCTTCGACGGACAAAAGTTCATCGCCTGGATTGACGACGACGTGAAAGATTGTCTCTGCGACCTATATCATAAAGGTGAAAACGCCTTGGTGCTCATCGGTCCCGAAGGTGATTTCAGTCCCGAGGAAGTGGCCTTGGCCAAGGAAAACGGCTTCGTTCCGTGCAGCCTGGGCGAGGCTCGTTTGCGTACCGAAACGGCAGCCATAGTGGCGTGCCATACCATCCAACTCATCAACCAGATGAAGGGCAAAATTGCCAGCAATTTTGTCTCAAATTCAAAATAATTCAAAAAGGAACTTCTCTAATTCTGAAATTCTTGATAAAAAGAAATACGCTGAAATGAAGAAATTGTTGATTGCCATATTGCTGTCCTTCTCGTTCGTTGCCTCGGCCCAGCAACTCAACATTGCCTTGCTGAAATACCGTGGGGGAGGCGACTGGTACGGCAACCCGACCTCGTTGCCCAACTTGGTGCGTTTCTGCAACCAGGAGATAGGCACTGACATCAACCCGAATGTGCCGACGGTAGAACCGTCTTCTCCTGACTTGTTCAACTATCCCTATGTCTATATGACAGGTCACGGCAATGTCGTCTTTGATGCCGCCGAGGCGCAAAACCTGCGCAACTACATGCAGGCGGGCGGTTTCCTGCACATCGACGACAACTACGGCATCCGCCAATACATCGAGCCTCAGATGAAGAAGGTGTTCCCCGAATTGGACTTCGTGGAGCTGCCTTACACGCATGAGATTTTCCAAAAGCCGTATGCCTTCCCGAATGGCTTGCCGAAGATTCACGAGCATGACAACAAACCGCCCCAACTTTTCGCTTTGATATACGAAGGTAGAATTGTTTGCATCTTCACTTACGAATGCGACCTCGGTGACGGCTGGGAAGACCAACGTGTGCACCACGACTCGCAAGAGACGCGTGAGAAAGCCCTTAAGATGGGCGCGAATATCTTGCGGTATGTTTTTACTAAATAGCTAAGGCCCCTGAGCCCGTCGAAGGGCCGACTGATAAATGACGGTGCCTCGACAGACTCAACGACCTTCTTTAACTGAACAACTGAACAACTGAATAACTAAACAACTGAACAACTGATAACTATGGAAGAAAGAAAATGCCTCTACTGCGGTGAACCCATTATCGGGCGTGTCGACAAGAAGTTTTGCTGCGACTCGTGCCGCAACAGCTACAACTACGAAAAAACCCACAAGCAAGTCAACGTGGTGAGAAAGATTAACGGAATCCTTGCCCGCAATCACAATATTCTGGAGGAGATGAATCCCAACGGTAAAGGCTTTGCCAGCCGCCAACAACTGACGGAGAAAGGTTTCGATTTCAAATATTTCACGAGTACCTATACAACCAAGGCGGGTGCCGTCTACCATTTCGTCTACGACCAAGGCTACGTGCCTAAGGAGACCGACAAGGATGCCTTTGTCTTGGTGAAAAACAACGATTGAAAACAAAACAACACAATACAAAATCTATGAAAAAGACACTCTTTACCTTATTGCTTGCCATTTTGTGCTTTGGCTTGCAAGCCAACCCTGTCGATGTCCAAAAGGCCAAGTCGCTGGGGACCAAATTTATGAAAGCCAATACGGAGATGAAGTCGGCATCGGTCGATTTGGCTTATACTGCCTATGCCGACAATGGTCAAACGGCATTCTATGTCTTTGCCGTACAGCCTAAGGGTTTTGTCATTGTCTCTGCCGACGACCGTGCTAAACCTATCTTGGGCTATTCCACCGAGAGCAACTTCACGCCTCAGCTTCCCGATGGTCTGATGACCTTTTTCGATAACTACAAGGCTGGTTTCAGCCAGATGTATGCCAATAATGACGAGCGTACGGCGGAGGCTGTTGCCGATTGGGCAAGTCTTGAGAAGACAGGCCTGCTTTCAGCTTCGAAGACCGATCGCAGTGTCGGTCCGCTGATGGCTTCCATTTGGAACCAGACTGACCTTTACAACAACATGGCTCCTCTTGACCCCAGCTCAGTCTATAGCGGCCATTGCAAGTCGGGTTGCGTGGCCAACACGATGAGCCAGATTATGCGTTATTGGGAATGGCCTCGCCAAGGACAAGGAAGCCATGGCTATTATGCTAGTAGTTATTATGGCAACTACGGTTGGCAGGAAGCCAACTTTGAGAATGCCACCTACCGTTTCGAGTTGATGCCCGACTTTCTCGACTTTGCCAGCCCACAAGCCGAGGTGGATGCCACCGCTTTATTGGAATACCATGCTGGCGTGAGCGTCGAAATGGGCTATGGGCCAAATGCAAGTGGCGCCTATTCGCAGGATGTAGGCCCTGCCATGTTGGAGTATTTCAGGTATAGTCCCGACTTGGAACATCGTGAAAAGCCGAATGGCGGCAATAGCACGCAATGGAAAAACAACTTACGCGCCAACCTGGATGCGGGCATGCCCCTCTATTATGCCTCTCAGGGTGAAGACGGTGGTCACGCCTATGTGCTTGACGGATATGATGACAACGATATGTTTCACCTCAACTGGGGTTGGGCAGGCTTCGACAACGGTTATTACACCATCGATGGTTTCTATTTGACGTTCTATTCCTTCCCGTGGTATCACAATGCCATCTTTAACTTGCATCCTGCCGATGAATATTATGATGCTCCAAAGGCAGTGGAGAACATAAATGCTCGTGCCGTTTTCGATCATGGAGAGGTGGAACTGACCTTCAATCCCGTCTATGAAACCCGTAATGGGACTGCTCTTTCAAAGATTGATACAATTGTCATCATGCGCGATGGCGAAGTGGTTGAGACGATGACGGATGTGACAGACGAGTTGGTTTATTTTGATGATTTCGATCAATATGGTCTTGAGAATGGCACATATTATTATACGGTGTATTCAGTGAATGCAGCTGGAATGAGTAAAGTGGCCCGCGACACTGTGTTGGTGGGGACCAATTGTGACTTGCGCTTTGAGTTGTCCGATACGGGTGGTAACGGCTGGGACATGTCATTCATCGCCGTGCTTGATGAGGGCGGCAAGGTTTCGCAGCGAGTAGGTTTGTGGGATGGAGGTTCTGCCTCGTTGATTGTGCCCGTGCCGAAGTACCAGACCGCTACTTTCTTTTGGACTTACGACAACACATGCTATTCGCACGGCAGCCTCGAAGAGGTTTCCTACGAAATTTACGACTGGGACGACAACTTAATTGTGGCCTCAAATGGTTATCCCGAGGTGGGCGTTGTTACCGAATACGAGATTAATTGTACAATGGGTTGCCCACCTGTTTCAAACTTGAATGGTACTTACCAGTGGAATGGCAGTGATGAATTCGGTGCTCTGTTGACTTGGAATTGGGAAGGACAAACCAATGAATTCCAGAAGTATACGGTCTTGAAGATGGCGAATGGCGCTCCTTCCGTGATTGCTGAAATTGAAGATCCATCACAGCGGTCGTATTTTGATGCCTCTAATGAGATTGGTGCTACGGAATATATCGTGCTCGTGAATTACGAGCGTCCTAACGAGTATTGTGAATCGAATCCTTCAACGGTGACAGTCGAAGTGACATCGGTTTCGGAAAACACCTCTCATGCGATGCTTTATCCTAATCCTGCCTCTGATCGATTCTCTATCGAAGGCAAAATTAAGGAAGTCAAGGCTTTTGATGCACTGGGACAAATGATGTATCAAGGAGAGGACAATGCTGTCGAAGTGGCAACATGGCCACAAGGCGTGTATTTCGTTCGTGTCGTGGATGAAAATGATTCAGTTTCGACGGTGAAATTTGTCAAGGAATAACGACTTCTTTGTAGGCTTCAAATATTTGCTGTCCAATGTTTTGGGCAGCAAATGTTTTTATGGCATAGTCGCGAATGGCTTGACGGTCGTATTCTGAAGAATGGTCAAGCAGTTGGTTCATGCCTTGTAACAAAGCGTCTTCGTCACCTTGGGGGATGAGGATGCCTCTCTCAGGTGAGAGGATTTCGGCGATGCCTCCCACGGAAGTGGAAAGCACTGGCACACCGCTGGCGAAGGCCTCCACAATGACGCAGGGCAAGTTCTCGAAGTTGGAGAACAGCACGAAGAAGTCCGCGTTTTGGTAAGCTTCGGCTACCTCGGCAGAGGTCTTTTTCCCATGGAAGATGACGCAGTCCTCCAAATGATGTTCTTTAACAAACGCCTTGAATTCTGGAGCATCGTAATCATGGATGACATGCAGATCAAAGTCGTCTCGCTGCTGGCGCAAACGCTCGATGGTGCGCAAGATGCCGCTGAAGTTCTTGGCCTCGTCGCGCAAGGTAGAGATGTGAAGCATGTGTTTTTTCCAGACGTGCATGTCATTCTTTATCGAGCCTTGCATGTCATTCCTGCGTAAGCCTGAGGGAAGGCTGGAATCTATGCAAGGCGGCTGTCTAAGCTTAAACATATCCGTATTCACCAAGTTGTAAATCACCTGAAAGCGGTTGCGCACACCATGCCCCTCCATGCACCGCTGCAAATCCAAACTGACAGGCATGATAAGTTCGGCATTATTGGCAATCTTGACGATTTTCCGCTTCAGCTTGCCGACCAAAACGTCCTTGTTCTGCGGCTGGTAAATGGTCCAATGTTCGGTGAGGACATATTTGTAGCCAATGAGCTTCTTCCACAGCAAGGCCACTTGACCAAGAGGGTAGGTGACGTGTAGGTGTATCAAGTCAGGCTTGAAGAAACGTTGCTTGATGTATTTCAATCCGTAGTGGTACATCCGCAGCATCTTGAGTTTGCGAATGGCGTTGATCTTTGGTGGACGGATGTAGATCTGCACGTGGGTGTGGTGTGCTCCGGGAATCTCCTTGACCTCGAATGATTTCGTCATGTCCTTGCCGTCACAAACGGAGAGGATGACGGAATGGCAATCCTCAGGCAATGCGTCAATCATGCGGACGCAGAAGTTGCCCAAGGTGGGGTCGTCGGGTGTGGGAAACCAACTCAATAGGTGCAGGATATTCATTTATTCAGTTGTCAGTTATCAGTTGTTCAGTTGTCAGTTGTTCAGTTGCCGCTTCGCGTCACTGCGAGGAACGAAGCAATCTAGGTTGTCAGTTGTTCAGTTGTCAGTTGTTCAGTTGCCGCTTTGCGTCATTGCGAGGAACGAAGCAGTCCAGATATTTGGTCGTGTGTAGGGCTGTCACACTGTGGCAGCCGTACATTTATTCAATAATATGTGTTTTGATATCGATTTCAAAGTATTTCTTAGGCGTCTCGTAAGGCACAAGCTTGTGCGTGGGCAAGTCTTCAGGCAGATAAACGGCACACAAGGTGTTGGAGATATGATAGATGTGTTTGCGTTTCTCGGCAGGTGCACCGTCCAAGATGGCTCCCATCACATCCCAGCGGATGGTCTCTGGGTCAAGGCCGTAGTCGTGCCACACGATGATACTGTGCTCGCCTTTGAGCAGTTTGAAGGCAGTTTCGGTGTCTTTCTTCACACTTTCGTAATGGTGGTCGCCGTCAACAAAGACCATGTCGTACTTGCCAAAGTGCGGGCCGAAGTCAAAGGTCTGAGAGTCACCATAAAGCTGTTCCACATTGTCCAATCCCTTGCTGAAGAAGCTGTGCAAATCCGCATAAAGCTGGTTATTGGTCAGATTGACGATGTCTTCCTTCGGCAGGTTGAAGGTGACGCAATGCTCTGCCACATCGGCCAGATTGCCTACGCTCTCGCCACGCCAAGTGCCGATTTCAAAGTAGTCTTTTACCGTATAGTGTTTCGCCAAGGCGCGCAGCAAGGCAATGTCAATGGGCATGGTGGCACCCGAGAGATAGGCGTAAGGCTTCGCGATTTCGTGGAAGTCAGGGAACAATTCGTTGATTTCGATGATGGGCAGGCCGTCAGCGAGACCATATTTCCGGATGACGTCTTCCTTGTTGCTGCCTTCGTCTTGCAAGACGAGGTTGAGCAAGTAAGGATGCCTAATGATGCGCCCGAGGGCTTTGGTGAATTTATGGAGTTTATTCATTTTCGGTAGGTTGTTTCAAGAATTGTTGTTTCAAACCGGCGATATAGTTCTGTATCTCGCTCTTGGTCAACAGGAAGTCACGACCTTTGAAGTGCGACTCCTTGACGAAGAACACAAACAAGAACACCGCATTGACCGTATACGATACCGCTGAGGTGATGGCTGCACCTGTGACGTCATAGCGAGGTATCAGCGTGAAGCCACAGACGAAGGTGACGACCAGCCCGCAGAGTGCCGCGAAGGTGTTCATCTGATAACGCCCGGTGCCCGAGTAATAGTGTCCTAAGATGAGGAAAATGCAATAGAGCAGGATGCCTGGTGCGAGGATGCGGATGAGTCCTGCCATTTCGCCAAACTCGGGACCGAAGACGAAGGTGTAGACTGCAGGTGGTAGCAAGCACAACACCACGACGGCTAAGGCAGAGACAAGCAGACAGATCTTGCCCAAATCTAGGGTGAGTTTTTGCGCGTAGGCGCGGTCGTCGGCATTGGCGATGCGGGCATATTGCACGAGTGCAATACTGTTGCTGATGATCCAGATGGCCTCAGCGAGCGATAGGGCGTTGGAGAAGACACCTACGCGTCCCACACTGATGTATTTGTCCAACAGATAATAACTCAAGCGCAGGTTGAAGAACTGCACGAAGTGGCCCGTCTGGTTGAGAAAACCGTATTTGAAGAGGTCTTTAAGGACGGGTTTGTAGTCCTTGTCCGTATCATGGCGCAGATTGGCGTATTCCTTCCTCAACATCCAAACACCCAGCAGGAAAGTACCACCGTAGGCGGCATACAGTCCGATGACATAGCCATAGATGTCGGTTCGCTTCAGCAAAATATAATAGATGACCAAGGTCAAAGCCAAAAGCACGGGCTGGAGTAGCGTGTTGTAGTTGGCCTTTTTGATTTCTTCCTTGCCGACCAAGAAGCGGAAGTTGATGTTGCTGAGCGAGGAGATGAATGACAGAATGGCCACATGAGCGATCAAGTCGGGCGCCAGCTTCGGATAAAACAGCCAGATGGCGAAGCCCATGATCACCGCGATGAGGGCTGCCCATACCGTGGAGGCTACCAGAATCTTCTTGAACGAATGGCGTGGGGCGAGGTAGATGATGCTGGCACCGCAAATAATGTCGGAGAAGATGAGGATGAAGGAGATGGTGGTCAGGAGCAGAGCCTGTGTACCTTTGCCCGTATCGCCCAAAGTCTGGGAGATGATAATGGCAATGGCGAAGTTAAGGGCTGCCGCCAATATCTTGGTGCCAAAGGTATTTAGGATTTTCTTGAACACAACCGTTTGATATATGAATCAAACGACAAAAGTACGGAAATAGTTTTTAGGAAAGAAAAAACACTAGAAAAAGCGTTTCCTGGTTTACTCAAATGTGCTTAATCCTGTAGTTTGGTGATTCGTGTAGTTTGTTTTCACTTTAGCAACCCTAGAATTACCTCCGGCGCAATTCTCATCTCAGTAACCGCGCAAAGCCCCATGCCCATATCTTTCAGGCTGGCACCCAACAGATAGACTTTGTCGTCGATGATCAGGAAACGGTCATGGTTGCGGTGAGGCAGTTGGATGAACTTAATTTCGGGATATTGGGCGTTGTGCTTTTTTAGGTCCGTGAGGAATTGCTCATTATGCCGAGTGTGGATGGTCGCCGAAACGCCATCGACTCGTTTGGTGAACATGGAAAGTACTCGGTCGTCAACATAGTTGTCAATCAAGACAATCCTTTGTCGGGCACTTCGAATGAGGTCGGAGATGTAAGTCCATGCATCCCAGAC
>JAEEGG010011658.1_pt1 | contig 19101 bp, 13 predicted proteins | sample 9134161 | NCBI WGS metagenome assembly JAEEGG01 (sample SAMN16246543, study PRJNA631951) | gut metagenome | biome: gut microbiome; feature: rumen; material: CR-attached | host: Bos | place: Iran: Karaj | collected 2018-10 | reverse complement strand
CCGACTGCACTCACCGTGCTTCTCCTAGCACCCTCCTCACCGCGCTTCTCCTAGCACCCTCCTCACCGCGGCTGAAGGGGAAATTGGTGCCCGTAGGCGCTCCCCGCCCCTATCAGGGGAGGGGCAGGGGTGGGGTGTTGACTGCCTATGATGTATTGTCTAAACTGCGATTGTTCAAGCCGTTAGGATATTACTGACCCCACCCCTACCCCTCCCCTACATGGGAGGGGAGTGCCTACGGAGTCCCTGCAGAGCGGCTACGGGTAGGCGCTTTAGCGGGAATCCAGAGGTCGAGCGCGTGATCGTAATCATCTCGCCCGTAGGCGAGGGGCTTAGTGGAGGACATTTAATATGTTTTAAGACAGATTGTTCGCTCATTTCCATTTTTTGTTGTTATTTTGCACAGAAAAACAGAGAATGGGTAGTAACAGTGCGAATAACATGGACAATCAGCAAGAGATATTTCCGATAGTAGAAGAAAGCGGCAAGGTGATAGGCACTGCCACCCGGGGCGAGTGTCATAGCGGCTCAAAGCTGCTGCATCCCGTTGTGCATCTGCATGTGTTCAACTCCAGGGGCGAGGTGTATCTGCAACGGCGGCCGGAGTGGAAGGACATTCAGCCAGGGAAGTGGGACACAGCCGTAGGAGGACATATTGACTATGGCGAAGCGCCAGAGGAGGCACTGCTAAGGGAGGTGCGTGAAGAGTTGGGCATCACTGACTGCAAGCCGGCGTTCGTCAGCAAATATGTGTTTGAGAGCAAGCGTGAGCGCGAGCTGGTGTATGTGCATCGCACCACATACGACGGCGAGATACATCCCTCGACGGAGGAGCTGGACGGTGGCCGTTTCTGGACGATGGAGGAGATAGGCGAGGCCATGGGCAACGACATACTGACGCCGAACTTTGAGTGCGAGTTCTTGCGATTCTTCGGTAGTGAGCTGGAGCGCAAGAGCGGCTTCAGCAAGGAGTCAGGAGCGAGGTACGCTTTGTTCTTCGATATCGACGGGACGCTGGTGAGTTTCAAGACGCACGAAATACCTGCTTCCACGCTTTTCGCCCTTACCCAGGCCAAGGCCAACGGCCACAAGGTGTTCATAGCCACTGGCCGCCCACCGCTCATCATCACCAATCTCGGAGCCATCGAGCACCTGATTGACGGCTATGTAACCATCAACGGCGCCTTGTGCTTTGCTGGCGACAAAGTAATAAGCTGCAAGAACATTGCAGAAGATGAAGTGCAAGCGGTGGTTCGCGATGCTCAGGAGAAACGCTACGGACTGATAGTTGTTGGCGAGAGTGACGTAGCTGTGCTTGATCCTACAGGCGAGGTGGACAGCATCTTCCGCAGTGAGCTGGCAGTGGAGAATCTTCACCTGGCAAAGCCGCTGGACTTGGTACTCAGCCAGCGAATACTCCAACTGACAGCCTTCTTCACTGCCGACTATGAGGCTGCACTGATGAAGCGTATTCCCAACTGCACGTCGGGGCGATGGCATCCCGCCTTTACCGACATCACGGCAAGGGGAGCCGACAAGGGTGAGGGCATCAAAGCCATGGCCGAATACGTGGGCATGGACGCCAGCTACACCATGGCCTTTGGCGACGGCGGCAATGATGCGTCTATGATAAAGGCTGCCGGCATTGGCGTGGCGATGGGCAACGCTCTTGCATCGCTGAAGCAAGAAGCCGACTATACCACCACTACTGTTGATGATGATGGTGTGCTGAATGCCTTACGCCACTATAGTCTGATATAGTATATATACGCCTCTCCCCTCCCCTATTACGGAAAAGCGCCATGCCGACTGTCCTACAGGACATCGGCACGGCGCTTATCGCTAAAGGCAGGGGCAAGCCCTACATCACTTTCTCTTATTCCTCGTCATCGTCCCAGACACTGCCACCACGGCGTGACTCAATGGTAGAGCTACCGTTGTATGACTGACCAACATTAATTTTTTCTGAATCGGCAATCATCTGCTGAAGCTTAACGTTCACTACTGTTGTTGTAGGAGTTTGATATATCTTTTTCATTGCTTTGTTTCCTTTCTTTGTTTTATTCTACACGAATCGCAAATTATCATGAAGATTTATGAATACTCTTTTTACTTCAGAACCACCTTCTTGCCATTCACGATGTACAGACCCTTCTGAGGAGCCAACGTGCGCTGACCGTTGAGGTTGTAGTACTGGGCATTCTGCATGTCGGCGTTCTCAACAAACGAGATGCCTGTGGATTCGTCGCTGAACTTGATGCTCAGACGAGTACCAGCAGCTGCACTATAAGCACCATTCTTTAAGAATGCCTTACCAGCTGGAATTGTTGCTCCATTGTCTACAAGGCTTTGGAACTTAGCCTCATCGTCCTCAATAACTAAAACATAATTGTTGAATTTTGATGTTTCATCTTTTGCTACAGTCATCTCGACAATGCAACCAACGAGCAGGTTCGATTCAGGAGCAACGGCGGATGATGTGACTGGAATGGTATAAGTCTCACCTGCTGTACCCTTCAACACAAGACCTGTGTTTGCAGGAGCGGTTTCTACGGGAGTTAAAGTAACTGTCCCATCAGCAACACTCTTAGCCACGTATGCTTTCAGACCTTCAATGCCCGCAAAGTTAAGAGGTACAGGGCTGGAGAAGGTGGAGTAGCCTGTAGAGCCAATTGTAGCAGAAACGATCTCAGAAGGAGAGACATAGAGAGCATATTGATAAAGATTATCATAATTATTACCATTTCTATGGAAAGTGGCAGAATTGTTTGTTGACGTCAAATAATCATAGACAGTTTTATTCGATTCGTAATAATAATGATAGAATGTGGCAACTCTGTTCTCATTTAAAACAGAACATGAGACAGTTCTGTCACCACTAGTTGGACGAATAAATGAACCGTTCAATGCATCAGAATACCAGTAATAATACATGCTAGTTCCCAAGCTCACACCAGGAATAGCCCAAGTTGCACTGCTTACATTAGACCCATTACCGAGGACACTTCCATCTGCATAATTAGAATTGCCTTTCAATGAATAGCAATCTACAGAATTTGCTAGAATCCATCCGTTAGGTACTTCAAACCTTACTTCTGCAGACTTTGTCCGTCCATCCTTTACAGCATACACGCTTAAGTTTCCTGCTCCCGTAAAAGTATAACTATCAGTAATGCTATTATTAGAGCCATCTACATAAGTTACTCCATCTTCATCAGAAGAAAAAGAAACATTTGGATAGTAAAGGCCACTATTCTCAACCATGCTGTTGAAAGAAATAGTTGGAGTATTTAGCACAGGAAAAGCAGTATGAATAGTTATATTTTTAATATGTATATAACGCGCTGTATTGAGATTCAGCTGACCATCAGCTTTAATGGTGTATGCAGCACCAGAAATTAATGAAGTACCAGCTATCAAGTCACCATCAGCTGCTATGAATGCGTTAGGTGTTCCAGAGAATGTGGGCGTAACATCAGAGAAAGTTAAAGTCACGATATCACCTGCATGCAACTTCAAAATTCCCAATTTCCTGTCACCACCAGATGACAAATATAAACTGTTGTTTCTCTGTATTAGCCATTCACCTGAATTCTGACCAGCGAAACGGTCGTGCATGTCTATTCTTGTATTCTTCAGAATGCCACAATCAGTTCCATTTACTTTTAATGAGGAAATAGACGTAGAACTAACATTGCCAGCAATGCCTTTAGCTGGCGTAACAAAGTCATACTCTTCCTTCGTCAATCCGTTATCTGTAATAGCGTCCCCTGTGATAGTCAGCTTAGCTTTATCGGCTGCCAGAAAAGCATAAATATCATCTTCTGTGCCCAAGTTCTGCTGATAATAATGGTAATAAGTCGTCCCAGCCTTAGTGATAGCAGTATTTATCATCACGTCCGTCCCCACACGTTTAATAGCCATATTAACAGTTGCCCCAGTAAAGAAAGCAACTTTGCTAGTCTCACCATAAGTGTTTGTGTTGTAAAGAGCACCTACATTCCAGTCTCCTCCTCCTATGTTATAGTCGCATTGTGAACGCAAGAAAAGATACTGATTCGCTCCCCATGTATTAGCATTGGTTTTCGCAAGGATGGCAACATATCCTTGGTAATCATAATCACCAGCAGATTCGTCAACGGTGAAAGTGAAGGTCAATGTCTTGCCAGTTGGTAAAGTGTAAGCTGAGGTACAGGCATCTCCCCACCCGCTTGTTGTTGAGCCAATTGTGGTTTCTGCCCACGCACTAGCCCCCACCGTCAGCGCAGCTGCGAGTAGGAGCGACTTAATGAAAGTAGTTTTTTTCATTTTTTGTTGTTAGTTTGAAAATGTATTGTTTGTTATTCTTATTTGTTTCAGTAGTTTGACGAATCTCTATCGAGGTTGCAGTTTGTCGTGGCAATTGTGCCAATGATGGTCGCTCTCGCGATTATCGGATGCAAAGATAATAATAAATAATGTAATGACAAAACAAAGGGTCGAAAAAGTCAAAAAATCGATTCAAACTGTCAAAAAACAATGAAGAAAACCAAGCAGAGCTCCGCCACACGCGGGGATAAAGGCCCACCCTTTTCGCTATATATACGCGCGCGTGAGTGAAAGGTGCTTGCACCACTTGCACCACATAGGAGATGTGGTTTTCTATTTGTCTCATGCTTTTCTGTTTGTTTCATCCTGCATATTTATTCACTATGTGTGTATATTTATGCATAACGGCGTCGCCGCTGGCTGCTGGAGGGCCGTTCCCCCCATGGGGAGGCTTCCCACGCGAAAAAGTCGCCTCCCTTTTTTCACGGGGAGGCGACATTTTTCACTAGGAGGGCGCCATGTGAAATGAATAAATATTCACTTTCACTTTTGTGCAGCGCTGGGAGTGTAGGGCAGAGTGGTGCAAGTGGTGCAAGCACCTTTCACTCACGCGCGCGTATATATATATGGCGGGACGGGAGAAGCGCGCTGCGCTAACGGAGCACCTTTCACTCAGGTTATAGTGGCTTTATGGTCAGCCGGCGCTCGTAGCGGGTGGGCTTGACCTGATAGCCGGGCAGCACATAGCAGGCCGTGCAGCCTACGCCAGTGGTGTTGTAGTCGAGGTTCAGGGTGATGCCGTCCTGCTGGCGTAGCTGATAGGTGTATACCGCCTTCGTCAGGTTGTCAGTGCTGTAGTGGTAGGCGTTGAAGTTGAACAGCTCGTCCATGGCGAAGCGCAGCCCCAGGCCAGCACCATTGCTCATGGCGAGCCAGCGGTTGTCGCAGCGCAGGCCGCAGTCCTGCGGTATGAGGTAGGGCTCGAACATCTCGTCCACTGTGCGCTCATAGATGCCTATGGCGTAGCCTGTCTTGCGGTCGGGATAGTTCTCCTCGGGTCCGCGTCCGTACCACTTCACCTGCTGCAACGGGTCGATGAGCGTCATGGTGAGTCCGATGCGTGGCAGGAGGGCGGGCATTGGCCCTTCGGGTTCAAGTATGTGATGCAGGGCTATGGTGCCGTCGCCGTTGATGCGATACTCATATACCTCTGAGAAGCCCGAGTAGCGCAGACCGGTGATGTAGGCATCGAGCGTGGTGTTGACAGGAGCGCCGAACTGCGAGAAGCAGCGCACGTTGATATACACCTGTCCGTCGGCCTCAAAAGCCTCGCAGGAGATGGGTATGCGGGTGATGGCATCCAGGTTGTTGCTGTAGAACTCGTTGGCTATCTGCGAACCGTTCCATGCCTTGCGGTTGTTGTAGGTGATGTTCCATTGATCCCATCCGTCCACCTCGAGGGCCAGCGGTGCGCGCCATACGTTCAGCTGGAGCGGCGACTTGAGCAGTTCCTGTCCGTTCTGCCGTATGCTAAAGAGCTGGCCGTCGGGTGTGAAGGTGTAGGCGAACCCGTCGCCGCTCACGGTGATGGCTCCCGACGAAGAAGCGCCGGGCACGGTGTCGTTGCGGCTGAGCACAGCCTTCCCCACGGTCTTGTCTGAGGGGATGTCCGGCAGGCGCCAGGGCAGCTCCAGCTGGTCCCACGCCACGACGTGTCCCTTCTTCGCCCAAAGCTCGTCGTTCTTCAGCGCGCTGGTTATCATCAGGCGGTATTCGCATCCGGGCCTGATGGCGGGCTGGAACTCAAGCAGGGTGACCACTTTCTTGCTGAGCGGCTCCACATCGGGGCTGAACGTGCCTTGCTGCAGACAGGTGCCGTCCTCGTAGAGTTCCCATTTCATGTCGTAGTAAGAGGTGTTAAGGAAGTGGTTCCGGTTCCATATCTCCACCGTCCCGTTGTCGGCACTCAGCAGCCGGCATGATATGGGCTGGGCCGCCTTCTTCATCTGCCAGATTTCGGGCTGCACGGTACGGTCGGGCCATATCGTGCCGTAGGTGCGGGCGCCGATGCCATAGCTGAAATAGGTGCCCTCCTGCTGCTCTGCCTCAAAGTCGAGGTTCAGCAGCTGGCCCGAATTGTCGGCAATGATGACATTGTCTATCAGCGCATCGCATATATACACCCGGGTGTCCTGGCCGTGCGTCTGCTCGTTGCGGCCAATGTTCACGGGGAAGGGCGCATTGATGATATTGCCCTGTGCCTCCATCCGCGCCACCTGCTCACGGTCGATGCTCACCGTCATCTGCTTGCCGTCGTAGCAGGCCTCCACATGGTGCCACTGGTCCTCCCAGTCGGCGGGCAGCGGGGCCGTCAGCTCGTACTTATGGTTCGCTGCTGCCTGCCTTCTGCCGAAGGAACGGCCGTTGCCCTCGCCTTCTGCAGCAGGGGCCTTGTCGGTGTTGATGTAGAACAGCAGCTGCTCCTTGCCCCTTTGCTCTACGCCGAACTGCCACTCGCCCTTGGTGACGAACGAGCCGCAGGAGCTGATGAGCTTGCGCGGACACACATCGAAGCTGATGGTGAGGGCGCTGCCAGTCAGCTCCAGGCAGTCTTCGCGATACACCTCCACCCACTCGTCGTGGCCGCTCAGGTCAATGACATGATTCTTGCGGTTGCGGCTGTCGGCCACCAGCTTGGCATTGCCCATGATATGCGCCATGACATCGTGGCCCGACTTGTCGGTGAGCCGGCGTACGGGCTGCGTCAGGCCCGGCGACACGAAGTCCCAGACGGCACCGCCCATGGAGCGCTCGTGGGTAAAGATGGCGCGCCACATCTCGTCGAACATGCCGCCGCCGTTGCCAGCCACCGATATATACTCATCCAAGAACGAGGGGCGCACGTCGCCGTCGCCGTGGCGGCCCACCCTGAGGTCGAGCGCCAGCGCCGTGGGGTAGCGCGGTCCGATAATGTCCTCAGCGGGATGGCTGTAGGCGTTGCCGCCGTACATCCACCAGCGGGTGTGGTCGTATTTGCGTCCTTCGGCTATCACCTCGCCAATGTTCGGTCCCTCGCCGCTCTCGTTGCCGGCACTCCAGAAGAGCACCGCCGGCTGGTTGCGGTCGCGCAGCACCATGCGGCGCACCCGCTCCCGATACATCGGTATGAAGCGCTTGTCGTTCGACACCCATTCGGTGGCATGCGCCTCTACGCCAGCCTCGTCGATGATGTAGAGTCCGTAGCGGGCGGCATACTCCAGATAGCGCGGCACGGGCGGATAGTGGCTGGTGCGCACGCCGTTGAAGCCAAACTGCTTGAGTATGGTCATGTCCTTCTTCACCAGCTCGTCGGTCACGGCGTGGCCGTTGTCGGGGTCTTGCATGTGCGAGCACTGCGCATTCACCTTCAGCGGCTTGCCGTTCAGGTAGAACACGTTGTTGCGCATCTCGGTCTCCTTGAAGCCCACGTCCTGACGGGCATCCTCGGGCGTGCTCTCCGACAGGCGTCTGCCCGTGGCGGCATCCATGAGATACATCTTGAGGTCATACAGATTAGGCGTCTCGGCCGTCCATTTCAAGGGGTTGCTGATGTGCTTGCTCATGTTCAGCGTCAGCGTGCTGCTGCCCTGGGCGAACGTCGCCGTCTGGCTTTCCAGTCGCGCCACCTCCTGCCCGTTGGCACCAGTCAGCACGGCCTGCACCTTGAGGGGCGTTGTGAGCGGCTGTGCGTCATAGCTTCTGACGGTCACCTCGATGTTCAGCTCCGCATCGCGGTAATCCTGGTCCAGGTCGGTGGTCACATACCAGTCGAAGAGGCGGGTCTTGGGCGTGGCATAGAGCCACACATCGTCGAAGATGCCTGCCAGGCGCCAGTAGTCCTGCCCCTCCAAATAAAAACCGTCGCTGTATTTAATGACCTTCATGGCCAGTGTGTTGCGGCCTTTCTTCAGATAGCGTGTGATGTTGTACTCGGCAGGCTCCTGGGCGCCCTCGTTGTAGCCCACCTCCTGGCCGTTGACCCAGAGGAACGATGCCGACGCCACCTTCTCGAAGCGCAGGAACACCTCCTCGCCGCTCCAGTCGGCCGGAACGGTGAACGTGGTGCGGTAGGCGCCCGTAGGGTTGTAGTCGCGCGGCGTCTTGGGCGGGTCGGCCCTGAAGGGCGCTGCCACGTTGCGGAACAGCGGGTCGCCATAGCCCCTCATCTCCCAGTTTGACGGCACATCGATGGTGGGCCACTTCGCGTCGGAATATTTCTCCTCGAAGAAGTTGGCCGGTATCTCCTGCGGCGTGTCGGCATAGAAGAATTTCCACTTGCCGTTGAGCAGGACGTGATGTCCGGGAATGTAGTACGCGCGGCTTTCCTCCTGTCCGCATTCAAACACGTCGAGGTTCTCGATGAATTGATACAGGTCGTCAAACGCTCTCGTCTTCTCTGTCTGTGCCGATGCCGATGCCATGGCCGGTATCATCAGCAGTGTAGTGAATAGCTTTCTCATATATGCTCAGTGTAACAAATGCTGCCAATAACGCTTTTGTGTTTTCTACAATTATCCTGCAAAGTTAGCTATTTTAGGTGGAATATAAAGTTGTACGCGCATAATTGTGTCGTTTTTTTTAGGATTATTAGTATTTGAGGAGCAGCATCGCAACAAGTCATGAACGTTTGTTCTCGTGCAGCGTATAGGTTTAAAGCGCCTCTGCGGGGAATAGGTGTCCGTAGGCACTCCCCGCCCCTGTCAGGGGAAAGGCTACGGGTTCTTGCTGAGGCAAGCGAACAAGTTCGAGCGGGCGAGCTTGCTCGGGAATGGGGCAGGGGTGGGGGGTTGACTGCCCTTAATGTAATTTATGTTCCAAATCGGTTAACTACGCTTCAATCAGCGGATTAGGATAATACTGACCCCACCCCTACCCCAGCTTCGCCCCACCGTCGCTTCGCTCCCCAATTGCTACCTCCTCGCAATTGCCTACAAGGGAGGGGAGTGCCTACGGAGTCCCTGCGCTTCCTGCGCTTCCTGCGCTCCCGACACTTCCATCTGCGCTCTCTGCGCTTCTCTTAGCGTCCTCCTCTCTGCGGCTCTCTGCGTTTCTGCGCGGGAACAGTCCTTATTCTGCAATCATCATTGAATTGCGTTGACATACTTCACCTTCGACGCATCGCGGGGCTTGGCGTCAGGCTGCTCGCCAGGGTAGCCGATGGCGAGGATGTAGCTCAGCTTGTAGTCTGAAGGAATGTCGAGACGGTCGAGGAAGAACTTGCAGTTTTCGTTGGACAGCAGGAAACGCACAGGCCCACCCAGACAACAGGTGCCGAGACCTAATGACGGTGCTGCCAGCATCATGTTCTCGCCAAGGAGTCCGGCATCGAGTTCACCGCCACCATTGGCAGGGATACAGACGCAGATGAGGGCGGGCGCATCGTAGAACAGGCTCCTTCCGGCAGCCTTGTTCACGTCGGCAATCAGTTTCTGGTCTTCCACCACACGGACAATCCACGGCTGACGGTTCATACCGCTCGGTGCATTGATGCCACACTTCACGATGAGCTCCAGCTTCTCGTGTTCCACGGGCTTGTCGAGGTATTTGCGAATGGAGCGGCGTGCCATGATGTTGCTCAGCACAGGATTAACCTCCAACTGCATGTCGGCCTCGATGGTGGCAATTTGATCGCGCGACTCATAGCGCTTCATCACCTTACCGTCGCGCGAGACAAGGAACTTTGTGAAGTTCCACTTGATGTCACCACCGCCAGCTTGCGCCTTCAGCCACGTATAGAGCGGATGTGCATTCGCGCCATTCACATCAATCTTGTCGAACTGCGGGAAATGGATGTCGAAGTTGGCGGTGCAGAACTGATGAATCTCCTGTATGGTGCCGGGAGCCTGCTGTCCGAACTGGTTGCAGGGGAAGTCGAGAATCTCAAGTCCCTGAGCATGATACTTCTGGTAGAGTGGCTCCAAGTCCTTGTACTGAGGTGTAAAACCACATCGGGTAGCGGTGTTCACAATCAGCAGCACCTTACCCTTGTAGTCGGAGAGCGACACCTCCTTGCCCGCATCGTCCTTCACCTTAATGTCATAAATACTCTGTGCCGAAAGGGTCAGCACGCCCATCATTGCCATGAGGCAGAAAAATAATCTTTTCATAATGTGTATAGTTTTTGTGATAAAAAATTAAATACGCTCATGAGGTCCTCACCTTCACTTAGCTCACGTCCAGAACTCTCTTTCTCCTGTTTGTTTCATTTCTCCCTGACACTTCGGACAGGTTTTCATGTCCCATGTCCTAATGCTGTCGCTGCCGCAGTTCAGGCACAGCCGCCCCACCTCACTTCTATATGACGGGGCTACATCGGCTATGATGCCGCCCACCACAATGTTCTGGATGGTCTTGCAGTCTGGGCAGCTCATAGGGGTGATGTGCTGGCGAAAGAGGCCACGACCCTCGTACACCTCAGTCTCGTAGCCGCACTGCTGACAGCGATATTTTAGTTTCCAAGCCATTCGACTATTTCTTTTAGCAATGATAAAGCAGTTGCCCTGCAGGGGTGGGGGTTGGCTGCCCTTGCTTGTTCAATCATACTAAATCTTATTAAAACAGATGACAAAATTATACAAAATCGAGGAATTATTAGTAACTTTGCCCACAATATTACAATACTTTAATGTTTTTATTTATATCTCTGCACTAATCAACTACTTAAAAATGAAGATGAGAACTACTATTTGCTTACTGTTTGCCCTGGCTTTCTGCTGCGAAATGTCGGCAGCGCCAGGAGTGTATGATGTGCGTGATTATGGAGCCAAGGGCGATGGAAAGACGCTCGACCATGCGGCTATCAACAAGGCAATAGAGGCTGCGACGGCTAATGGCGGCGGACAGGTGGTACTGTCGGCAGGCACGTATCTCTGCGGCAGCATCCACCTGAAGAGCAACGTTGATTTGCACCTGATGACCGGTGCGAAGATACTCGCTGCCCCCGCCTCGATGAAGGCCTACGACGAGAGCGAGTCGTTTGGCGGTTTTCCTGAATACCAGGACGGCGGCCATACCTACTTCCACAATTCGCTCATTTGGGCTGAGGGCCAGCAGAACGTCAGCATCACCGGCCACGGAATGATAGACGGTGAGGGACTGACGAAGCGCGACACCGAGAATGGCGGCAACGTACAGGGCGGCTCCATCGGCACGGGCGACAAGGCCATCGCCCTGAAGCTCTGCCGCAACGTCACCATTCGTGACATCACCATCTATCGCGGCGGCCACTTCGCCATCATTGTCACGGGCTGCGACATCGGCACCATCGACAACGTGACCATCGACACCAACCGCGACGGCATAGACATTGACTGCTGCAAGTACTTCACCGTGAGCAACACGAAGGTGAACACGCCCAACGACGATGCCATCGTGCTGAAAAGCTCGTATGCGCTGAAGCGGCCTGTGCTTTGCGAGCATATTCTCATTACCAACTGCACAGTGACGGGCTATAAGCTGGGCACTTTCCTCAGCGGCGAGTATATTCCTGAGAAGGTGAACTGGGTTTGCGGGCGCATCAAGCTCGGCACTGAGTCGAACGGCGGCTACCGCAACATCACCATCGCCAACTGCTCCTGCATGTGGAGCAGCGGCCTCGCCTTCGAGGAGGTGGACCAGGGACGGATGGAGAACATCACCGTATCGAACATCTCGCTGAGCCACGTACACCATTATCCTATCTACATCACCACGGGCTGCCGTAACCGTGGGCCCAAGGAGGTGACACGCATGTCGTCGGCCCGCGACATATATATTAATAATGTGGTGGCCGACGACTGCGATTCGTTGGCTAGTATTATTATTACAGGTATGGAAGGCGAACCCATACGCAATGTTTCGCTGTCGAACATCCGTATTCAGTATCGTGGCGGTGGCAAGAAGGTGACTACGCCCTATCGCGAGCAGGGCACAAACTATCCAGAACCCCGCTGGGCTGGGCCCACGCCAGCCTACGGCCTCTTCGCACGGCACGTAGACGGTCTGCATCTGCAGAACGTGACATTCGAGCTGATGAAGCCTGACGAGCGTCCCAACATCATCCTTGAAAACGTAACCGAATACTAAACCTGGTTATTCACTCAATTATAGGTATGTACACTTGCACCTTGGGCAGAGGGAAGGTAGTTAATGCCCCACCAGCACATCTGCAGGAGTACGAAGGAGATGATGAGCATCCACAGGGCCAGACGCTTGCGATGACGAGGCAGCTGGCGGTAGTGTATGTAGACTAGATAGGCCAGCCAGGTGATGGCAGCCCACGTCTCCTTGGGGTCCCACGACCAGTAGTGGCCCCATGCCTCCTTGGCCCAGAGAGCGCCGAACAGCATGCCGATGGTGAGGAAGGCGAGGCCTACATACACGAGGTTGTCGGTGATGTATAGCTCTTCGTCAGCAATGTGACGAGGGGTGTCCACCATCTTCTTCCTTTTAAAGAATAGCAGATAGATGGCCATCACCGTTGCCGCTCCGAGTACAGCGTAGGCAAACATATAGACGATGACATGGGGCGCAAACCACGGACTCTGCAGGGCTGGCATCAGCGTCTTGTCGTGTATCTCAGGCTTGAACAGGTTCACGCAGATGAACACCAGAGCGAGAATAGTGGAGAACGTCAATATCCACTTGTACTTCCAGCGACAATACACGATGAGGCCCGCCAAGGGCAGGAAGAACGAATACCAGAGCCGTGTCTCGCCTAAGGTGCGCAAGGGCGGACGCTCCAGCGATATCCACATGGAGAGAATGAATGCAAAGAACACCGTCAGCCCAAGCACGGTGGCTGTATAAGCCACCATACGACATTGAACACGTAGCAATGGACACTGAGCAGTGTCTTTCCATGCAGCCCATGCTCCCACGGCCCACAGCAGCACGGAAGCGACGGCAAAGTAGACGAAATAGTTCCAACCCATAAATCAACTATTACTTGTATCTTTTAGGACTGCGACTTTTGTGGGCTTCATGCCACCTAACACAAACAGGCACACCGCTCCTGCCAGCATCATGTAGATGCCTGCGTAGACCAACGGCAGCCAGGGGTCGCTGACGAGTTCGAATATGGATATCTGGCTGTTGGCACCCTGATATGTGTCGTAGCCATACTGATATATCTTCCAGCCATCCACCTCATAAGGCTTGTTCACGTCGACGGTGGCTTCGATGTCCTTTCCCGATTTCGTCAGTATATGAATCTCTGAGGCAAAGCGCTTGGGCGAGCCGTCGTCGTAGGTCTCCATGATGAACTTCTTCAGTTCGATGGACAGCCCCATCTCTCTCACGGCTCCATCGGGCGACAGCGCACGCCATTCGGGTTCGCCGATGACGGTAATCATTTTCACTCGCTGCATATCGGCATTGCCGAGCGTAGCAGTGGTGAGCGCAACGAACAGTCCCAGATGATTCAACAAGAACGGGACATCGCGCTTCCATGACTTCAAGTGCGACAAACGGCGAAGAATGGTGAGGCCCAGAATCACCGCTACATAGACGTAGATGAGCACAAACGGCCAGAACGACAGCATATCGTTCAGCCATGTGCCGCCGTCTTCCTGGCGGGTGAGCCCCATGACAATCGTCAGTACCACAGCATACACCATGGCAGGAATAGCCGCCTGATAGGTGCCCATAAACCGGAAGGTTTGTACCTTCTTTTTCAACAAGGACATCAGGACAATTATGACAAGGAAGCCTGCGAGCACAACACCGTTAGCAGGCCAAGCAAACGCCCCCCACTCCACTGGCCCCACACAGAATTGAAGAGCCAGTCCCGCTATGATCAGCCCCCCTCCTATAAGGAAGCCTTTTTTCATTGTATTTATATTTTGATGAGGTTTCCGCTACTAAAAGTTTGGAAACATGCTGCAAATTTAATAAATAATGAGGAAAGAGCTGAGTGCAAATGCGCCCTGGCGTATGAAAGATTGTTAATTTTAAGAACAATTAATTCTTTACTCGCTTTCTCGCAGAGGGCAGGAGGGGCGACTAGGACGGCGGACGCTCCGATGGGCAAACCGCCAGACGCACTGGCTGCTCCTCCTGCTCTGCACGAGCATATCAGAATTGCAAATCTATCGGCACCACCACCTTAAACGTTATGTTGCGCCCCATGTTGTAGACACCGCGACGGCCTGTGACCACGTTTTCGTCGGCATACTTCAAACGGCTCAGGTGGTTCTGGTAGGCTTTATCCAAGAGGTTGTCGGCAGTGATGTAGAACTCGGCCATCTTCTTGCCATGCAGCTGTATGTCTGTGCCTGCCGACAGGCTGAGCAGGGCATAGCCGGGCGTCGGTGTCTCGGTGTCATCGGCGCTGTATACGTGGGTCTGCTTCAAGTAGCAGTCAAGGCCAGCGGCTATATACAGATTGTTGAGAAGTGAGTGGCGCATAGACTGCGAGTGGTGAAGATGGCCTACCGTGCTGTGCGAATGGTGCAGCAGCTCCCACTTCAGTTCCGACGACCATCGAGGAGCGGGTGTGAAGGGGAGGTACTTGTTATCAGAGGTGAGACGTGAGCGGTGAGCGGTGAGACGTGCATCGACATAGGAAAACGTGTTTGAGAAATGGACGGAGTGAATAGGGTGAAAGTCAACACCTGCCTCAAAGCCCAGCAGACGTGCGTCGCCCTGCGTATATCTGTAGAGGGGATAGTCTGTTTGCTCCTCTCTCACCACTTGCCCCTCGCCTTTAATGAATATATAGTTGTCGATGTGGTTGGCAAAGAGTGCCAACTGTGCGGAGACATAACGCGAAGTGAAGTCGAGGCCGAGATCAGCCTGCATGCTATACTCTGCCTTGAGTTGCTGACTGCCCAACTCGTAGCGGATGCTTCCTTCGTGAACGCCATTGGAGGCCAGTTCGCTCATATTGGGTGTGCGGAAGCCACGGGCCAGGTTCAGGCGAAGGTTGAAGTGCTCGTTGATGTTGCACACAGCCCCCACGCTGCCCGTCAGTCCGTTGAAATGGCGTGAGAAGTCAGCGAAACGCACATCGCCCTCCTCCATCAGTTCGTCGCCATGCAGCCGGCGGTGGTCGTAGCGCAGTCCCCCGTTCAGCGTCCAGCGGTAGCCCAGGCTCTTAGTGGCGGTGGCATAGAGGCCGAAGTCGAAGAGCTGGTAGTCGGGAATGAGATATTCCTCGCCCTCATTGCCCGACTTCTGGTACATGCCGCCGATGCCCGTAGAGAGCTTCCAGCCGTTCCACTCGCTGGTGATATAGCGCAAATCGTATGTCAGCGTATGCAGCTTGAAATACAGCTCGTATTCATCGTCGCTCTCCTCAAACTCCTGGCGGCGGTTCTGCTGATAGCCGACGATGGCCTTCAGATAGCCCGATGCGAGATTCAGCTCATTGTCCCATACGGCCTTGTAGTGCTTCACCTGCTGGAAGGGCAGCGACTTGGAGTATTGACGGCCCGTCCAGCCCTCTGGGTGATACAGCTCGCCCGCATCCTGACTATGCATTCCCAACGGGGCCTCCTCGCCTACCCTTTCGCCCTCGACGATGCCTGGCGTCAGGTGATAGGCCGTCCACGTCAGTCGCGAGTGTCCCCATGCTTTATTCAGACCCAGCATCAGCCGCCCCGCCCGCTCGCGAAACTGCGAGCCAGGTACGTAGCCGTCGTACTTGTTCTTATAAGCGTGAGCCATCTTGTCGCTGTAGCGGGCATCCCACACAAAATTCTTCTGGTTGCCTGCCAATGACAGCCTGTAGGCAAACAGTCCGTTGTTGGTTTGATACTCCGAACTGACGTTAGCTCGCATCTCGCCATCGGCCAGCGTAGGCTGCGAGTGGAGGATGACCACTCCCGCCATTGCGTCGGAGCCATACATCAGCGAGGCGGGACCCTTCAATATCTCAACGCTGTTCACGCTGCTGCCGTCCACCTCTACGCCATGTTCGTCGCCCCACTGCTGACCTTCCTGGCGCACGCCCTCGCTCATCACCACCACGCGGTTGTAACCCAGTCCGCGTATGATGGGTTTAGAGATGCTGCCGCCTGTGGTCAGCTGACTGATGCCTGGCTGATGGGCTATGGCATCGATGATATTTGTTGATGCCGTGGCCCTGAGCACCTGTGGTGTGACGATGCTCACGGGAGCCGTTGCATGCTTCATCTTCGTGTTGCCCGTTACGCCCGTCACCGTCAGGTCGTTTAGTTGCAGATGGCGGAAGAACACGTCGGTAGAGTCTTCCGCATGATGATGTTCATCACTATTTTGTGCTGCCACTGCCGTGCATATACACAGCAAAGGCAGAATGATATATCCTGATTTCATTCTGTGATTTGTTGTTTAGTAAATAAATAAAAAAGCTTCCTTCACAAATCACAAAGACGGAGGGCCTCGCGTAACGATGGCGCCACAGCTTACGGCACAGTAGGAGCACGAAGGCTGGGCATAATTCTTCTTACATACATGAACACGGGTAGTGACAGCCGTCACTGCGGCAGCCAGCATCGACAGCGTAAGAAACTGGCAGAGCACGCAGTCGTGCGCCCAAGTGGGTGTGGCCGTCATGTGCCCGTGGCAGTTCTTGCCAGGCAAGCTTCCTTCGGCCGAGCAGTCGCTTGAGCAGTCGGTGCACTCCGTTTCTATCGCCTCACGAATGTCATGGATGTGAAGCGACGACAACAGCACCATTGGCACAAACACTGCCAACAGCAGCCATGAGGCTATAGGTCGTTTCTTCACTTGTATCACGGGTGCAAAGGTACGAATAAGAGAGCGAAAAGCCAAAGAAAAAAACTTTTTTCTTTGGCTTTTCCGAGCGGAAGTACTTTCGGCGCCAGCCAAAGGTACGAATAAGAGAGCGAAAAGCAAAAGAAAAACAGCTTTTTCTTTGGCTTTTCCGAGCGGAAGTACTTTCGGCTCCAGCCAAAGGTACGAATAAGTGAGCGAAAAGCAAAAGAAAAACAGCTTTTTCTTTTGCTTTTCCGAGCGAAAGTACCTTCGGAGCCAACCAAAGGTCGCAGCAAACTGAGCAGCTGCTTTTATTGAGGACAATTCAAAAAACTTATTAAATCCTTTGGCAAAATAACGAATAAACGGAGAAAAATCACTATATTTGCCCCAAGTTTTGGGGATTAATAATAAAAAACACCGTCGCGCTTCCACAGCCCCTGAAAGGGAAAGGATAAGACGACGCACTTCCCTGCCAACTCCAATAGCACTGAAAAAACAATATAAGATAAAAAGACTATGGAATTTATTGAATTAGTTAAAGCAAGGTATAGCTGTAGGAACTATCAGCCTACGAGTGTAGAACAGGAAAAACTGAACTACATCATGGAGTGTGTTCGGTTGGCTCCCTCTGCTGTGAACAAGCAACCATGGAAGTTCCGCATCATCAGCAGCGAGGAGGACAGGAAGAAAATATGCCAATGCTATAACCGCGATTGGATGGCTACGGCTCCAATAGTTATCATTGCTTCTATCCTGCATGATGAAGAATGGGTGAGGTTTGACGGCAAGCACCATGGCGACATCGACATAGCCATAGCCGTTGAGCATCTTTGCCTGGCTGCTACTGAGCAGGGGCTCGGCACTTGCTGGGTATGCAACTTTGATGCCGAACTATGTAAGAAGCTGTTTGCCCTTGGTGACAATGAGGAAGCAGCCGTGATGATACCGCTTGGCTATCCGGCAGATGAGGCAAAAGAAAAGAAGCGCAAGCCTGTCGCTGAGATTAGCATAATAACAAGTTGAATTAGCTACTAACCAGACAGAAAATGAAAAGAAAACTGTTTTGTGAGATGTCGCCTTTCGCTTATAGACTTTCAACAGAGAAAGAAATCATGAAGCGGCATCTGAAGGATTTCTTCCAGAAAACCCGTTTTGCCAAGGAAAGAACAGAGACATCGCTGCCCGTACTCGTCTGTAGTCACAACTCACTGATTCGCCGCCGCCTTGGCAATGTCAATATGCAGCTGCAGGAGAACAAGGCCACCAACCTCGCCTTGGCTGTGGCCCATATTGACGGGCTATTGATTCATCCGGGTGAGACGTTCTCCGTATGGAAGATGATAGGAAGGACTACCAAGCGAAAGGGATATAAAGAAGGACTGATTATAGCAAAAGGCAAACCATCGCAGGGCATCGGCGGAGGTATGTGCCAACTGTCGAACCTTATTCACTGGCTCGTACTGCACAGCGAGCTGACCATAGCGGAGCATCATCACCACGACGCGCTCGACCTCTTTCCTGACTTCGGACGCCAGATACCCTTTGGCACTGGCACCAGCATATCATACAACTATATAGACTACCGCGTTAGAAACGATACTGCCAACACCTATCAGCTCCGCCTCAGGGTGGACGATGAATATCTGTGCGGCGAGCTTCGCGCCGTGGAACCACAGCCTCACACCTTCCACATTCACGCTGAGAACGAGTTTTTCTCACGCGAGGCAGGAGTTATCTATCGCAACGGACAGGTGTATCGTGACATCATTGACCCTGCCACAGGACGCTGCATTGAAAAACAACTTATCCGCACTAATCATGCCAGAGTGATGTACGAATGTCCGCCGTCTATCATCATTCAAGATACCGAAGCCCACGGGCACCCTTCCTAATAACAAATACTCGGTCGTTCGGAACTCTGGCCTTGCCGATGTTACTTGCACTCGGCAATTTGCGCCAGTAGACGCGGGGATGATGGTGCCCGTAGGCACTCCCCTCCCATGTAGGGGAGGGGCAGGGGTGGGGTCAGTAATATCCCAATCCGCTTACTCAAGGACGCTTGCGAGGCCTCGC